>Ga0207661_10001565_pt1 | contig 15573 bp, 9 predicted proteins | sample KBSC713LmetaG_FD_184337 | JGI IMG/M metagenome (GOLD analysis project Ga0207661, IMG submission 184337) | Corn rhizosphere microbial communities from Kellogg Biological Station, Michigan, USA - KBS C7.1-3L metaG (SPAdes) (version 2) | ecosystem: Host-associated > Plants > Roots > Rhizosphere ...
GATCCGTTTGAAAATGACCCCGTGGTCCGCTGGTGCGGGCTTCATCGTCAACGTGACGGCCTCGCCGGTGTGCAGCGCGTTGCCCTTGATCGAGACTTCGCGCGCAAGAGTACGTTGCTTCATAAAAGAGCGTCAGTGTCGGAAACCTGCGCACCGAAGCGCAAGCGTCGAGTAATGCAGACCGTTCTCCTCCCATGCGCAGGCGGCGAGGATGCGCCGCACGATCGATTCGTCTGCTCGTCCCCAACGTGTTGCCTGCCAGCTGGAGTTCCCGACCATCTTTTTCTCGCGGCCTTGACAGACTCCGAAGCGTTTCCCCACTCTGAACCCTCACGCCACTCGAAAACCTTCCCCGTCATGCCCGCAGCCAACGACATTCGCAAAGGACAAGTCATTAAATTTAACGGTGAACCTCATCTCGTGATGGAGACGCAGCATCGCACGCCCGGGAATCTCCGCGCGTTCGTCCAGGTGAAGATGCGCAATCTCCGCTATGGAAAAGCACTCGATCAGCGCTTCGCCTCGACCGACACGATCGAGGTGTTGCCGACCGACAAACGCACTCTCGAGTTTAGCTACGCGGACCGTGACTCGTTCGCGTTTATCGATCCTGATACTTTCGATCAAATCGAGTTGAGCGCCACCTTGCTGGGTGATTCGAAAAATTATCTCACCGCGGGCGGACGCGTTGACGTTCTTTTCGTCGACGACAAACCGCTGACGATTGAACTGCCCTCAACGGTCGCGCTGAAAGTGATCGAGAGCGCGGAAGGCATCAAAGGTGACACCGCCAGCAATGTACAAAAACCAGCCAAGCTCGAGACCGGGCTGGTGGTGAATGTGCCGCTTTTCATCAAAGAAGGCGAAATCATCAAAGTTAGCACGGCAGACGGCAGTTATCTCGGCCGCGTCTAGGCGAATCCGCGGTCGGCACTTTCAGGATTCGATCGTGGCTCGCGGCCGGGCAAATGCCAGAGCCGGATACTGGCCACACTGACGGTTTGCGCGACAAATGATCGCGTTGCGCTCAGGCGCGCTTCCAGGCGAATGATCGCCGCAAGCGGACGCAGATGCAGCTTTTAGAAAATTTACGTCGAACCTAAAAAAATGCTGGACAGACGAATAACCTCTCACATGTTGACGCCTGCATCAGGAACGAATCGGCCTTCAAAAAGCCGGTTCCGCCAACCGGGCCGGGAGCGGCCACGGTGGATCGGGGGAAACCCCGGATGTGCGCCACTCGAAAGAGGGGCGAACCAAGAACGCTCCCGAAGACGAAACCGATCTGATGCCCAGGTCGGTTTTTTGTTTTCAAGCCTGATGCGCGAACCTGCCAACCACAGATCATCACGCATCATGACAACGCTAACAAAACTCCCCGGTATCCGCGTCGACGCGGAAAACCCGAACCATCACTTGTGGGACAACCACGGGACATGGTTTCTGCACTACACGATTCATCCAACGCCGTTCACCAAAGAACGAATCCGTCGTTCGCTCGGCACCAAGGATGTCCGCGTCGCGCGCGAGCGCCGCGATAATTTTTTTGCCACGCTTGCAAATAACATGCCGGCAAAGCCAGGTGCGTCACTCCACAAGGTTGTGGCGGCCTGATTTCCCGGCATTTCGACAAATTTGTAGGAGCGGCTTTACGCCGCGATCGGCCAAAAATCGTCAGGTGTTGGCGGCTTTACGCCGCGCCGACATCCGTTCCTGATCCGCGGGATTCCTTCGTAGGCTGCCCGCTTGCGGGCGCTTCCGGTGACTGAGCAGGAGCAAGCTCGCGGCCCACCGGCCTGCGGACGGAAGTCCGAATTTCCGCCCGCGCCGTGCCTCTACGGTATTTTTAGCTGCTGCCCGGGACGAAGCGCATTCGCGCCTTTGAGCAGATCACGGTTGGCGTTGTAGATTTCCTGCCAGCGGTTCGACGTTCCATAGTAACGCACGCTGATTCGAGCGAGCGAATCGCCTTCCAACACCGTGTAGACGCGCCCGGGCGCAGGCGCCGCCTCAGCCGGCGCTACCGTGCGCGCCAGTGGCGACGCTCCTGGCGTCACGCTCGCGCTGCCGTTGATTGTGCGCGCCGCCGCGGCGATTTGATCGAGCGTGCTTTGCGCCTGTCTGAGCCGCACGGATGTCGCGGCGTTTTCCTGCTGAAGCTGCGCGATGCGTGCGGCGCGATCGCGATCGAGCGATTGCAGCCGCTCATTCAACCGCGTGTTTTCCGCCCGAAGATTCGTCAGATCGTTCCTGGCCGCGCTTAACTCGATCGTGGCCGACGCCAGATCCGCCGCTTTCTGCTCGGCTTGGGCAAGTCGATCGCTGTCGACGCGCATCGCTGCTGATTGCGCTGTCGCATCGGCGATCTGTTTGCGTAATGCGACCGCTTCACCGGCGAGTTTCTCATTGGCCGCCGTCAAGTCCGCGAGGCTGCCGCGGCTTTGCTCGGCGGATTTTTCGGCGGCGGTTAATTTTTCATGCGTCGCCGCCAGTTCGGTCCGCATCGCTTCCGCATCGGCGCTGGTCTGTCCGAGTCGTCCGTTCTCGGCGCGCAGCGTTTCGAGCTGTGTATTCAAATCGCGGATCTCGCCCTGCAATTTCTCGTTCGCCTTCGCCTGCTCGGGCAATACCGCGGCGTCGGCCAATTGCTTGCGCAACGCCACCGCTTCACCCGTGAGTTTTTCGTTCGCAGCGGTCAGCTCGGCGAGGCTGCCGCGGCTTTGCTCGGTGGATTTTTCGGCGCCGGTTAATTTTTCGCGCGTCGCCGCCAGTTCGGTCCGCATCGCTTCCGCATCGGCGCTGGTCCGGCTGAGTCGTCCGTTCTCGGCGCGCAGCGTTTCGAGCTGTGTATTCAAATCGCGGATCTCGCCCTGCAATTTCTCGTTCGCCTTCGTCAGCTCGGATGCTGTGGTTGCCCCCTGCGCGGTCGCGCGCTCATCGGACGCCAAACGTTTTTTTGATTCATCGGCGGCGGCCTTCGCCTGCTCGACGGCTTTGCCGGCGTCCGCGAGCTGGACCTGCAGCGCGGCTTTGTCGCCGGAGAGTTTTTCGTTCAGGCTCTTCAGTTCCGCAATCGAAGCCTCCTGCTCCGGCCGCACCTTTTGGGCATCCGCGAGTTTCTGCCGCAACGCCGGAAGTTCCGTCCGCGCCTTTTCGGCTTCCTGCAACTGGACGAGAGAACGCTCGCGCTCCTGCATCAGCTCGGCGATTTGCTTTTTGAAAGCTTCCTGCTCCTGCCGGAGTTTTTCGCTTTCCGCCACCGCGGCCTGCGCCTGCGCGGATAGCCGGTCGATATCGGCTTTGACCGCAGCTTCGTCCGCGCTCTTCGTCCCGAGCAATGCGTGATTGGCTTCGGTGAGAGCGCGATTCGCCTCCTGCACGCGCTCGAGCTGGCCGGTGAGATCAGCGAGTTCGCGCGCTGACGTGGTGCGATCGTCGTCCGCGCGCGCTTCGAGCGAATGGACCTGGTCGCGCGACTTTTGCAGCTCGAGCTTCATCGCGTCCGCATCCACCAATAATTTTTTAATCGTCGCGTCTCGATCCGGAGATTCTTTGGCGCCAGCTCCGCCCGTTTCCGGATGAGCTTTTTCCGAAACCGGCGATTGCGTTGTGAGCCGCTGATTTTCGGAGCTGAGCCTGGCGTTCGCCTGTTCGAGTTCCGTGCGGATTTGTTTTTGCTTGGCGAGTTCAGCCTGTGCTTCGGCCAGCTGGCGGCCTTCGATCTCGGCCCGCTTGGCCGCGTCAACGCCGGCCTGTCTCGTCGCCGCGGCTTCGGCCAGCTTTTGCTCCGTCGCGGTTTTATCCGCAGTGAGAACCCGCACGGACTCGGTCAGGCGAACGTGTTCCGCTCGAAGGGCGGCGAGTTCCGTCTCATCAGCCTCCGCCTTCGACATCATCGGCGCGTTCCCGGTTTTTTGTGAATCTGACGTCGCCGTCGTAGGAGAACCTTTCGCGGGTGGCGCGAGTTGCGCCTGCAATTTTGCGATCCGTTCATTGGCGGCGGCCAGCTGGGCGGCATCGAGTTTTTGCCCTACGATGTCCCGGGCCGCCGGGTTCGCTCCGTTCTCCACGGAAATCGTGAGCCAGGCGTAGGCTTCGATCAGATTGGCCGGAAGATTTTTGCGGCCTTCCGCGAGCAGGAGGCCGAGATTGGTTTGCGCCGGCACGAATCCTTGTTCGGCCGCAGCACGGTAAAACTGCACCGCGGCCACGGCGTCCGCGGGGGAACCCCGGCCCTCTTCCAGCATCACCGCGAGATTGTGGCGCGCTTCGGCGTGGCCTTGCTCAGCCGCCGCGCGATACCATTTTTGGGCGAGGACTTCGTCCTTTTTCACGCCGCGCCCGAGCTCGTAGGCGAGCGCGAGATTGTATTGTGCCGGCGCGAATCCCTGTTCGGCGGCTTTGAAATAAAAACGAAACGCCGTCGGTAAATCCTGGCTGACGCCCTCGCCTTTCGCGTAGGCATCTCCGAGCGCATTCAGCGCGTCGACCGCGCCGTCGTTCGCCCGCGCGATCTCACCATTGATCTGGGTCGGCGCGGGAGAGGCCGCCGGAACGAGGCCGATCAGGGCGGCGGCAACGACCAGATGTCGCGAGCCTGGGATCGAAAAAAATTTCGCAGTCGAAGTGGCGGTGCAACGCACGGCTTGGGTTTAAGACGAATTCTCCCCGGTTCAGCAAGACGACGATTAGTCCGCCCGACCATGATCAAGGACTCCCGTGCCAGTCGAATGCGAGCGAGCCGAGATTCGTCATCCGGCTTGATCACGCTCCCGCCCGTTATATTTCCCAACGATCACGCTTGGGTAACGATCCGCGACGGCAGGAGTGCAGCGTCTTGCATTCCATGAATTATCTTTTTGTCCGGCGGGCAAAAAGTCGCGAGCGCGCCGGATAATTTCGGTTTCCCATCAATCAGAAAATAATACGGACAAAGCCGGACCCGGCCTTCTTTCGCCAAAATTTCCGAGGTGTCTCCCGTTGCGGACGGCTCGTACACCGGATGCTCGAGGCGACGCGGTTTCTTGTACGCCTGCAGGATATGCAGATTTGTCGGCGCAAGTTCGATCGCGCGCTCAACTCCCTGCTGCCACTCTTCGCGCGAACAATCGCTGCCGAGCACGACGCTGCGCGCGCCCCAGGCAGTTTCATGATAACCACTGATCTTGATGATGAGGTCGCGTTCTTTTTGCGAAGCGCCGGCGAGGTCGCGCCAGTGGCTGAGCGCACGTCCGCCCGCCCGCGGACCGTCGAGCACGGCGCCGGGCGGCAGCGGCGCAGGATCCATGATCCACGATGGCGGAATGAGCGTGCGCAAAAGTTTGAGCGCCCGGCCGCTCAGCGATTCGGCCCAAAAATCCTGCAGCAAGTGGTGGTGAAATAACGCGAGCGCCAGTTTCTCCTCTTGAAAATGTCGCATCGGCGGCCCGATCGCAATCTCGCCGGCATTCCACGCCTCGAGGATGAATTTTGCCGTCTTGATATTCGCGAGATCGAAGAGCTCGAAGAAGCGATAAACCACGTCGATTTTTTCCGGATTGCCGTCGACATCGATGCACAACGCCGAACCGAGCGGAAAAATTTCTTCCGGCCGAATGCAAAAAACGCGTTTGCCAGCCAGTTGAAGTTGGTGCGCGAGCCATTGCATCTCCGGCCGATAGGTCGACGCCTCGTCACTCACCGCGAGCGCGATGAGCGGATTGGCGAACCCGGGTCGAAGCGCTGCGAGCGACGCATGAAAATTCCTGATCATCGCGTCATCCGCACCGACGACGCCGTCGGCGCCCGCCGTGCTTGTGTACAGCCGGTTGAGAAACGCGGTGAGGCCGATGCCACCGGGAACAGAATCGAGTTCGGTCAACGCAAACCCGTCGTCGGTGAGGAGCAGATCCGGCCGCAGGACGTTCGGGAACGCCCCGCGATTGCGCGCGTCGCGCGCGTGAGCGATGAGTTCCAGGGGTTTTCCGCGGTCGAGATAATCGGCGACCCACGGCGCAATCAGCGGTTTGTTGCGCAAAAGATTTTTTCCCGCGACCGATCGGAAATAAAGCGTTTCGAGCGCCTGATGAAATTCAAAACAGGCGCCGCCGATCGCTTCGAGTTGAGTGAGCTGGCTGGCGTTGAGCGGCCAGGCCGACGGTGAGAGCCGCCAGGTCTTGTCCTCGAACAGCGACTGGGCCGCGAAGGCGGTGCGAAGTTCGTCGAAGGAGAGATTCATGCCAGTAGCGAGGAGTCGGAAGTCAGATGCCGAATGCCCGAAAGGGCAATTGTCGTGCGTCCGGTTTTAGCCTGCCGACCTCTGATTCCTGATTTCCGTGCTCCGACATCGGATTCAATCGTCCATCTGAATATCTTTGTTCCGGTGACGCGGACAACCGGCGCGCAACCACGCGTTGACGAACCGGTCGAGATCGCCGTCGAGCACGCCTTGCGTGTCACTGGTGCTGATACCGGTGCGAAGATCCTTCACCATTTGATATGGCTGAAGAACGTAGCTGCGAATCTGGCTGCCCCAGCCGATTTCGCCTTTCTCGCCGTAAAAGCGCTCCATCTCGCTGCGCTGCTCGTCGATTTTCTTTTCGTATAGCCGCGCTTTGAGAACGTTCATCGCGGCGGCGCGATTTTTGATTTGGGACCGCTCGTTTTGGCAAACGACGACAATGCCCGTCGGAAGATGCGTGAGTCGCACCGCTGAATCGGTCGTGTTGACGCCCTGCCCGCCTTTTCCGGAAGAGCGATAGACATCGGTGCGGATTTCGTCATCGGGAATCTCGATGTCGATGTCCTCGTTGATCTCCGCGATCACGTCGATCGCGCAGAACGAAGTGTGCCGGCGCTTGTTGGCGTCGAACGGACTGATGCGCACGAGGCGATGGACGCCGCGCTCGGCCTTCGCATAGCCATACGCGTTTTCGCCTTTGATCAACATCGTCGCCTTCGATATGCCGGCCTGATCGCCGACCTGCACGTCCTGCACTTCAACGGTGTAACCGCGGCGTTCCGCCCAGCGATTGTACATTCGGAACAACATGTCGGCCCAGTCGTTCGATTCCGTGCCGCCCGCGCCGGATTGAATCGAAAGGATCGCATTATTCTTGTCGAACTGGCCGGTGAGGAACGAAGCGATCTCGAGTTGATCGAGCTCGCCCACCATGCCTGCGACCTGCGCGTCGAGTTCCTTCGCGTAAATTTCACGCTCGCCCTCGGACGCGGCCTCGACGAGCTCGACCATGACATCGAGGTCGTCGACGCGTTTTTGAAATGCGACAACAGGAAGGATCGAGCGCTTCAGAATGTTGAGCTTCGCAATGTGTTTTTGCGCGCGTTCGTTGTTGTCCCAAAAATTTGGCGCGCCCATTTCGGCGTCCATCGCCTCGATCTCACGCTGCTTTTGATCGCAGTCAAAGAAACCTCCACAGGTGACCGGCGCGTTTTTTGATATTCTCGATGTGGTTGAAGGTCTCGGGTGCGATCATGGCAAAGGTCCATGGCCGCAAAGACCGCGCAGCGGAGCAAGGGAAATCTCGGGCCTGAAATTCAAAGCCTTTTCCGTTTTCGGCCCGTCGTGCCGGAACTGCGAACAGCAACGAGCAGACGAAGCTCACCCACGCCCGACCCGGAATAAATCCGGCACGACGATAAGGTCCGACCCGATGGCGAATCATGAATGCGTTTCGCTAAAATCGAGCGACTTCAATCCCCACACCTTATGCCAACAAAACCCGTCCTCCTCGCCGCGCTTTCCCTCGGCGCGTTTGTCGTTTCACTCCATGCTGCGCCGCCGCAACTCACCACGATCGCCTCAGGCCTCAACAACCCGCGCGGTCTCGCCTTCGCGCCGAACGGAAATCTTTACGTCGCCGAGGCCGGCCTCGGCGCAGGAGACGGGCATGGTGGTTTTGCGGTCGGTGTCGGTTTCACCGGTTCGATCACGGAAATTCAAGGCGTCACCACCACGCAGCCAACCGCGCGGCGAATCGTGACTGGACTTGTATCCGTCGGCGATACGGAGAACGGTTTCCCCGAAGCGATCGGACCGGACGGACTCGCCATCCACGGCACGGGCGGGATCTACGTCACGCTCGGCGAATCCGCCGCCGGCGTTGCTGCGAGTGGGGCGACTCTCTCGGCGACTGCCGCGGCTGAATTTGGCCGATTGATCAAGCTCACGCCCAGCGGCAATTGGAAGGCGATCGCGGACGTCGGCGACTTCAACTACCAATGGGCGCTGGCCAATAAAAATGCGCCCTGGGCGCCCGCCGGTCAATTTCCCGATGCGAACCCGTACGGTGTGCTCGCCGTGGCGGGGACCGAATATGTCGTTGATGCCGGCGCCAACACCCTGAGCGAAGTCCGCGCTGACGGCTCACTCCGGCTGATTGCATTTTTCCCGAATCCCCTTTTCCCGGCGGCGCCCGGCGGGCCGCTGGTGATTCCGATCAGCGACTCGGTGCCGACGTGCGTCGCAAAAGGCCCTGACGGATTTTTATATGTGGGCACGCTCGCGTTCGGCGCGAATTTTGCGCGCTTCGGCCCGAGTGCGCCGCCGTTCTGGAAAACGTTGCCTCCTCAATCGAAAATTTATCGCGTGAATCCCGCGGCTTCCAACCAGTTCCTGACGGACGCGGACGTCTGGGCCTCCGCCTTCAGCCCGATCACGGCGTGTGCGTTTGGCCCTGGCGCTCTCTACATCACCGAATACGTCACGCAACAATCCAACTTTGTCACCGGCGATGTGGTGCGCATTGCGATCAATTCCGACGGCTCCGCCGGCGCGCGGACCACGCTGGGCACCGACGCGCTGGTCGCGCCGAACGGACTCGCCCTCGGCGCCGGCGGCGCGGTTTACGTTTCCAATTTCAGCATCTCATCCGGAGGTGGCGAAGTGGTTCGCGTGAATTGGTAAAACGTCTCCAACGACCGGATATGGGCCGGCCTCGCCATGGACGCGCTCACTCGCCCAAGCGTTTGAGCACATCGGCGTAACGCGACGCGGCGGCGGCATCGCCGCGTTGCGCCGCGAGTCGCCCGCCAATCGTGGCGATCTGCCGCGCATCCCCGACGCGTCCAAGTTTCAGATACAAATCCACCAGCAGGAGCGACACCCGCAAATCCGCGGGCTGGAGGCGGTGCGCAGTTTCCAGGTTTTCCAGCGCCTCCGGAAGGCGGCCCTGCTCCCGGAGCAGCGTGCCGAGGAAACCGTGGAGATCCGCCGAATCCGCATTTGCCGCGAGACCGTCGCGACAGGCGCGCTCGGCGGCCGCGACATCGCCCGTCTGCGCAGCTCTAAGAGCCGATTTCATATACCACGCGGCCATCAACACGCGGGCCGCATTTGCCTCCGGATATTGCTCGAAGAAAGGATGGATGTAGCCGTAAGCCGCTTCGAGGTTTCCCGCGTCCACCTCCAGTCCGGTCAAAACCAAAATCGCTTTTGGAAACATCGGTTGCACCACCAGCGCGCGTTTGAGGCAGGCGTACGCCTCGTCCTTGCGGCCTAGCCGCAGAAGCGAAATTCCCATGTTGGCGAGCGGATTGGCCGCGCTCGGCCGGCTCACGGATGCCGCGCGGTAGGCTTCCACAGCCTCCTCGAAGCGATTGGCCGCATCGAGCGCGAGGCCGCGCGCGTTCAACAAATCCGCCGACCCGGGGTATAAAATAAGACCCGCGTCGACCGCACTCAACGCTTCCGCGGGTTGATTGAGCGACAGGCACGTATCGCTCAATCTCACGAACAGCGGTTCCGCCGCGCCGGGCAGTTTGCTCCCCTGCTCATAAAGGTCATGGGCTTTGGCCAGTTCTCCGCGTTCCTGATAAAGTCCGCCGAGAAATTGATAGCCGCGGGGATCTTGCGGAGCGATGCGCATGACGCGTTTGAAAATCGCCTCGGCGCGATCGCGATGGTTCGTCTGCATGTCGCTCGCTCCCCACACCAGCAATTGCGTCGGATCGTAGCACCAATCCCGCAGCTCCTCGATCCACGGGTCCTCGAACGCGCTGAAACGTCCGGCCAGGCTTCCGAGTTTGCGCTGATTGGCCGCCGCTTTGGCCTCGCCGGCTTGATCGAGAATTTCGGCGTAGAGATTGTGCGCCGACGGAAAATCCGGCGCTTTTTCAACGAGTGTCTCGATCCTGCGCCTGCCGTCCGCCGCGTGACCGCGTTGAAGCGCAATTCGCGCCAGCCCCAATTCCGCGTACGGATCGCCGGGAATGAGACCAAGGCGTTTTTGATAGGCCCGCTCTGCATCATCCAGTCGACCGCTCTTGAATTCCAGTTCGGCCAGCTTCAACCACGCCGGACTGTACTCCGGCGCACGTTGCACCGTCTGATCCAAAAATTCTTTCAGGCTTTTGTCGTCGCTGACGATCTGCCGCAAGTCGGCCAGATAATAACACCAACGGGCTTCGCGCGGCTGCAACGTTTGCAAAATTTTCCAGCACGTTTCGGCCTCGGCGCTAAAACCATTCACGTGATAAAGCCTCGCCAGTTCCGCAATGTTTTCCGGCGAGTGCGCGTCCGCCGTCGCGCACGTTTGAACATTCGCAAGCCGCTCCTTCAGTTCCGCGGGTTTTCCCGCGAGGTTCGGCGCAACCGGGAGTTGCAACTCCGCGCGCGCAACGGACCAGCGCCAAAAAAAAGCCGCGGCAATTCCAAAAAATGCGGCCGCGACAACCGCGAGGACCAGCTTCGATCTCGCTCCGGTTTTCGGCGGTGTGATCGCCTCCGGGAGCACGCCGGGCGTCTTCGCCGTTCTGCTTTCCGGTCGTGTCACTTTTTTCGCCATAGCGTCACGTTGCTCATGTGTTCCCAAGGCGGCAACATGTGGAAACCTCCGGTCACGATCACCGGCACGCCGTTGCCGTCGAGGTCGCCCGCCGCGACCGTAAGAAGATGCGTGGGCGTGTGCGCGAGCGGCACTGGCATGAAACCTTCCCGGCCGTCGTTGATCCACGCCATCATTGAAACGGCCGCCGGGTCCGACCAATCCGCCAGCGTGCTCACCGCGATCACGTCCATGTGACCGTCGCCATTCAGGTCGGCGGCGCACGGACCAAAAGCTCCCGGGAAATATCCGATCCGATGATACGCAAAGAAATCGCCGCCCTTGTTTTCGAGCCATTGAATCCCATGCCACGGACGTGCGCCCGGCATGTAGTCGAACATGTCGCCATTCGTGAAAAGGAGGTCGGGTTTGCCGTCGCCATTAATATCCGCTGCAATCATGCCGCTGCTCCCGAAATCTTCGTTGGTCGACCCCCAGCGGACGGAATCTTGGATCTGGCCGCGTTTGAGATTGTGAAACAGGTGAACCTCCTCCCATTCCTGCGAGATCAGCGCCGCGAAATCGGGTTCGCCATCACCGTCGAAATCCGCAACCGGAGTGTGGATACAGCCCGACTGCGTGTTGACGACGTGCCGTTCGAATTTCCACCCGCCCTGGTTTTCCATCCAGCAGGTTTCGCCCCGATTGTAGCCGAACTGGCCGACGACCAAATCGAGCCGGCCGTCCGTGTGGCCCGCCAGATTGGCGGCGCGCACATCGGTAACGCGCGGGGTCTGCTCGAGCAGTACGCGCTTGCGGAAATGCTGATTGTCCAGGTTCTCCAACACAATCACGGCGCCAATCCGATCATCGGTCGGCAGCAGAAATCCCATGCTCGCCACCAGCACATCGCAGCGTCCGCTGCCGTTGACGTCACCCGTCCACACATGCGCTGGCGCCGGAATATTTTCCGCGATGATTTGCTCGGTGAAAACGCCGCGTGGATTCTGGCGGATCCAGCGCACCGAGTTTTTTTGCGCCTCGCAATACAGCACGTCGGGCAATCCGTCCTGGTCGAGATCCGCGATCTGCACATTCGTGACCCACGGCCGCCCAAATTCCCCAAGCGGCGCACCGATCGGCACCGGCACGTACGTCAGTTGTGGCGGAGGCGTGGCGGCCCGCACGGCGTTCGCTCGATCCGCCGAATGGATACGCGACATAAAATAAAGAGACAGACCAAATGCACCGCCGCCGACGATTCCGAGCACGAGAAACAGTATCCGGGCTGACTTGGGAGCCAACATACGCGAGACCGTTTGTCCGGTTTGGCCGCTTGGCAACAAGGCAATCGGAAGAAGGCACGGCGCTTCGCGCAATTTGTCGCCGTACCCATTAACGTGGCGGATGAGTTAATTGTGAAGCCATCGACATTCCCGCCTGATTGAGATGCGACACCGCCGTCGAAATCGACCCGGGCGTACGGCAATCGCTTCCTCGACGCAGGGCGACATCCTGTTGTGCGCGCGCCCAGCACCGTGAGAAAAGGAGAGTTCTGCTTCGTCTTGAATCCACTGCATCCGGATTTCGAAGAACTGAAAATCGGGAAGACGCTACCGTTCACTTTCGACCCGCGGGCGATCGCGAGGTGAGCGAATCATGCCGGCTTTCAACGGACCGACGACGTCGACCCCATCAGAGTTTTTTCAACGGCGCCCGTTGCCAGAAACGATGCGGTTCGAGCGAATTGGGCGCACCGGCGCCGCTCGGTTCCTGTATGATCTCGTCGCGCTCCATCACAAGATCCTTTGCAGTATTTCGACGAAGGCTGACGGTGCCCTTGCTGCCACCGCCCCGCGGATTTTTTCCGATCGAATCGGGCAACGGAAAGATGGCGGCGCCATCGGCAAACGTCACTTCGCGTTCGGTGCGGGCGAGTTCGCCTTTCCGTCCCCGCACAATCACCAAGAGACGAGACGGAGAAATCGCCTTCAATTCCAGTTCGTCCTCCATGAAGAAATTCACGCCCGCCGGAGGGACTGCGAAGAAGACACTCGTGACCGACCCTACTGTCCACCGGCCGAACACTCCTTCCAAGTCCTTCGCTGTCGTGATCGGTATTAGCGTCGGCCAGTCTGTCGGCATTGGCTCCCGCCCGCTCGCTGCCGCCGCGAGCTGGTCGATATTGCTTACTATATAGCTCTTGAGCTTGAGCAGGCCGGCACGCTGCTCGTCACAAATGGATTGAAACTTTTCCTTTGGCGATGGCCCGTTGATATGCGTGTCGTCCCATGCAAGCGCAGCATCGATCGCACCCAACCATTCGTCCCGGTGCAATGCGCCGTAGCGATTAAGCGCCGTGCCCATCTGATTCAACGAACCAAACAGGCTCGAATCCTCCCCGGGGTGGGCTTTGATATAGATGCGATACCGCAGTTGCCCTATATAGAACCAGCGCAGGGCGCCCGCCTTGTCGCCCGCTTTCATCAAACGACCAGCGTATAAATAATAGTTGGACGGATGCTCGTTCGGGAGCTGCGCTTCGATTTCGGCCGGAGAAAGTTGGGTCAGAACGTCCTTCGGATCCAATGTCGCGAGCACATGGGATGATGCTGTTACCGACAGGCATGCGGTTGCCAGCACGCGATCCAGGCGCTTGATGGAAAAAATCGACATACCCGGAACGGAACCGAGGAAGGAGTTGGAGACAACGAAATCCGAATCGCGGCGCCAATCGAGTCAGCGGTGTTGATAGTAATTTTCATCGGGATTTTTTTTATGATCGCGAGCTCATGGCGAAACAACGCTGATGTCCGCAAACGCGTTCATCGCGCCTACCGAGCCGCGCCGCAACGTTTCAATGAATACGTTTGGCCCATCCCACAGTCACCGCCTCGACGTTTCTTCCAATGCCAATACCACGCGATCCAAATGCTGATCTCGTAAACAATATAGTTCGTCGGGTGAAGTGAATGGTGAAAACGCGGATGACTCTTCGCCGCACTTTCGTCTGAAATTTGGGCGTGGCGCTCCGGCAAAACTCCATGCGCACCTTTCGTACCGCGCCCGATTTCAATTCGGGCATGAGATTGCATTCTTAGTTCACCGGCTCCGCTCCCGGATCGAAATACTATTCGCCGGTCTCCGGCTCCTGCACGACAAGCCGGTCGGTGTGAATCTCGCGATTGAATCCGCCCGATTCGCGATAGGCAACGGCGGAAAGCGTCGTTGATTCCAACCATCCGGGCCGATCCACCCATTTGTCGGTCCGCCATAACTGTGGAGGAGTAATGTCCATCCAAGCGCCAACTATTTTTCCGGAAATCGGAAAAGCGGACATGGCAGAACTACCGGACAAAATCGCGGCATTCCCGTCTCCTCGGTCGACCTGAAAAAAATGCATCTCCGTCACGTCGGGAGCCTGCTCATAAACCACGGTCACAGTAAGGGATTTTCCAACCATGCCGTACTTTGTCGGTTTTCTCTTTTCCGGCTTTAGTTGAACGACGTGCATCCGCATGCCTTTGCCAGATTGCTGCACATCCTCTCGCAGCGGCAACTCGAGCAGCAATTCCGGCCGGCGGAGCGTGATGCGAGCCCACACCGAGCACGCCGGCGGCTCTGCCTTGATTCTAGTCGCGATAGGCTGCGAGATGACCAACGTGGCTGAGACAATTGCCTCGTCGAAACCGGTTCCCGGCGCCCTAGATGTCCGCCGTTTCCACCAGTCTATCTCCAGGGCGCGCCGCTTAAATTCGCGGGCCATTTCTTCGCGATGTTTGTTCGTCTCAGAGTCTTCCTCTACAGGCTGCAACATCAACGCGTGCTGCAACGATTTGTTTTCGCCGAGGCGCACACTCAACTTGAGATGGTCTTGTCGAAAACGCGTGCCATCCGGCCAGCGCAACTCGACATCAGCAATTCCGGAAGCGGATATCGAATCTTCCGGCAATCCCATAAGCAAACACTCAACGACCAGATTCCCTTTCGCCGCCTCAAAACTAGCCTGAACGATACGGGCCGAAACGCGTTCGGTTCCGGACATTGGCTTCTGATCCGACTGCCAGATCCGGGTGAGGTCCCACGGCCACCAGAATGCCGCGGCAGCAGCGAGCGTTCCTCCGCATGCCAGAATCGCCACTGATGGAGGGAGTCTTCGAGTTAAGAACTGCTTTCCAATCACCACGGCCCCGCAGACCAAAAAAAGTCCCGCTGCCATCCACAAACGAGTTTCCACCAAGCTGGCCGGAAACTCCTGCCAATGAGTGAGCAAATTTAGCAACCCCACCCAAGCCAGCATCAGCAAAAGCAGGCTATAGAGTAGAAACCGCGCGATTTGATTGGTCAAAGTCGCGATCACCAAGGCGGGAGCCACGGCGATCGTTTGCACGCAAAGAACCCGAAGTGTCGAATGAACGATGTCGCCCCAACCCCAGCCGCAATAAAGCCACCACGGAAGCCAGACCAGCACTGGCACGAAGCCCAGCATGAGGCCGATCGCTATTAATTTCGCGCCGAGCAAACACGCACCCGAGATGGGTCGCGTCACCCAGAACATTTCCGTGCCGACCAGCGGATCATCCAGAACCAGAAATGCGACCAGAATATAGCTGACCACGAGCCCCACGGCCTCCAGCAAGTTGAACAAGGTTCCTGTCAGGAGGAACCAATTCAGGTCTGCACTCCTGACCGAGAGCAATCGTTCGCTGACGATGACTTGCGCTGCGAGGAGCAGAAGCCACGCGAGCGCGGGCAGACGCAGACGACGGAAATCTTTTTTGAAAATATGCCAGGTGAGATTCATGCTGCG
>Ga0207661_10001566_pt1 | contig 15571 bp, 17 predicted proteins | sample KBSC713LmetaG_FD_184337 | JGI IMG/M metagenome (GOLD analysis project Ga0207661, IMG submission 184337) | Corn rhizosphere microbial communities from Kellogg Biological Station, Michigan, USA - KBS C7.1-3L metaG (SPAdes) (version 2) | ecosystem: Host-associated > Plants > Roots > Rhizosphere ...
GAAGGACATCGTCTGGCGGATGCAGCAGATCCTGTATGACGAAAAGCCCTACGTGCAGCTGGTGCAGGTCGACCTGGTGACCGCATTCCAGAACAACTGGGGCGGCTTCACGCCGCCGTTCCTGAACGGCCTCTCAAAGCGGCCGTGGGTCCAGATCGGCCAGACCGGCTAGGCCCTACAACCCGACCAGTGCCCGTGCGGCACGGAAGTGAGACGATCGAGCTGACGAGATGAGAGGCAGTGACTACATCATCAAGCGCACCGCGTTCGCGGTGGTCACCGTCTTCGTCGCGATCACGCTCAACTTCATCATCTTCCGTGCCGCACCGGGCGATGCGGTGACCGGCGAACGGTGCCGCAACTGCACGAAGGAGTTCAAGGCCAACCTCCGCAAGGAGCTGGGCCTGGACAAGTCGAAGTGGGAGCAGTACGTCATCTACATCAAGCAGCTGGCCCACGGCGACCTCGGCTACTCGTTCGAGGACAAGCAGCCGGTCGCGCCCCAGCTGTGGGGGCCGCTCAAGAACACGCTGCCGATGCTGGCCCTGGGCACGGCGTTCTCGATCGTCTTCGGGATCCTCACGGGGGTGATCGCCGCCTGGAGGCGGGGCACATTCTGGGACCGCTCGAGCGTGCTGGTCGGGCTCGGGTTCTATTCGCTGCCCACCCAGTGGCTGGGGCTGATGCTGATCTTCTTCGTGGCGCCGATGCTGTCGCTGCCCTCGTCGGGGATCAGCGACCCGTTTCTCGAGTTCACCGACCCGGGCTGGTGGCCAGCGCTGATCGACCGGCTGAAGCACATGGTGCTGCCATCGGCCACGATCGGGCTGGTGATCTACGGCGAGTACACGCTGATCGTCCGTTCGGCGATGCTCGAGACCCTCGGTGAGGACTACATCCTGACCGCCCGGGCCAAGGGACTCGCCACCTGGACGATCGTCCGCAAGCACGCCCTCCGAAACTCGATGCTGCCGATCACCACCCTGATCTTCCTGTCGCTGGGCTACATCGTGGGCGGGGCGATCCTGATCGAGTCGGTGTTCAACTACCCCGGCATCGGACTTCTGACCTACGACGCGGTGTTCGCCAAGGACTACCCGATCATGCAGGGCGCCTTCCTGGTGCTGACCGTGTCGGTGATCTTCGCAAACTACGTCGCCGACCTCCTCTACTTCAGGCTCGACCCGAGGATCACCGAATGAGCGCCGAGCTCCCGGCAGCAGTCAGTCAGCCCGCCGACCTGGTGCGAGCCGGGGGCGGCTACGACGCGCCGCCGCCGGCCAGGCGGACGCGCCTGCGGGTCTGGAAGGTGATCCGCGAGCAGCCGATGGCCACGTTCGGCGCCGTGGTGCTGCTGCTGGTGATCCTGGTTGCGATCTTCGCTCCGGCGCTCGCGCCCTACGACCCCCGGGAGAAGGTGGGCGACGTCTACCAGCCGCCCGACAGCTCGCACTGGCTGGGCCTGGACGACGGCGGCGTCGACATGGTCTCCCTGCTCATGTACGGCGCCCGTGTGTCGCTGATCGTCGGCTTCGCTGCTGCCGCCGTGGCGATGCTGGTCGGCGGGGCGGTGGGCGTGCTGTCCGGCTACTTCGGCGGCAAGACCGACACCGTGCTGATGCGGATCACCGACTACTTCCTGGTCATCCCGGACGTCCCGCTGATGATCGTGGTGGCCGCGATCTGGGGCAAGAGCCTCAAGAACATCATCCTGATCATCGGCCTGATCTACTGGACGAGCACCGCCCGGCTGATCCGATCACAGGTCAAGTCGATCCGCGAGCGCGTCTACGTCAAGCGGGCGCGGGCGCTGGGCGCCGGCAACAGCCGGCTGATCTTCAAGCACGTGATGCCCCAGGTCGCTCCGCTCCTGATCGCCAACACGGTGCTGATGATGGCGATCGCGATCTTTGCCGAGACCGCACTTGCCTTCCTCGGGCTGGGCGACCCGCAGAAGATCTCGTGGGGACTGCTGATCGAGAACGCGTTCGCCCGCCAGGCGATCTCGCTCGACGCGTGGTGGGCGATCGTCCCCCCCGGGGTCTGCGTGGCCGTGCTGATCCTGGCCTGCACGATGCTGGGCACCGCTCTCGAGGACTCGCTCAACCCGCGGCTGCGGGTCGGCCACCTCTCGGTCAAGCGCTTCCGGCTCCGCCCGCTGGTGGGCAGGATGGACGCCGAGTGAAGGCCCCGGTGCTCGAGGCGCGCGACCTGCACGTGTGGTTCGACCTGCCCGACGACCGCGAGCTGCATGCCGTCCAGGGGGTCAGCTTCGGCCTCGCCCCGGGTGAGCGCTTCGGGCTGGTGGGCGAGTCGGGATGCGGCAAGACGACCACGATCCTCGGCCTGATGGGGCTGCTTCCGCCCACCGCCAGCGTGGCCGGCCAGGTGGTGCTCGAGGGCGACAACATCATGGCCCGCGGCGAAAGCTCGGTCGCACCGCACCGCTGGAAGGACATCGCGATGATCTTCCAGGGTGCGATGAACGCGTTTAACCCGGTCAAGACCATCGGCGACCAGATCGCGGAGCCGATGGAGGTGCACGGGATCTCGGAGGGTGACGCCGCCCGCCAGCGGGTCGGCGAGCTGCTGGAGATGGTGGGCATCTCACGCGACCGCGCCGACCGCTATCCGCATGAGTTCTCGGGTGGTATGCGCCAGCGGGCGGCGATCGCGATGGCCCTGGCCTGCGAGCCGAAGGTGCTGCTGGCCGACGAGCCGACCACCGCGCTGGACGTGATGGTGCAGGCGCAGATCCTCCAGCTGCTGGTGTCGCTGACCCACGATCTGGGGCTGGCGATGGTGCTGGTCACCCACGACCTGCCGCTGATCGCCCAGGTCTGCAACCGGGCGGCCGTCATGTACGCCGGCGAGATCGTCGAGCAGGGCGAGACGGAGACGCTCTACCACGATCCCGGCCATCCCTATACCCGGCTGCTGTTCGCGGCCACGCCCGATCTCTACGACGAGTCGAACGTGACCTCGATCCCCGGCGGCCCTCCACGGCTCGACCGCGAGATCGTCGGCTGCCCGTTCGCGCCGCGCTGTGATCGCACGTTCGAGCCCTGCCCGACTGTGCGCCCCGAACTCCGTGACCTGGGAGCCGGGCACACGGCCGCCTGCCACCTCAACGACCCGGTGATGAGGGCCGCCGCGTCGTGAGCACGAACGGCCAGGTGCACCCACTGCTGGAGGTGTCCGACCTGGTCACCCGCTACCCGATCCCGCGCGGCATCCTGGGTACCGTGGCCGGCCGGCCGCAGCAGCAGGTGCACGCGGTGGAGGGCATCAGCTTCAGCCTCAACCAGGGCGAGATGCTGGCGCTGGTCGGGGAATCCGGCTGCGGCAAGACCACCACAGCGCAGAGCGTGATGCGGCTCGTCCAGCCCGACTCCGGCTCGATCCGGTTCGAGGGCTCCGACATCTCGACGCTCGGCTTCCGGGAGCTGCGCCCGCTGCGCAAGCGGATGCAGATCATCTACCAGGATCCCTACGAATCGCTCGACCCCCGGTTCCGGGTCCGCCAGACGATCGAGGAGCCGCTGGTGATCCACGGCGTGGGAACGCGGTCGGACCGGCCCCATCGCGTCAAGGAGGCACTGGTGCGGGCCGGGCTGACCCCGCCCGAGCTGTACATCGACCGCTACCCGCATGAGCTGTCGGGCGGCCAGCGGCAGCGGGTCGCGATCGCCGCCAGTCTGGTGCTCGACCCGAAGCTGCTGGTGGCGGACGAGCCGGTCTCGATGCTCGACGTCTCGGTGCGGGCCGGCATCCTGGGCCTGCTCGACGCGCTCCGCAAGGACGGGATGGGCATCCTGATGATCACGCACGATCTGTCGACCGCCGCCCATTTCGCCGACAGGATCGCCGTCATGTACCTGGGCCGGATCGTCGAGGAGGGCCCCGCCCGCGACGTGGTGCGAAACCCGCAGCACCCATACACCAAGGCGCTGATCTCGGTGGTGCCCAAGCGCGATCCGCGCGACAGCAGCGAGCCGCAGATCCTGAAGGGGGAGACGCCGAACCCCGTGCACATTCCGTCCGGCTGCCGTTTTCACCCGCGGTGCCCGCTGGTGACCCCGGAGTGTCCGCGTATCGACCCGGAGTTGCGAACGCCCAAGGACGGGACGACGCCCGACCACCGAGCCGCCTGCATCCTCGTTTGATCGTCGATCTCCACCTCGACCTGCTGCTCGATTCGGCCCTCGAGCGCGTCCGGGGCGAGCGCGACGTCTTCCGCCGCCGCCACCAGCGGGCGCTGCGCGACGGTGGGGTGGCGGTTCAGGTGCTGCCCATGTACCCCGACGACGAGCTTGGCGGCGACCCCTGGCAGCGGATCGTCGCCCAGCTCGATGCCGCCGCCCGCGAGGAGGAGGAGTCCGGCGGCGCGCTGCGCATGGTGTCGACGGTCGCCGAGCTGCGCGCCGCCGTCGGCGCGGGCGCGGTGGCCGGCGTGCTTGCGCTCGAGAACGCCGCCGGGCTGGAGGGCCACCCGGAGCGGCTGTCGCAGCTGCACCGGCGGGGCCTGCGGATGGTCGGGCTGACGTGGAACGACGCCAACGCCTTTGCCGACGGTGTCGGCGACGACCGCGGCCGCGGGATCACCGCCGAGGGCTGGGAGCTGCTTGCGCGGATGGAGGAGCTGGGCATCGCGCTCGACATCTCGCACCTCGCCCCAGCAGCCTGCACGGCGGTGTTGGAGCGGTTCTCCGGGACGGTGCTGGCATCCCATGCGAACGCGTTCGCTGAGCATCCCAGTCCCAGGAACCTTGCGGACGACGTGCTGGCGGCAGTCGGGGAGCGCGGCGGAGTCGTCGGCCTGGCCGCCATCCCGGCGTTCGTCGGCGCCGGGGACTACGCCGAGCGGCTGGCCGGCCATCACGCCCGGATCCTGGAGACTGCCGGGCCGGGCGCGCCGGCCTTCGGGGCCGACTTCTGCGGCTACTTCGAGCCGGGTGACGGCCCGCTGCTGCCGACCACGCCAACCGAGGAGGACCGGGCGCTGGCCACGGAACCGGAGCCCCCGCGGGAGGCCTTTTACCGACGGGTGTGCGAGGCCGTCGAGGGGCGGTCCGGCCCGGCCGCGGTCGATCCGCTCCGCGAGCAGAATGCGCTGCGGCTGCTGGAGGGCGTGCTTCGATGATCCCCTCCGGGCTGGAGCTGATCGACGGCTACCGGCGGCGCGAGCTGTCGCCGGTAGAGGTTGTCCGCTCGGTGCTGGAGCGGATCGACCGCCTCAACCCGGAGCTGAACGCCTTCGTCACGCTGACCCCGGATCTGGCCCTGGAGGCGGCCCGGGAAGCCGAACGCGCCTACGCCGACGGCCGGGCCGGGCCGCTGGCCGGCGTGCCGGTCTCGATCAAGGACCTGACGCCCACCAAGGGCGTGCGGACGACCTGGGGGTCATTGCTTCACGAGCGCGACGTGCCGGATGCCGACGCGCCGTTCGTCGCCCGCGTCCGCGAGGCCGGCGGGGTGATCATCGGCAAGACCGCCACTCCGGAGATGGGCTGGAAGGGCGAGACCACGAGCCTCGTGCACGGCACGACCCACAACCCCTGGCGGCACGGCCGCACGGCCGGCGGCTCCAGCGGCGGAGCCGCCGCGGCCGTGGCCGCCGGGCTGGGACAGCTGGCCCAGGGTGGCGACGGCGCGGGCTCGATCCGGATCCCGGCGGCGTTCTGCGGGATCGCCGGCCTGAAGACGACCAGAGGTCTGGTGCCCCGGTTCCCGCCCAGCGGGTCGGCGCTCTCGGTGGTGGGGCCGATGGCGCGGACGGTCGCAGACTGCGCCCTGCTGCTGGACGCGACGGCCGGCACCCGGACTCTGGCCGGCGTGGACGAGCCGGTGGACGGGCTCCGGGCGGCCTGGAGCGGCGACCTCGGCTATGCCGCGGTGGAGCCGGAGGTGCGCGAGGCCGCCGAGCGGGCCGCGCGCCTGCTGGCCGAGGGAGCGGGGCTCGCGATCGCGGACGACCACCCGCAGCTGGACGACCCCTGGCCGTTCATCGACGTAATCTGGGCGGCCAACCAGGCCTCCGACCACGCTGAGAACTTCCGGCAGGTGCGCGAGCTGCTCGACCCCGGCCGGGCGGAGGTCGTGGCCCGCGGTCTGACGATCCCGGCCACCGCGTACGTGGCGGCGCAGGACGCGCGGGCCGGTTACGAGCTCGCCTGGGACGGGTTCATGGCCGGCTACGACCTGGTGCTGACCCCGACCGTGCCGGTGACGGCCTTCCTGGCCGGCACCGACAATCCGCCCAGCGTGGCTGGACGGCCGGTGGCGTACCTGTCCTGGACCGCCTTCACCTATCCCTTCAACGCCACCGGCCAGCCGGCCGCGACGGTGCCCTGCGGGCTGGTCGACGGGATGCCGGTGGGGCTGCAGATCGTGGGCCGCCGCGGCGAGGACGCGCTGGTGCTGCGGGCGGCGCGTGCATTCGAACGGCTTTCTCCCTGGACCTACAACGAGATGGAGTGTGGATGAGCAGACGCTGGCGTGACATCGGAGGCCCGGTGGGGTTGCTGCCGACGGGGCGGCGAAATGCGATCACCGATGTGGCCGGCGTGCTGGTCGGCCACTCCCAGGCCGCCAGCGGCCAGCTGACCGGCGTCACCGTGGTCGCTCCTCCGGCGCTGCCGGCGCGGGCCGGCGTGGCCACCGTGAACGGCGTCGGCGAGCTGACCAAGAAGCTTGAGATCGACGAGTGGGGAATCATCCAGACCGCCGTCTACCTGTGCGGCACCCATGCGGTCGGCACCGTCTACCACGCCGCCGTGCAGCTGGAGGGAGGCGATCAGGAGCACACCCTGATCCCGGTGGTCGGCGAGTGTGACGACTCCGACCTCGGCGACTCGCGGACCGTGACCGTGGACGACGTGCGCGAGGCGCGCTCGGCGCTCGGCCCTGAGGTGGCCGAGGGCAGCGTCGGAGGCGGCACCGGCATGACCTGCTTCGACTTCGCCGGCGGTATAGGCACCGCCTCTCGCGAGGCGGACGGCCACACGGTGGGAGTGCTTCTGATGTGCAACTTCGGCGACCGCGAGCGGCTGACGGCCGGCGGCCTTCGCTTCGACCCGGCCGACGGCGCGCCGCCGCCGGAGGGGTCCTGCATCGCCGTCTGTGCCACCGACGCCCCGCTGTCCGCTCTGCAGCTGCGGCGGCTCGCCCTCCGCCCGTTACTGGGGCTGGCCCGGGCCGGCTCCTACGCGGCCAACGGCTCGGGGGAGATCGGGCTCGCGTTCACGACCAGCGACGACCAGTCGTTCCCCAACAGCCGGCTGAGCCCGTTGTTCGCCGCTGCCTATGAGGCCGCCGAGGAGGCCGTCTACAACGCGCTGGTGGCCGACCGGCCGCCGATGCGCAAACGGGACGGGCGCGAGCACCCGACCTTCCCCGTTGACCACGTACGGCGTCCGTGAGGCTCGCCGAGCGGCTGCGTGGTCGGCGATCGGTGGCCGTGGTCGGACTGGCCAAGAACGCCGGTAAGACCACGGTGGTCAACCATCTGCTCGGTACCGCCGGCGGCCGCCATGGCCTGGCCTCGCTGGGCCTGGACGGCGAGGCTCGCGATCAGCTGACCGGCCTGCCGAAGCCGCGGATCGCGCCACCCATGGGCACCCTGGTGGCCACCACCGACGAGCTGGTCGGCCCTGGCCTGACGGTGCGCGCGCGGCTGGGGTTCCGGACCGCGGTCGGCGAGGTGGTGATCGCGGAGGCGGACGGCAGCGGTCCGGTGATCGTGTCTGGCCCGGCCCGCCTCGACCAGCTCGACGAGACACTGGCGGAGCTGCGGCGGATGGGCGCCGAGCGGGTGCTCCTGGAGGGCGCACTGGGCCGGCTCGGCCCGGCGGCCCCGGGCCGCGCCGACGCCGTGGTGCTGGCGGCCGGCGCATCGCTGGCCAACGGCCGCGAGGACTACCCGCTGCGCGTCAAGCTGGCGCTCGACGCGCTCGACCTGCCGCTGTTCGCCGGCGAGCCCGAGCTCCGGGTGGAGCATGCGGCCGGCTACGAGGAGGAGGTGGCCGCGCTGGTGGCCGAGCGGGGCGCGAGCTCGGCCGAGCTGGCCGGCGCGCTGACCGGGCCATTGCTGGAACGGCTGCTCCGCGCGGGGCTTCGAGTGTCGGTGGTGGTGGCCGACCCCACCCACGTGCTGGCCAGGCCGCAGCAGGTGGCCCGGGCGCGACGGGGTGGCGTCGAGCTGGTGGCCCGCCGGCAGCTGGCGATCTGCGGCGTCACCTCGAGCCCGTTCCATCCCGACGCGCCGCTGTCGGCCGAGGAATCGTTCGGGGCTCTGGCCCGCGCGGTGGCCGGGCGATGGCCTGTCGATGACGTGATTTCGGGGATGATCAGCGGATGAGGCTCGAGCTCGATCGCGGACTGACGGAGGAGGCATTTGCCCTGGCCGGCGACATCGCCTCGCCGGTGGTGGAGTTCGCCCGCGTCCACACCACGGTGGCCATCGAGCGCACCGTGGCCCGGCTGTTCGGCGTCGACGGGGTTGACGAGCTGGGCGTGCCGCTGCCCAACGTGCTGGTCGACGCGTTGGGGCCGCGGTTGGCGGAGGGGGTGGCGCTGCCGCTCGCCCAGGCCTGTGTGGATTCGGGCCGCTCGCCGCAGCAGGTCGCCGAGGCGGTGGCCACCGGCGAGCCGCTGGGCAAGCCGGGCTCGCCGGAGGCCCGCGAGCTGGCGTTCCAGCTGGCGGCCGAGGGCGACCGGCGGATTGCCCGCCAACGCGGCGAGCGGGACGCGATGGTGGCCGCGCACGGCGACCCGCCGACTCCCTGGGTGTATGTGATCGTGGCCACCGGCGACATCCACGAGGACGCGCGCCAGGCTCAGGCCGCGGCCCGGGCGGGCGCCGACGTGATCGCGGTCATCCGCTCCACGGCCCAGAGCCTGCTCGACTACGTGCCCTACGGCGAGACCACCGAGGGGTTCGGCGGCACCTATGCGACACAGGCGAACTTCCGGCTCGTCCGGGCGGCGCTCGACGAGGTCGTCCCCGAGGTGGGGCGCTACGTCCGCCTGACCAACTACGCCTCCGGGCTGTGCATGCCCGAGATCGCGGCCTGCGGTGCGCTCGAGCGGCTCGACATGATGCTGAACGACTCCATGTACGGGATCCTGTTCCGCGACATCAACCCGCAACGGACGTTTTGCGATCAGTACGTCAGCCGGATGATCAACGGCCGGGCGGGGGTGATCATCAACACCGGCGAGGACAACTACCTGACCACCGCCCCGGGGCACGAGGCCGGGCACACGGTTGTGGCCTCGAACTTCATCAACCGGGCCCTGGCGCTGGCCGCCGGCATTCCCGAGCGTCAGATCGGCCTTGGCCACGCCTTTGAGATCGACCCCGACCGCCCGGGCCAGCTGATGGAGGAGTGGGGGATCGCGCTGCTGATCCGCGAGCTGTTCCCGGACTGCCCGATCAAGTACATGCCGCCGACGAAGCACGTCACCGGTGACATCTTCCGCACCCAGTCACTGGGCACGATGTTCAACCTGGTCGGCGTCGCCACCGGCCAGCACATCCAGCTGCTGTCGATCCTGACGGAAGCGGTGCACACGCCCTTTCTGGCCGACCGGCTGCTGGCGATCCAGGACGCACGGCGGGTCTTCGACGCCGCCCGGCCGCTGCGCGAGTCGCTGCAGGCGGTGCCCGGCGGCCCGCTCGACCGGCGAGCCGCAGCCGTGCTCGAACAGACCGTGGGGCTGCTGCGGGAGGTGGCCGGCGTCGGCATGTTCGAGGCGATCGAGCGGGGATGGTTCGCCGACACCCCGCGGCGCCGCGACGGCGGCCGCGGCCTTGAGGGGGTGGCCAAGCGCTCGCCCGGCTACCACAACCCGTTCCTCGAGCTGTGGGAGCCGCAGCTCGCCGGCTGGTCGGCGGTCGGTGCGGATGGCTGAGCTCGTTCCCTACGGCGACACCTTTGGGGACGGCATGGTGCAGCTCAGCTTCACCTTGCCGGTGCCGGCCGACGCCCGGGCGCGGGAGATCGGTTTGCAGTTCCTCCGCAACAACGGCTTTCGCGAGCCGCAGGTGGTGCATGCGACGGCGGCTGACCGGGACATGACGTTCTATGTCGCGTATGCCAGGGCCTCTGCCGGTGTCGATCCCGCGCAGGTTACGGCCACGGATGTCGAGGCCCCGGCCCTGGGGTTCGCCGAGGTGAACACCCTGATCGAGGGGCAGCTGGGTCGGCGGGTGGTCGTGATCGGAGCGGCGATCGAATCCGACGCGCACACCGTGGGAATCGACGCGATCATGAACATGAAAGGCTTCGCCGGCGACTACGGCCTCGAGCGCTATCCCTGGATCGAGGCGGTCAATCTGGGCGCGCAGGTGCCATGCGAGCGGCTGCTTCGCGAGGCGCAGGAGCGGCACGCGGACGCCATCCTGGTCTCGCAGGTGGTGACCCAGAAGCAGGTGCACACCCGCCAGCTGACCAAGCTGGTCGACCTGCTCGAGGCCGAGGGGCTGCGTGACCGTTACGTGCTGGTCTGCGGCGGGCCCCGGCTCTCGAACACGTTCGCCAAGGAGCTTGGGTACGATGCCGGCTTCGGGCCGGGAGCGACGCCCTCGCGGGTCGCCGCGTGGATCGCCCAGGAGCTCGTCAAACGCGTGAGGACGGAGGGGTGATGGAGGGACTCAACGTCGAGCTTCGCATGCGGTTGTCCGCTGCGGATGCGCACTACGGCGGCAACCTGGTGGACGGGGCGCACGGCCTGGAGATCTTCGGCGACATCGTGACCGAGCTCGCCATCCATACGGACGGCGACGAGGGGCTGTTCGCGGGCTACGAGAAGGTGGAGTTCCTGGCGCCGCTCGCCGCCGGCGACTTCGTGCGCGCCACCGGGACGATCGTCCGCATGGGCAACACCAGTCGCACCGTCGACTTGGAGCTGTGGAAGGAGATCGCCGCCCGGCCCGACATCAGCAACTCAGCGGCCGACTACCTCGAGCAGCCGGTGATCGCCACCCGCGCCCGCGGCACCTACGTGGTGCGCAAGGATCACTCGCGCGGCCCGCAGGGCAGGGCGGTGGCGGCCGGCGCCCGATTCAACCCACCCGCGTAGCGCGGACAATGGACGACCTGATCGTGACGGTGGCACCGTGCGGTGCCGAGACGACGCGCGAGCAGGCGCCCGCCGTGCCCTTCACCCCGGCCGAGATCGCCGCCGAGACCCGCCGGGCGTTCGACGCCGGCGCGCGGATGGTGCACGTCCATTCCCGGTGGGACGACGGTACCCCAACCCAGGACCGGGTCCGCTACGCCGAGACGGTGGCGGCAATCCGCTCCCAGGTGCCCGAGATCATCATCCAGGTGTCGACCGGCGGAGCGATCGGCATGTCGGCCGAGGAGCGGCTGGGCTCGCTCGATGCCCGGCCGGAGATGGCCAGCCTGACCTGCGGCACGGTCAACTTCGGCCGCGGGGTTTTCGAGAACCCGGCGCCGCTGATGCTTGAGTTCGCCCGGGCCCAACTGGCGGCGGGGGTGAAGCCGGAGCTCGAGATCTTCGATGCCGGTCACCTCGACAACGCCGCCTGGCTGATCGCGAAGGCGCCGCTGGCCGGCTCCCAGCATTTCGACCTGGTGCTGAACGTGCCCGGGGGCCTGCGCGGCACGCCTGCCAACCTGCTGATGCTGGCCGGGCGCCTGTCCGAGGGCTCGACCTGGTCGGCGACCGGCATCGGCCGCGCCTTCCTGCCGATCTCGGCCACCGCGCTGGCGGCCGGTGGCCATGTGCGCTGCGGCTTCGAGGATCAGGTCGAAGTCGAGCCGGGCGTTCCCGCCCGGTCCAATGCCGACCTTGTCGACCGGGTCGTCGGCCTGGCCGGGCTGCTGGGCCGTCGACCCGCCTCGCCCGCTCGGGCGCGCGAGATCCTCGGCCTTCGGCCGGCGGAGTGAACCCGAAGCGGCCGGCGGGCGTCAGATGGGCATGAGACCCATCATCCTCGTGCTTCTGCTCCTGGCCGCGGCCTGCGGAAGCGCCTCCGGTAGCGGACGCTCGCAGACCAGCTCAGGGCCTGGCGCCGGCCTCACGGGCACGGTCACGGTGAAGGTGGTTTCCGGCCCCAGCTGCCCGGTCGTTCGCGATGACAACGATCCCCAGTGCCGGCCCCGGCCGGTCGACCACGCCGAGCTGTCCGTGCGGGCCAAGGACGGTACCGAGGCCGCCACCCTGACCGTCGTCAACGGCCGCGCCGCGGGCACCGTGGCCCCGGGCAGCTACCTGCTGATGCCGCAGCGCGTCGCCGGCTTGATGGGCGTGGCCAAGCCCGTCCCCTTCCGCGTCGCCGCCGGCCAGACCGTCCACCTCGAAGTCGTCTACGACACCGGCATTCGCTAGCCCGGTGGTTCAGGGGCCATGGCGAGCCTGCGCTCGATCTCGCCCACCGACCACCGGTGTCCGGCTCCGTGCCTGGCGCCGCCACCACCGGTCCTCGGGTGCGAGAGCCCGTCGCGACGCGTGCCTGGCTCGGTGCCGGGCACCCCAGTGCCCAACCCCGCCTAGACCTCGACAGCCGGCTGATGTTCGAGCAGCAGCTGGCGGACGCGCTCCTCGGACACCGCGGGAAACTCCTCGTAGAACTGCCCCACGGCGCGAAACCGCTGTGGAGCGCGCAGCGTGACCAGCCGGTCACACTCGCGGGCCATGCGCTCGGCCGCGGGCTGCGGCAGCACCGGCAGGGCGATGATCAGCTGGCGGGCCATCGCGTTTCGGACGGCGGCCAGCGCTGCCCGCACGGAGGCGCCGGTGGCCGCGCCGTCGTCGACGATCACGGCGATCCGGCCGGCCAGGTTGAGGGGATGACCACCGCGCAGCCGCTCGTCCATGGCACGCGCCTCGGCGGTGGCGGCGTCGTAGGCGGCCTCGATCTCGCGCGTGGACAGGGCGGAGGCGATCCGGCGGTTGGTGAACCGCTCCCCCTGGGGGGCGACGGCGCCCATGGCCAGTTCGGGGTATCCGGGCATCGGCACCTTCTTGATGCAGAGCACGTCCATCGGCAGCTCGAGCAGCCGCGCCATCTCGGCGCCGACCTCGACGCCACCGCGCGCGAGGCCGATGATGGTGGCGTTGGGCCGTCCCCGCAGATCAGGCAGGGCGGCCGCGAGTCCCCCTCCGGCCTGGATCCGATCCCTGAACACGCGTCCGATCATTCCAACCTCGATGCCTCAGGTCAAGGTTGTCAACCGGTGACTGTGAGCGATGTCCTTCTGCTGCCCCGGCGTCCCAAGAGGCCGCCGGTGCCGTCCGCTATACTCCAATCCTGGCAAAGCAGAGGCATCAGCTTCTCACCTGCCGGGGCTCACGGCACTCGCGCAGGTTCAACCGAGTTTCATCGGATGGGTGACCGCAGTGGCGGTCGCGAGACGGGTGCCCGCGTGGCGCCCGTTTTCCGTTTACGACGAAAGGACACCGCAAGCTTGTATCAGATCGTGACTGGGCACATCTCTTGAGGCCGCGAAGGCGTTTCGATCAGCGGCCGCAGGAGCCGACGACCCGGATCAACGAGGCCATCCGCGTTCCGCAGGTGCGCCTGATCGATGCCGATGGGTCACAGATCGGCATCAAGAGCACGGAGGATGCTCAGCGGTACGCGTGGGACAAGAACCTCGACCTGGTCGAGGTGGCCCCCGACGCGAAGCCGCCCGTGTGCCGGGTGATGGACTACTCGAAGTACAAGTACGAGCAGGAGCAGAAGGCCAAGCTCGCACGTAAGCACCAGTCCACCATCACGATCAAGGAGATCAAGCTCCGGCCGAAGATCGACCCACACGACTACGCGACCAAGAAGGGCCACGTCGTCCGCTTCCTGAAGAACCGTGACAAGGTCAAGGTCACGATCATGTTCCGGGGCCGCGAGATGACGCATCCCGAGCGGGGTCGGGCGCTGCTGCTGAAGATGGCAGAGGAGGTCGCCGAGCTCGGGGTCATCGAGTCGAACCCGCTGCAGGACGGCAGGAACATGGTGATGATGCTGGCGCCGCACAAGGCCCCGGCCAAGGAGGCGGAGGCGCCGGCAGAGACGGAGGCCCCGGCTGCGCCACCCGAGGCCCCGGCGGTAGTGAAGGACACGGCGCCGGCCGCCGAGCCCGACGTGGAAGAACCGGAGCCCGAGAAGGAGTCGGAACCGGAGACGGAAAAGCCCGCAGCCGCCGCCAAGAAGGCCGCGCCCAAGGCGACGGCAGCGAAGAAGACCGCAGCACCAAGCGAGGAACAGCCCGAGGCGCCCGAAGCGGCGCCCGCGACGAAGCAGCCGGCCAAGGCGCCGGCCAAGGCAGCGGCCGCCAAGGCCCCGGCCAAGAAGACGTAGGAGAGAGCCCCGATGCCGAAGATGAAGACCTCGTCAGCCACAAAGAAGCGGTTCAGGTTGAGCGCGACCGGCAAGCTGCTGCGCCGGCGGGCGTTCAAGTCGCATCTGCTCGAGCACAAGAGCGCGAAGCGACGCCGGGCGAAGCGGCATGACACGGGACTCTCGGCAACGGATGCGCGCGAGGTGCGGCGCCTCCTCGGCAAGCGTTAGGTAGAGGAGGATCGATGGCACGCGTCAAGCGAAGCGTCAATGCGAAGAAGAAGCGCCGTGAGGTGCTGGAGCAGGCCAAGGGATACCGCGGCCTCAAGAAGAACACCTACAAGCGCGCCAAAGAGCAGATGCTCAAGTCGCTCACGTACGCCTACCGTGACAGGCGGACGCGAAAGCGCGACTTCCGCCGGCTGTGGATCATCCGCATCAACGCCGGCGCCCGCCAGCACGGGCTCTCCTACAACCAGCTGATGCACGGTCTGAAGCTGGCGGAGATCGATCTCGACCGCAAGGTGCTGTCCGACCTCGCCGTCTCCGACCCGGCGGCCTTCGAAGCGCTCGCCGAAACGGCGAAGGCGGCGCTCGCAGCGGCGAAGTAACACCGGAGCCGGGGTGGAACCGATCTCCTCGCGGGCGAACGCCCGCCTGAAGGCCGTGCGCCGCCTGCAGGCGAAGCGCCACCGGCTACGCGAGGGGCTGTTCGTCGCCGAGGGCGAGGACATCGTCGAGGAGGGCATGGCCGAGGGGCTGCTGCCGGTGGAGAGCTTCATCGCCGCGGAGCGGGCGCCCGATCAGACGCTGGTGCAGCGGCTGGCCCGCGGCGGCCCCGTGCACATCGTCGCCGACACCCTGCTTGCCGAGCTGGGCACCCTCGGGCACCCGGCGCGGGTGCTGTCGGTGTTCCGCCATGCCGACCTGCCCGCCAGATCCGCCGCCGCCGACCTCGGAGTGCATCTGCACCGCGTCATCGACCCCGGCAACGTGGGCACCGTCGTCCGCGCCGCCGGGGCGCTGGGCCCCGCCTTCGTCACCCTGTCGGCGGGGTGCTCCGATCCCTACTCCGGCAAGGGCGTCAGAGCATCGATGGGAGCGATCTTCCGGGTGCCGATCGAGAGCCCCGCCGAGCCCCCGGACGGCATCCCCCGGATCGCCCTGGCGGTCGCCGGTGGCCGGCCGGTGTGGGAGATCGACCTGCGCGGCCCGCTGGTGTTCCTGGTCGGGGCGGAGCGGCTGGGCCTGCCCGAGGATCTG
>Ga0207661_10001567_pt1 | contig 15569 bp, 19 predicted proteins | sample KBSC713LmetaG_FD_184337 | JGI IMG/M metagenome (GOLD analysis project Ga0207661, IMG submission 184337) | Corn rhizosphere microbial communities from Kellogg Biological Station, Michigan, USA - KBS C7.1-3L metaG (SPAdes) (version 2) | ecosystem: Host-associated > Plants > Roots > Rhizosphere ...
AGGCGCGAAAACAATCGAAACCGTCGCTCGCGAGCGCGGTCTCAGCCCAAAATATCTCCACACGCTATTCGACTTACTCACCTCCACCAAACCCTCTCTCCTCGTCGACCCGATCCGTGCGCAATGTTGCCCTCCACGCTGACCACGATGGCCGGTTTGGCGGTGCGCTCCACCACGCGGGAAGCGAGGATGCCGATCACGCCGCGATGCCAGCCTTCGCCGTCGACAACCAGCAGGCGTCCGCCAGCGAACTCCGCATCTTCCGCGAGCCGCGCTTCAATGCGACGCAGGGCCGCAGCCTCAGCTTCGCGCCGCAGGCGGTTCAGGTTTTCCAGGTTCTGCGCCAGTTCGGTTGCGCGCTGTGCGTCGCGCGTGCAGAACAATTCGATGACCTGCGAGGCGACATCCATGCGGCCCGCGGCGTTGATGCGCGGCGCCAGGCGAAATGCGACGTCGAACCCGGTCAGCGCCTTTGACGCCGGGTCGAGCGCAGCGGCCGCGAACAGCGCGCGGAGTCCCGTGCCCACGGGGCGGCGAAGCTCGCGCAAGCCCAGCGCGGCAATCGTACGATTTTCCCCATGCAGGGGGACCGCGTCGGCGATGGTCGCAATCGCCGCCATTTTCAAGAAGCTGGGCAGGGTCTTTTCGCGTGTGCGCGCCAGATCGCGCCGCTCAAGCAGAGCCTGGGCGAGCTTGAGCGCAATGGCCGCTCCACAAAGACTCTTCTCCGGATAACCGCACCTGGACTGGTTGGGATTGAGAATCGCCAATGCCGCGGGAACGGGATCGCTGGCGCTGGGCAGGTGATGATCGGTGATGATCAGGTCGAGCCCGATGCGCCGCGCCGTCTCCGCCTCGGCAACGGCGCGCATGCCGGTATCGACCGTGATGACGAGCCGCACGCCTTCAGCGTATTCCGCTTCAAGCACGCTCGACTGCAACCCGTAACCCTCGCGAATCCGGTGTGGCACATGGAACCGTACCGTTCCACCGAGCATCTCGATCGCGGTTTTCAGCAGCACGACGGCCGTGGTGCCGTCTACGTCGTAGTCGCCATAGAGCAGGATGGGCTCGCGGGCGGCGATGGCGCGTTCGATACGGTCGACGGCGTCCGTCATGCCAAGCATGCGGAGCGGATCGTGCAGGTGGGCGATGTGAGGATTGAGGAAGGTGTGCGCCTGCTGTGCGTCCGTGATGCCGCGCGCAAACAAAAGCTCTGCGACGACCGCCGGAAGGTGCGCCTCGGCGGCGAGCGCGGCGGCCTGTTCCGTGTGTGCCGGGGCCACCACCCATCGCTGGCGCGGATAGCTGCGGGCCGCGGCGCTTACCGGCGTGCTCACCGCTGTTACTCGTCCTCGTCGTCGGCGTCGTGCGTATCGTCGATCACGATGTCATGGAAGCTCTCGATGTCTTCGAGAAGCGACTGAAAGCGTTCGTACCATTCCGTCGTGGTTTCATGCAGAAAGGCGATGCCCTGGTAGACGAATCCAAGCTGAATGTAGCCCAGCATGCCGACATATTTGCGCAGCCATTGAGCCTCCACGAGTTCGCCGGCTTCCTCGTCGGGGAAATTCATCTCGTTGGCTTCTTCAATCAGCGCATCCAACTCGTCGCGCTCCAGGGTGACTTCGCTGAACGTGACGAATGGAGCCCCGACGTGTTTGGCCATCTCCACGAAGTCTTTCCAGGCTTCGGGATTGTCCTTGCTGTCCCACAACACCGAGGAGATGTCCTCCGTGATAAACCCGGGAAGCCGGCGCATGCCATGGCCTTCAATGAACGCCACCATGTCGTCTTTAAGCGCGAGTAGGTTGTCTTTGCTCATGGTCAAAGAATCATTTTCGCAGATGGCCCCGGGTGTCCACGGCTGCATTGTGGAAAGTTCAGGTTCTTTTCGGGTATGAGCGTCCGGCTCGAATTTGAGAACCGCGATCCTGGACCGTGCTTCCAGCCTTTAGTCTGGATTGAGGAGGACCACCTGTTTGCCGCTTTACGAGCATCACGTCTTTGTCTGCCATAACGTTCGTCCCGAGGGGGCGCTCCGCCCGTCGTGCACATCCGATGGAAAGAGCGAAGTCTTCGTCCAGTTGCAGCAGCTTGCAAAGGCTGCGGGGCTGACAAATGTCCGCATCAACAAATCGCTGTGCCTCGACCAGTGCGAGCACGGCCCAACGGTTGTCGTCTATCCAGAAGCCGTGTGGTATGGCGGCGTGAAGCCTGAGGATGCGGCCGAGATTGTCGAACAGCACCTGGTGAACGGACGCCCGGTCGAGCGGCTGCGCATCGCCGACACTTGCATCAACTCGAAAACCTGCCCGCATCGCGGATAACCAGGCCGATCAACCGATTCTTAACGAAAGGTCCTGAGCGCCCCTGCTCAGGACTTTTTTGTGAGCCGGATCGTCGTGTCGACCGTGCGCGCATCATCGTTGATTTTCAGCACGAATTTTACGTTCACCGCGGCAAAGATCCGTTCGAGTTGCGGGTTCACGTCGTGCGTTGCGAAGAAGCCCAGGATGCTGCCTTCATTGAATACCGACCCTTCCGGCATCTTCCACGCTTTCAAGATTGTGGCGCGCAGGTCATCGCTCACATTTTCAATCGTGAGCTTGCCCATGGTGTAGACCGGTCCGGCGACAGCGGAGACGGCATAGCTTGCCGTTCCATGCTCGTGATCGAGCGTAACCACCGGCTTCACCTGCGCTCTCATATAGCCGCGGTTGTGATACTGCCTTTCGATGAAGTGCCAGTTTTGTGCGATATGCTCCGCGGTGGCGACATCGCCCGGCCGGGTGCCTGCCTGTTTGTCGAAATCGGCCTGGGAGACGATCATGCCAGGCGCGAGTTGAATGGATGCCACCTTGTAGAGAGGACCCGGCGCGACGGACACGCGAAAGGGTATGCGTACTGCATCGGCTGCAACCGCGAGCGTGGCAAGCTGCGACGCGTTGACCTTCGCCTCGAGATACCCCTTTGACCGGTAGACTTCGCCGGTATCCCGCACAATGGCCGCGGCGCTGCCGTGGCTGTCGTAGGCAGCGCCAGTGAGAGTGGCCAGCACCTTCTGCGCATCCGGGTCGAGCGGTCCATCATCCGGCTGGATGGCGCCAATCAGCACCTGCGGAGACGTGATCGTGAAGCTCATGGCGCCTATCGAGGTTTGTCCGAGTTCGCCCGCGGGCGACGCCTGGATCGATGCAGAAATTCCCTGCGCCTTGAGGATTTCTTCCAGTGCTGCGCGCACATCGTTCAGCAGAGTGCCGTCGCTCGGAACCTGGCCCCGGTACAGCGGAACCCGCTGCCGGATCTGCGCGTCCAGGTCAGGTCCGGGCGCGAGCGGAATGTTCTCCAGCCGGATGGGAAAGAGCTGCGCCGGCTTGACACTGAACACCAGGTCGATTCCATCGAACTTATAGCTGAGCCCGGCAAAGATGCCCGTATCCATCAGCTTCTGTGTGCGCGCATTTACGTCAGGACCAGACAGGACCGTGCCGGGCTGCAGCCCTGAGGCAGAAGTCAAATCCTTGTCGGTGTAGCCGTCGGCCCCAACAAAATGGATGGTCTTCGGCTGAAACGTTTGCGAGAAAACAGGGAAAGCTGCGCATAGGCACAGGGCTCCCATGAGCAGGGAACGGGGGAAACTGGGCATGATTTAGAAGATTACCAAAACCGCGGATCCTGGCGCGGAGAGAGCAGTGTCGGCAGCGCATCGACAATGAAGTGCCTGCGATTGCGATCGCCCTTTTTCGACGGCTCGATCGAGCACCGATTTGGAGTCACCCGGGCGCCCCGTTTCGTACAATTGCATTCAACAGCATGGTTTGGAATGCATAACTTCTTTTTCGGCCGTAGCTGATCTCGGAGTGCCTCCCGTCAGGTCCTCCGGCAATCTGGAGATTTCGTGCTCTCTAAAACTCTGGTTTCCCCCTTGCTGGGCCTGGCTGTCTTGTTCCTCGTAGCAGCACCGCTGGCCAGACCGCAGGCGGTGTCCCCTGTTACTCCGGTAAAGAGCGAGATTCAGCTTGAGGGCGGCGTTTCGTTCGGCAATATTCACCTGTTCGGGTTCTCTGACAACCGGCGCATTGTGCCCGTGGGATTTGAGTACGACCGCAATTCTTTCGGCGGACTGATCGGCGCGCGGGTGGCTTACGTGGGTGAAGTTCTTCCCCTCGTCCTGGTGAATGAGCCGGCTCGCTACTCCCTGAACGGACGCGCGCTCACCAGTGACAGGCAGTGGCAGTACGGAGCCGGCATCTCGCCGCTGGGGGTCCGCATGATGTGGCGACGTCCTGGCGCCCTGCAGCCTTATCTGATCGGGAAGGGCGGCGTGCTGTATTTCAAGAACCGGGTGCTCTCGCCGGAGGGGACTCACCTGCAATTCAGCGCAGAGTTCGGCGGCGGAGTAGAGAAGGCGATCAGCAACCGACTCGGCTGGCGGCTTGGCTACACCGACTTCCACTTTTCAAACGCCAACATCGGGCGCCACAACCCGGGCATTGACTTCATGGAAATCAACGCGGGCCTCGTAATCCGTCTCGCACCCGGCCATCGATTTTGATCGGATTTACTCCGGCAGCGGAATATCCCATCCCGCTGCTTTGAGTTCTTCGCGCAGCCGATCGACAGTGGAAAACTGCACGGACTTCAGGCCAAGCGCGCGAGCCGCTGTGACGTTTTCAAGCTTGTCATCGACAAACAGGGTCTCACCCGGAGTGGTCCCCACCTGTTCCAAAGCGCGCTGGTAGATTGCGGAATCGGGTTTCGCCATCCCATGCTGATAACTCCACACCAGCGCGTCGAATCCGTGAATCCAGGCAAACTCGCGCTCAATGTTCTCAAGCACCGAGTCGCCCATATTCGAGAGAATTGCGGTGCGGATGCCGTGAGCCTTCAGCTTTTGCTGCCAGGCGAGCATCGCCGGGTCCGACGTGGTCCACATGCGGGCATCCTGCCGGTTCATCTCGACCAGTTGATCGTTCGTCAGCTTCAAGCCGCTTTCCTGGTTGAACTTCTCCCAGAACTCGACGCCGGTGAGCTTGCCCTCGTCATAGGCATGGCGATCGGCCCAGTAAAGGCGCTCGAATTGCTCGGTGGGCAGACCCGTAATCCGCACCATCGCGGCATGCGCCGCCGCCACTGGCGGCCCCGTCAACACCATTCCGTAATCGAAGATCACCCCGCGGATTGCCACTCGCTCTCTCCCGGACTGCATGGATTTGCCTCAGCTTCCATTGTCCCTGATGCGCGCGGGGCGGCCGCCGCAGCGATATTCTGAACGCAGGATCCCATGCGATTTGCCGATCGGACGAACTGGAACACCGACGAGAACGAGCTTGCCAGAGCCCATCGCGAGCGGCTGAATGCAGGCCTCCCCGTCGCCGACCTGACAGCTTCGAACCCGACTCGCTGCGGCTTTGCGTATCCGGCGGATATTCTCGACGCTCTCCGCAACCCGAGCGCCCTCGATTACGACCCTCTCCCGAGGGGCCTTCTCAGCGCCCGCCAGGCAGTGTGCGGCTACTACGCGTCGCATGGCGCGGTCGTTGCCCCCGAGCAGATGATTCTCACCACCAGCACTTCTGAGGCGTACAGCTATTTGTTCCGGCTGCTGTGCGATCCGGGAACGGAGATTCTGGCGCCGCAGCCGGGATACCCGCTCTTCGACTTCCTTGCCACATTGGACGACGTCAGGCTGCGCAGCGCGCCCCTGGTGTACGACCACGGCTGGCAGATGGATCCGGAAGGCTTTCGCCGCGCCATCACCGCGGACACGCGCGCCATCGTCCTCGTGCACCCCAACAATCCTACGGGGCACTTCACGCGGCCGTGGGAGGCGAGGGAACTGGCCCGCCTGTGCCGGGAACATGACCTGTCGCTGATTGTGGATGAGGTGTTTCTCGACTACGCCTTGCCCGGTTCGGCGGCATCGAGGGCGAGCTTCGCGGGCGGCCTCGAAGACGTTCCGGTATTCGTGGTCAGCGGGCTGAGCAAGATCTGCGGATTGCCACAGATGAAAGCCGCCTGGATCGTTGCCACCGGTCCGAGGCGCACGGCGGCCCTGGATCGTCTGGAGGTCATCGCCGATACGTTCCTGTCGATGAATGCCCCGGTGCAGCATGCCCTTCCGGCGTGGCTTGGTGGGCGAGGAGCGATCCAGCAGCAGATTCTGGCTCGGGTGACCGGCAACCTGGCCGAACTGGACCGCCAGCTCGCGGCCGAGCCCGTGGTGCGGAGGCTGAGCGTCGAAGGAGGATGGTATGCCGTGTTGCGTATCGCCGCCGTCCAGCCCGACGAACTCACGGTGAGGGAACTGCTCGATCGAGGTGTCTGGGTCCATCCGGGATACTTTTTCGGCCTGCCGGATGCCGGGTGGCTGGTGCTCAGCCTGCTCACGCCTGAGGCAGACTTCCGTACCGGAGTAGCTACGTTACTTAACTATTTAGGAACGAATCACGGACGGTAATAATTCTCAGGGTCCGGCTCTAGTTGTTCTTTAACTGTATCTATCTAAATGTTTGAAAATACAGTGCTCCTGTTTGCAAGTAGACCTGAAATGCGTATTACAGTGTGAACCGCGGCCGCAATACCGGGACCTCCAGCCACCGAAGCGGGTTAGCAGACATATAACGGCGAGCCACGAACGCGCGACTAGAATCCGCCGCGCAGGAAGGGATTTCTCTCCCGTTCGATCCCGATCATGGTCGCCGGACCGTGCCCCGGGATGACGCGGCTCTCATCGGGCAGCGTGAGGAGTCTGGACCGGATCGAGTCGAGAATCTGCCGGCCGTTTCCTCCCGGAAGATCGGTGCGGCCAATGTTGCCGGCGAACAGGGTATCCCCCGCGATCAGAAGGTTGAGCGGGGCAAAATGCAGGCAGACGGAACCCTGCGTGTGTCCCGGGGTATGCAGCACCTGTGCCGGATAGGCCGCCAGCCCCACGATCATGCCCTCGGCGAGGCTATCGTCGGGTGGCGCGACTTCAGGGCTGGGAACTCCCACCCACGCGGCCTGTTTATCCATCAGGTCGAGTTGCGGCAGGTCGTTCTCATTGAGCAGAATGGGCGCGCCGGTGAGCCGCTTGAGCTTGAGCGCGCCGCCCACGTGGTCGATATGCCCGTGGGTCACCAGGATCTGCTTGAGCTTGAGGCCGAGTTCGGTGAGGCGGCGGTGGATGCGCGTGATGTCGTCGCCGGGGTCGATGACGATTGCCTCACCGGCTGTTTCGTCGCCCAGGATGGTGCAGTTGCACTGCAGCGGGCCGACGGGAAACGTCTCGAGAATCATAGGGTCTATTCTAGGCAATTCGTTCCAGGGCCGTGCGAGCGTGTGTAAAGGATTGCCAGGCGGTGTCCCGGGGATTTGCGGCCGCAAGGTTCGGTGCCAGGCTGTTCCTTGAAGCACGAAAAGCGGCAGGCCCAAGGGCCTGCCGCATGGAACAGAATGGATGCGATTTTACTTGCCGGATTTCGCCGGGGCGGAAGACGCCGGCTGCGAGCCCGAAAGCACCGAGTGCTGGTGAGTCCCGCGCATGTAGAGGATAGTGAGGCTCAGCGAAGTGACCATGAAAATGGCTGCCGACCAGGTGGTGAGGCGCGTCAGCACGTTGGCGGCGGCGCGCGGTCCAAATGCGGTCTGCGAGCCCTGCCCGCCGAATGCGCCGGCCAGGTCAGCCGAGCGTCCCTGCTGTACCAGGACCACGCCAATGAGGAATAGGCACACGATCACGTGTACCGCCACGATGAAATAGATCAGAATCTGCATTTTCTACGCTACTTTCGGCCGGAAATCTCGGTGCGGAGGAGGGGACAATTCTCCCGGGTGTCCTAACCGCTTCCAATCGTTGAACTTGCTGGTCTTGAGATTTTCCTTAGCTCGATTTCAGCAATGTTCCCGAAGGAATCGGTATTCACCTTCAGGGAGAATACATGCCAAAGCAGAATCTCAAGGCGTCTCTCGTCCGCTACGCTCGCGTCGAGGGTAAGGGATGGAGACGTGGCTCAATCATAACAAGTCGTAATGGCAGGGTCAAAAACGACTTCATGCGCATAGGCGGAAGGGAATATTCGATCGATCCTGCCAGTCCCTACCAGGTCCGCTACTACGAGGGAAGTAAGGCCTGCTACGTCACCGTCGGCCCCGACTACGAGGCGGCACAGGCGATGCTCGCCAAGCACGTCGCCAGCCGCCAGCTTGAAGCCGCCCATGAAACGTTAGGTATCGTCAGGGCGGAGCCGGAGAAGCCCACGGGCGCACCGAGAACGATCGCCGAACTGGTCGAAGACTACATCGCCAAGAAGAAGAGCCCGAGTCTCAACCTCTCTCGGACCTCGATTCGGCATTACGAGGATGCTCTGCATCGTTTCGTTCAGTCGTGTGGACGCGAATCCGTTCACGATGTGATCGAGAAGGACATCCTCGACTACATCGACGATCTGAAACGAGAGGGTTACACACCGAAACCCACCAAGAAGAACAAGTCTCCGAAGAAGAGGTTCTACAGTCAGAAGACGCTGGCGATGAGGTACACGACTGTACGCGGGTTCCTCAAAAGCCATGGCCTGGATGTCAACAAGATCATCGAAGAGTCTACGCATCGCCGGTTAAGCATGAAGCCCGACGAAGACACAGACCCCTATACGCAGGAGGAGTTGGACCGGCTCCTTGCCGTGTGCGACGACTACCACGCCCGGGTTTTCAGTTTTCTGAAGGCAAGCGGCCTGAGGTATAGGGAAGCAAATCACCTTACGTGGCGCAACGTGGACCTCGTTCGGAATGTCATCAATGTCCCGTTCAAGGAGAGCGTCAACCGCGTTCACCGTGATCGCAAGACTGGGAAGATGGTGCCAAAGACCGTAGAGTTCGAGACCAAATCCCGTCGCAAGCGCGAGGTACCGATCTTCCCCAGCTTGCGTGTGATGCTTGTTGAATGGCGTCAGAAACATCCCGACCGGGTGTACCTGTTCGGGAGTCGTCTTTCGGACATGCCGGACAACCACTGGTTGGAATATGGGAAGCGGGCATGGCGGAAAGCGGGACTCAATTGCGGAACGTGTGGTTCATGCGCGAAACGTAAGGAGTGCGAGCAGTTCTTCCTTCACAAATTTCGCCACACGTTCGCACACTGCTGTCTTGACGGAGGCATCGGCATCCACAAGGTCTCGCGCTGGCTCGGGCACCACTCGATCGAGGTGACCGCCGTGTATCTGAGGGGGCGCTCGACGGCCGCAGACAAGGACCCGTTCGCCGCTACCGCAGCCTGAACATGTAAGGGCACGGTCGATGGATCGGGCCATTCTTGTATCCCCGGGGACTATTCTGATACCCAAATGTCACTTCATAGACTGCCCCGTGCAACTCGCCTGATTACCGCTCGCGTGGAGCAGGTTTTCACGAAGAAAGGGATCTACCTTCGGCGAACGTCCTACAGCGACGTAGCTTTGGGGGCCCTCCTCCGAGGAGGATGTCGAACCTCGCGGGCTGTCGTTTCACTTGCTCAAGCAGGCTATGGCGCGGCCACGCTCGCACTCGCTCGGTCGATGATCGACACCTGGATCACGATTCGTTGGCTGACGAACAAGGACACGGACAGCAGAACCCGGAAATTCCTTGCTTTCGATTCCAAGCAGCGAGAGCGAATCATCCAGTTGATCGGCACGTACTACCCCAATGTTGACCTTCGTCGTTACAAAGGGAACAAGCATCACGACCGTCAGGCACTTGAGTTCAAGAAGTGGAGCGCGTGGGGACCCGGGATAAAGGACATGGCGGCAGAGGCGGAAGTCTTCGACGCGAGCCTCACCGGCGCTGCATCGCCTACTTGGGCCTACGATATTCCATTCTTCATCAGTTCGTACTATCTGCACCCAACCTCGCTCGGCTTGAACCATCATTTCCAAACGCCCGGCGAGACCTTCAATTTCGTCTCGCGCTTTGACGAGGACAAGATGGCCGAACAGGGGTTGATGTCCACCGCCCAGTGTGTGATGCTGAGCGGACTACGCGTTGCGCAATTCTGGGGGTTCGACTTCGACGATCTGCTCATCTCCTTATGGGATCGCTATATCCATCCGATCACTAGGCCTTGAGTGGAGCCGTTGCAACGATTTGATCAAGCGCGGTCGCCAAGTGGATCATCGCAACCTTGCTCGCAGCCACTCTGCTGTCTTCTTAGGGTCCAGGCGAAGTTGTCCCCCGATCCGGTAGGCAAGGAGTTTTCCTGCGCGGATATGCCGATACAGCGTCTTGGATGACACCTGCGTTACTTCAGCCAGGTCCTCGACCTTCAATGCTCTGCCGTAGTTCTCGATGATCTCTATGATGCCCATGAGAGGTAATACGGGATTGCGGTCGCCGATCTGAATTCGCTGCCGAGAATCTCGCTTCCTTGGTCCATTTGGAAAGTTCCCCGATTTCGATCCGGCCCTTCGCTGGTCGCGGATTGTATACGGCTCAGTTCCCGGGTAAATGGACGTGAAGGTGCTCCTTTACCAGGGCATCGAGAACTGCCTTCATGGTGGCGGCGGTCACCGGCAGCGCCAGGTTTTTCACCTGCTCTTTAGCCCGACTCCACAGGCTCGGCTGTTTTGAGGCTTCGATGAAGTCATATCCCTGGTTCGTGATGCGCCTCACCATCGCCGCATGGTACTGAAGGTTGGTCGCATCTACCAGAGCGGCATCCCGCAGCAGAAGCACGTGACTGACGACGGACTCGATTTCGTGCCCCAGAAGGGGTGTTGCAGGCCACGGCCTGCCAGCCGGGAGTTTCTCTACCTCTAGCAGAATCTCTCTGAACAAATCCATGTCACGAGTCATAGCTAGAATTCTATAGGCCATGCGATGGTGGATGCGCATTTCCTCGTGAGCCAGGAGCGACCGGTGCTCTTGCGGCAGGCGGCGCGAAGCACAAGCGTGGTCACGGCGCGTACATGGTGTGTCGATGGAAGGAGGCGACGGAAGGAGGCGACCACGGCAACTATGCGCTCGCACTCTTGTCATGCCCCGACCACCGCGAAGACCAGATGCGGGCCATGGGGTACGAGTCCGATTACGTGGATCCGTCGGCCCCCCGGGATTATGAACGCTCGGCGCGATTCATGGACGCAGACGGGAACCGGACGGCCGGCTTCTGCCTCTGGTGCGGCCGCGATTTTACACCATCGATGAACACGATGCATATACAGCCGACAACATGGCGACCTGCTCGGCGTTCCAGAGTTCAAAGACCAACACTGCATGCCTCCGGTCCTGCAATCCATGTTCGAAGACGCGGGTCTCATCGATCGTGATGACGTAGACGATGAGTAGTCCCTGAAAACTCAAAAAAATCGAAATGGAGGATTTCAGAAATGTACATAAACTTCGACGATGTTGACCTCGGGATCGTGGTGAACATCGGGACACTGCGGGATGTTCTCGCCGGGCTCATCTGCAACGGGCGAAGGTGGTGGATCGCCAGCGACCTGCGGATGCGATCGAAAGAGGCTACGTCACTATCGGCTATGGCGACCCGGGGTGCCGTGATCGTTTAAAAACGATGTACTACTGTGCCCCCGTCCTCATGGAAGAACCGCCCGTGGGCGGAACCGATTATTTTCCAAGACTGAAGTGCAACCATTACCCTAACTCTTTGAACAGCTTAGGTGATCATATCCGCGCCCGCTGGATTGACCTTGGCCTCTTCCAAGCCCAAGTCGCCTCACAGATCGGTGTCCATGAACTGACCATCTGCAATTGGGAAGGCAAAGAATCCCAGCCCGCGGTGAAGTACATGCCGGCGATCATTCGATTCCTTGGCTATAACCCCAAGGCCGAACCCGGGTCACTCTCCGAGCGCCTGATTGGTGCCCGCCGGGCGCGCGGCCTCTCACAAAGGAAAATGGCAGAGTGGCTCGGCGTCGATCCCGGCACCATCCAGGGATCGGAAACGGGACAACACAGGCCCTCTCCCGAAAAGTTCAAGCTCATCGTAGGAATGTTGGGATAGTGCGACGCGAAGTCGAAGAGTCACCACTCCTTTCGGGCGATCAAGCGCCGTTTGTAGAAGGGCACCCCGTAGATGCTCTCTTCCAACTTCTTCCAGGCGACCTTGGCCAACGACTTCTCCGGCGCGAGCCCCAGAAACTCTGCCCGCTTCGCCAATCCTGCATAGCTCAACGTGGTTTGAGTCTCCCGCTTGAGCTGGACCAAATGCTGGGCCGTGCACGAACCCTGTGTGACGCCCCTAGCGACAAGGTGGTCGCGAAACATCTGTTCTGGGAAGATCAGCTCGGCTGCGAAGACTTCCGCGCCGATCTCGATCTCGGTTGACTGGTTGGACGGGTCGCATAGGGAGACGATCGAGTCCCGGTCCACGAGGTGGTGCTTGAGTTCGTGCCCCATGGTGAAGACCATCGGATCGTCGGGGAGCCCCTTGGCTAACATGACCGAAGCGCCGTCCTCATCGTAGAAGTACGCGCCGCGCAACTTCTTTAGCTTGTAGGGCCAGAGATCGATTTGGATGTCGTTGTCTTTGTAGATACGCCTCAAGTCGCTCTTCAGCACACGCGGAGTCTGGAGGCCGTATTGCTCCCTGACCTGGCCCGCAAGAAGACGCATCTGCCGATAGTACTCAGCGCGACTCAATTCAATATCTTCCTTTGTTTCGATCCTTTCTGGAGACCGCGCGCCCTCCGGAATTCGGCATAGCGCCGCAGTTCGTCTAGGTCATCCTGCTGTAGCGACTCGGCTGCTCGCAACAGTGCATCCACCTTTTCACTCTTCACATCGTGCGCTTCAACCCGGGGAAAGAATTGCACGATCGATTTGCCGAAGAATCTTGCAAGCCTCTCCAGGTCGTTTAAGGTAGGCTCGTAGGTCCCGGTCTCCCAGCGAGAAATCGTATTAGTCGCTACCCCCATTGCGTTCGCCAGTGCTTCCTGCGAAATGCCTTCCTCGCCGTAGGTGGTCCGAAATTCCTTGATCCGGGTTCCCACATATGCGCGAACACCGACGTTCGACATTGCACCTCCACGCAGGATTTGCTCTCAGTCCTGAATCCGGACGGCATAATCCTGATTATGTTGACACGCAGAATCGCGCCGTGCTCTACTCAAGTAGGATGGTACATCACCATAATCAGGATGGCCACCTTTAAAATCTCAAGTGGCGGCGAAGTATCTGCAGGTGGGTAAAAGGTGGACAAACTTCCTGGAAGGAGGGCGGACCGATGGCAAATGTTTTTGTCGAAGAACATGAGGATGGCTGGGTGGCGCTTCAGAACAAGCGGCCAATCTGCTACGGAGCCACGCAGGCGCAAGCAGGTGAACTCGCGCATGGTTTGCGCCCCTATGACACGGTTTTCGGCGAACGAGTTCGAACCACCGATGTTGGTTCACCGGATAAGTGGCGCGTCCTGCATCACCCAGAAGAACGTTAGATGGCCTTGGGAGGGGAGCATCAATGAACGAAAGGCTGATTTGTTGGGGGCTGATCTTTTTGGCTCTGTGTTATCTGCTCACACGAAATCCACGATGCAGTCGGGGGTGCAGCACACTCGCACAGCATCTGTTAGAACATGGAATCGACGACCTATTGGTGGGCCTCTTCGGTTAATTGGATGTGTCGATTCGCGCTGGAAACGGGCAAGGGCAATTGAGATGAAGCGGTGTAAGGAATTTTTGTTGCCTTCCCGCGTACCCCTTGTCTAATCCCGGGTGGTTCGTTTGCTGACGCAGTTGCAATGGGCCGTAAGTAAATCAGATCGATAAGAAACCGGCCCTGAAGAGGCGGTAAAAGATTGAGAGGCATCTCCTGAAATGTCGAACGCCGTCGAGCCCCGTTGGCATGGTGACAATTACCAATCACGCTTCTTCTGGATACATGCTGCCTCTCTCCTCGACCCCGAACGCCCTGAAGTCGTCGAGGTAACGTTCGAGGCGGACGGCCCGAAGGCCTTCGATGACGTTGTCATTCGCTATGAGCCTGGAAGACCAAGCGCAACTGGCTCGGGCCGGGTCACAGTCGATTACCACCAGATCAAATGGCACGTAGATCGAAGCGGTCGCTTCGGCTTTGAAGATCTCATACACCCGGCCTTCGTGGGTGCCCAGAGCATATCGATTCTTGAGCGTCTTAAGCAGGCAAAGGATCAGGCACCTCAGGGCGCAGCCTTCCATCTCATCACGACCGACAAACTGCGAGACGGCGATCCTCTTGGAGAGATTGTCTCGCCTATTGACGGTTCGCTTCGACTCCACGTGCTTCGTGACGGCAAAACTGACGCGAGCCGCATGGGCAAAGTTCGACAATGTTGGCGCGAGCATCTCGGGCTTGTTAGCGATGATGAACTATTTGCAATCGTCGAGAGTCTGCACATAAAGGACAATCACCATGACCTTGAATATCTGCGCAAGCAGGTGAGCTTGAACTTCCGCCTCGTCGGCCTGGTGGGTGCTGAGGACGGAACCACATTCCAATATGATGAAGCCGCTAAGCAACTGAAGATCAAGAATCTCAACCGATTTGATCGCACGAGTTTTGAACAATGGTGTCGCTCCGAGAATTGGTTTCTTCCGCACAAGCCCGCTGCGCGACGCAGTGTCGCCATTCGAACCTTTCAGGCTAGTGCGACGCCGGCCGACCTGTTGGAAGCCTTGCCTTCGTGCACAATCACACTCACCCAGAGCTTCGACGGGCGGCAACTGCGCGAAAACCTGAACTGGACAGACCTGCAGAAGCCGATCTCCGAATTCCTACTTGCCATGCTCCGGGAGCGTGCCGAGATGCGTCTTTTCCTCGACGCACATGCCTCGGTCGCGTTCCTTGCCGGTGCGACTCTCAATTTCAAGACGGGTGCAGACGTTGAGATCGTACAGAAGGGCATGAACAACCCAGGTCAGGTCTGGAACGCTAAGGATGGCATCGATGGCCCTGCACCCCACATCAACATTGAGCCTCTCGGGGACGGTAAGGATATTGCAATTTCAATCGGTCTCGCGCGCGATCCGATTCAACAGGTCCGAGAGTATGTCGGCGCGGCACTCCCAAACGTTGGCTCGATTTTGCAAATTGTTCCAGAGCTAGGCGTCGGGCAGGATGCGGTAAATGGCGGCACCCACGCAGCCACCATCTCAAAAATTGTGGCCGCCACCATCGCCAGTATCAGAAAACCTGGTGGATCAGTTCACGTATTTGTATCAGGGCCTAACGCCTTTTCCTTTTTTCTCGGTCAGCAGGCGGAGTCGATGGGACGTTGCATCTCCTACGAGTTCGACTTTAATGGTCGCATCCACGGCACCTATCAGCCAACCTTCATCATTTAGGGAGCGAAATGGAACTTCGTCCACAGTTCGATGCATTTCTTCGCGACATACGTCCAAGCGAGCGGAACAAAGAGGAGTGGAAGCGCGGTTCTAATACGCTCCGCGCGCGCCTGCTTGCTGATCCGGTTCTGTCGACAATTATTACGACAACCTTTCTCCAGGGAAGCGTGCGGCGTTCGACTGCGGTGCGGCCCACCGGCGGCAAGCGCTCGGATGTGGATGTTGTGATTGTCACGACGATAGACCACAACGTCGAGACGCCAGCCGCCG
>Ga0207661_10001568_pt1 | contig 15561 bp, 11 predicted proteins | sample KBSC713LmetaG_FD_184337 | JGI IMG/M metagenome (GOLD analysis project Ga0207661, IMG submission 184337) | Corn rhizosphere microbial communities from Kellogg Biological Station, Michigan, USA - KBS C7.1-3L metaG (SPAdes) (version 2) | ecosystem: Host-associated > Plants > Roots > Rhizosphere ...
CCTCGGCGCGTTTAGCGCTCGGCTGGCGCGGTCTACCCGATTGGCTGCGCGGTCTATTCGGAGCACCGTTAAAGATGGGCGGGGCAGCGTGGGACGATCAACGAGGTGGCTGTTGTCCACCGGGGGTGCCACCTTGCGGTGCCCCCGGCTCCATAGACCGCGCCTTCTCCAATAGCGTTAGCGTGTTGTCCACGCATGTCTTCATGGAGTCTTGTGGATCGCAGCGCACGGCAATTGTCGCATCCCCCTTCCTCAGAAAGAATGCAGCACCACCACCACCTAGACGCTTGGCAACGCGACCGTAATCGCCGACGCCGCGCAGCAGTTCGTCCAATTCACGGTCAAGTCGAGAAGAGGAGGTGTCCCTTCCATCACGGTCAGGAGCGTTCTGGCTAAAGGCGGGCGGCGAAGACAGCAAGAGCACGGCCGTGGCGACAACAGCTTTGTTCATCATAGCTCTCCAATTCTGGGGGTTGCATGTCCGGAGCGGGACGACGTTCCTTTCGTCCCGCTCTGGTTCAGCTGGAGCGATATTCTTGTCGGAGACTCGATCGGCCTAGCCGATTGGAGACATCCTCAGTCGCGGCATATTCGCCGGCGAACGATAACGAGAAAATCACGGTCCTCGTCGCGCAAGCTTCGGGTCAGAAAGTAACACTCTCCTTCGTCGCCACCGTGGCGGCGCTCGGCTACTCTCTCGCCAATGCGTTCGCGCAAACGGTGACGCAAGCCCATATCGTTCTCGTCATCTTCGTCGCGGTCACGCCAGTGGCCGATCCGCTCGCGCAGGCGGCCACGCAGCTCTTCCCGGTCGCGAAGAATGTCCGCAATAAGATCTCGCAGATCCTCGCGGGTACGTATCCTGTCTCTCAGAAGATCCCGCAGATCGCGGTCCATCTCGCCGTCCCTGTCACGCCATCCTTGGGCAGATGCAGGGCTTGCTGTCGCGCATATCACTGGGGCAGCTGCAGTAATAGCGAGGACTGCTGCTGCGGCAATTGCTGACAATCGTGTCATGGCATCCTCCTTTCAGCGGCCCCAATGCTCTCTTCGAATATTGCTCCGTCGAGATTGGGCTGCCTGAGTGGTTAGCCCCATCGCATTATTGAGCGCGCCAACTATGACGGCAGCGTGAAAGCTCTTTCTTCGGTTTGCACTCAGCTCAGCTAAACAAAGGTCATGAGTTCTGACTGGTTTTGCCATGGCGCACGAGTTTGGAAGTGGCCCCGAAGCGGCGGGTGGAGGATGTCTGCTAATTCCGCCGCTGTCAGGGGATAAGCAGACATCCGGCGAACGAGCTAAAATGACGGCTCATGCGAAGGGTTTCGGATGCCGGCCGCTTGAGGGACGGGGCGTCGTATTCGGCGGCCGGCGTCCGAAACCCTCCAAGGGAGGAAACCGCGCTTAGGGGAACGTGGAGCCTTGCCGCAGGCGCTATGGGGATTTGCGTGCCGCGGGCGGGCTGGCTGATTTGGATCGAGCCGATGCAACAAGCGGTGCGAGGGTGAAGCGACCGACGCATGAGCGGCGGAGGGCGTCGAACTCCACAAGTTGACGGATGGTCGCGCTCTGCCGTGGCCGGTCGATAGCCGGCGATCGCGACGAGCAGAGCAGACGCTGGACTCCCTTCATATCGGGAAAGCCGTGAAGGCGGTGCTAGATAGCGACTTGCGAGCCGAAGTGTCAGCGCACTCCCTCTACGCTGAAGCCGCGACCCTTTGCCATTCTGTCAAAGACTACGTGATAGGAAGCCCTGTTTGAGAACCTGATGCACGATGAAGAAGAGGCACATCGACTTTCTGGAAAGCCAAATCGATTTCGTCAAGAAGATCGGCCCCGAGCTCTATGCCCAACAGCATATCGGAGAACTCGACGAAGACTGACGGGTTAAGGTCGATACGTGAGCAGCCAAGCCAGAGTTGATCAACCATCGATACCCCTCGAGGTCCTCTTGAGACGTGCCGGCTGTGCCGCGCAATATCCGCTTTCAGGAGTAACCCCCGAAAACATTTGCTCGGGCTGAGTTCTGCTCAATTTGACCCGGAGCGAACCTTTCCTTCGGAGTGTCTGAGCCGGGAAGCTTGCTTCACATCTCATGAGTAGATTGCGTGCCGGAATCGCGTAGCGCGAAATAGTCGTTTCGGCTAGAGTGTCGATCATGTCGCAAGGCTAAAAGAGGGAGGCGGCCTCAAGTGCCGAACGATTTGGATTTGCGCATGATGGCGCGGTGCATCGAGCTCTCACGCGACGCCATCGCGGCAGGCGAACTTCCTTTCGGCTGCGTGATCTGTCACGACGAGGAGGTCGTGTCGGAAGCCAGCAACCGCGTGGTACGCGACGGCGACGTGACCCGTCACGCCGAAATGGTTGCGATGTCGGAAGCGCAACGCGTCCTCGGAACCAAGCGGTTGTCGCGCTGCACGCTTTATACCAATGTCGAGCCCTGCGCGATGTGCTGCTACTGCATTCGCGAGACCCGAATGCGCAAGGTCGTCTATGCAATTCGCTCGCCCATCATGGGCGGACACTCGAGATGGAAGGTTTTACAGGACAAGGAGATCTCTGGCGTTATGCCGGAAGTTTTCGGCCGCGTCCCCGAGATCGCTGGCGCGGTGATGCGCGAGGAGGCGGAAGCGGTGTGGCGGGATTGGCACCCGATGATCTGGAGAATCATCACTTTCCGCGGCTGCTTCGGCGGCGTCGCCCAAGCGGCCGCGGAGGTGCCCCGCCGCGAAGGATTTTTCCGTCGACTGACTCTGTTGCATCGCTGACTGCGCCGCGCTTTCGCCGCTCGCCGGCAGGAGGCCTTCCCTCATGAACCCAAATCTCCGCTCAGTAGACAGTCACTTCACTGTTCTCAATCGGCGCGGAAAGCCGCACGGGCCGTTCCGCCGTCTTTTGCGCCACTTTATTCATTTCTTCTCGTATCACCTCATCCTTAGCCGCCAGACCATCCGAACGACCCAGGCGGCGGGCTTCCGCCTGCGCGTACGGCCGACGGTCTTCCACCCCCGCTCCTTTCTGAGTAGCGAGTATTTCGCGAAGTTCCTCGACGGGCTCGACCTGAGCGGCAAGTCCGTGGCTGATATTGGCACCGGGTCCGGCATCTTGGCTCTGGCGGTCGCGCGCGCCGGCGCGGCGGAGGTTTTGGCGCTCGATATCAATCCCCGTGCGGCTCTCTCGGCGTTGGAGAATGCGCAGGTGAACGGCTTTGGTGACCGTGTGAGCGTCGCCTGTATGAACTTCCTCGCCGCGCTTCCAGTGCGCCCCCTTTTCGATGTGATACTATCAGCCCACCCAAGCATGCTGGCGAGCCGCGCGATCTCGCGGATCGCGGTTGGCACGCCGGCCCTCAATATAGGGACGTGGCAGCCTTACCTGCTGCTGGTCCGCTCGCTCATGTCCGGCGCCTGGCGGCACGGCGGATGTCGCGTCAACGGGGTTCGCGTCGCAGAACCTGCCGCGCGAGGATTCCGGCAAGATCTTCAAGCGCCGCCTGCGCGATCCCTATTGGGAGCGGGCGGGCCGAAGGATTTAGCAGCAAGGACGTGGACTTCCGCTTTCGGCGGCGCGAGTTTACGGAAGCTGGTTCAACTCCGCATCGGCCTGCTCCAGCCAAAATCGCATGTCCATCTCCCGGTACATCTCCGCTGCGGTGGTGAGTTGGTCGCGGGCTCGATCCGGCTGACCAGTGTGCAGATAAAGTTTTCCGAGACCGTGATGGCAACACGCGGCGAGCGGGCGCAGGCCGAGTTGGCCGGCCAGCGCGAGCGCCTCCCGGTAGTGACCTTCGGCCTCCTCTGGGGCGCCGTCGCGGTCGGAGGTTTCGCCCAAAACGTGGAGGGCAGCCGCCTCACCGCTGCGCTGGCCGTTTTCACGGGCCATCGCCAGTGCTTTCCCGGCAAAATTAACAGCGTCCGCATGGCGGCCGGCGAGCATGCAAGCTTCGCCCAAAGGCGCCAGAAACAGCGCCTGGGCAAAGCGATGGTCCATCTTCTCGAAGACGTTCAGCGCCTGCTCCAGCAGGGGGAGGCCTTCGGCAGTTCGCCCCAGCCGGGAATACACGTAGCCCAGACTGCCCGAATTGCCCGCCACAAGAAACGGCAGCTTCCACTCGCGAGCCACTTTCAGCCCGCGCTCGAGCAGAACGACAGCGCGGTCCAATTCTCCTCTGGTCGCCAGCAGATCGGCAAGACACCAGCAAACAATGCTCAGACTATAGGGGTGATCGACCGCCTCGGCGAGGCGGATGCCTTCCTCGCCATGGGCGATCCCGCGCTCGAACTTGCCCTGATCGGCATAGATGCGCGTGAGAAAACTGCGAGCGCTGACTGCCGGAAATGCGGCGAGGGAAAATTGCTGGAGGTTCAAATCGTCCTTGAGCAGCGCCAGCACGTCAAGAAAGTGAGACTCGGCCTCACGGTAATACAGCGTCGAGAAGCATGCCGTTCCGAGAAACAGCGATGCCGCGACCCGAAGCGAAAGATCGCCGAGAGAATCGGCAAGAAGCTGGGCGCGTTGACCGAACTTGACTGCGTCCTTTGGACTGCCGCTCAGACCGAGGGTCTGGCACATGTGAACGGAAACCTGGCAAAGCCGTCGAGGATCCTCCAGACGTTTGGCCAAAACTTCCGCTTCGCGAAGATAGCTCAGGATGCGCCCGAATTGGCCGAGCGGTAACAGCGAGGTCTTCAGGTCAAGCCGAAGATCGATCGCCTGCGCCATCGTTGCCCGGGTTTCAGGCAGTGTCTCGAGAACACGCAGCGCCTGCTCGAAGAAGCTGGCCGCCTCGCGGTTGGCCCATCGCCCGTGCGCAAGCCGCCCCGCCTCGATCCAATACCCGGTCGCCTCGCGCGCAAGCTCGGCCTCCGTGAAATGATGGGCGACGATCTCGGGCTGGCCTGCGGCCAGCACCGGGAAACGTTCGACCATTACCCTGGCGATATCCGCATGCAATTGCCGCCTTCGGCTCTTGAGCATTGTAATATAGGCGGCCTCCTGTACCAGCGCGTGCTTGAAAGCGTAGCTCGCCTGCGGCAGCGGGCCGCGGCGGCTAACGAGACCGGAGGCCGTCAGCCGCTCAAGGGCGGCATCCAGGTCCGCGGGCGCCAACGCCGATACTGAGGCGATCAGTTCGTAGGAGAATTCCCGCCCGATGGCAGCGCCGATCGAGGCCACATCTTTCACCGCGCCAAGCAGATCGAGGCGCGCCGCCAGCGAGGCTTGCAACGTTGTTGGTGTGGCGAGCGGCGGCAGTGGTCCCTCCAGCACATAGCTGTCGGATGTCTCGCGCAGCAGCTCGTGCTCGAGCAGCGAACGGGTCAGTTCCTCGATGAACAGCGGTATGCCGTCGGTGCGCGCCAGGATCTGCTCAACGACAGCGTCGGGAAGGACCTTGCCCCGGGTGACGCCGCCGATGATGCCGGCGCTATCGCTGCGGCCAAGGCGACTGAGGGGGAGCACCGTCACGTGCGGCTGGCCGACCCAGGACGAATTGAATTCCGGTCGGACCGCGATCAGCAGCAGCACCGGCAAATTCGCAGCGCGGGCCACCATCGCGTCGAGCAGATCAAGCGATGTCGGATCGATCCAGTGCGCGTCCTCGAACACGATCAGCAGGGGCTTCTGCGTCGTGGCGCCTGAAAGCTGGTTGAGAATTGCCTCGAGAGTCATCTCTCGTTTTTCTTGTGGGCTGATCGCCAATGCCGGATAACGTCCGTCCATCGGCACACCCAAAAGCTCGGCAATGAGCGCGACATCGCGTGCCAGATTTGCCGTCGCCGGCTTGAGCAAGGTTTCCAGCCTGTCGATTCGGGCGCCGGCACCCGTGCCCGGTCCGAAGTTCGCGGCCCCTTCAAGCTGGGTGATGAACGGATAGAGCGCGCTGTGCACGTGGTGCGGAGAACAGTGATAACGCAGTCGGCTATGCTGCTCTTCCTCCAGCCTCGCCAACACGCTCTCGAGGATGCGTGACTTGCCGATGCCGGGCTCGCCCGAGATGAGCACCACGCGGCCTGCGCCGGATCTGGCCTGATTCCAGCGGCGCAGAAGCAGTTCGATCTCCTCCCGGCGGCCGACCAGGGCGGATGATGAATCGGTGCGCCGTGCATCGAAACGGCTGACGCCGACGGCGGCGCCAAGCACCTGCCACGCGGACATCGGTTGTCGCAGTCCCTTGACCTCGATATCCGGAAGCGCATGGTAGTCGAACGATTTCCCTAAAAGCCGGCGTGTACCGGCTGCGATTACAACCTCGTCCGGCGCAGCTGCGGTTTGCAATCTTGTCGCAAGGTCCGGCGTCTCGCCGATCGCAACGTGCTGCCGCCTGTCGCCGGGCGCGAGCTTTTCGCTGATCACGACGAGTCCCGTAGCGATCCCCGCGCTCGCCCGGGGCGCGGCGCCGGACCGCGCAGGCAACGTCCGCACGGCATCGATGATGGCGAGGCCAGCACGCACAGCGCGCTCGGCGTCATGCTCGCTGGCTGCGGGATAGCCGAAATATATCAAAACGCCGCTGCCCTGATACTGGGCGACAAAACCATGAAATCGCGCCGCGATATTTGTAGCTAATTGATGAAAGGCGTTGATCTGATCGTGGATGTCCTCCGGGTCGCGTTCCGCGGCGAGGGGGATCGCGCCGATCAAATGACAAGCCATGATCGTCAACTGGCGCTGCTGGCGGCCGCCTGGGTGGAGCGATCGCGAAAGCGACGTATCGTCGTCCTGCGCGGCGAACGCTGCGTCTTCGCTCTTGAGCTCGTGAACGCTATCCGGAGGCGCGCTCGCCCGCGCCGAACCGGACGGCCTGGCGCTGCGGAGCTGTGCGATGAGCGACTGGGTCGCTGCATCGGGCTCCGTATTCAGCTCACGCTTGAGCAGCGCGGCGAGGTCCTCGTAGTGCTTGAGCGCCTCAGCCTTGCGTCCGGTAACCGCGAGCGCCCGGACGATCAGCCGATGCGCGTCCTCGCGCATCGTATTCACCGCGATGGCCCGGCTGGCATGTTTGAGCGCGGACTCTGCGTTCCCCGACTCCAGGGCATGCTGGCCGTGTTTGACCATGGCATCGATCGCCAGGCCCTCAAGTCGCTCCCGCTCCGAGTTGCGCCATTCCAACCATGCATCTTCTTCGATATTCAAATCCGCCAGCAGCGGGTCGCGATAAAGATCGGCAGCCGCGGCCATCGATGCGCGGCTGCCCTCGACGATCAACGCCTCGAAGCGGACCGCATCGCAGCCGATCACTCCGGGCGCGAGCCAGATTTCGTTGTCGTCGCTGAAAATGGACTCGTGGCCCAGGATGCGCCGGAGTCGCGCAAGGCCCTGGCGCAGATTCTGCCTGGCCTGGGTTTCGAAATGCGAGCCCCACAGCAGGTTTGCGAGCTTTTCGCGCGGTTGGGCACGAGGCGCCGTGTAGGCCAGATAGGCCAGTAGTCCAGCGAGCTTCCTGCCCGGCAACGGGATCACGCGGTCATCTGTCGTCAGTTCAAAGCGCCCGAACAGCGAAAGAGCAAATTTTGGAAGCTGCACGCCGTCTTTCATGCCAACCGCGATCCTAGCCCAGCGATCCTGTCACGCTCACCAATACACCCTTCCGGCAAGCAGGAGTCACGCTGCTGTCACGCTTGATTAACGCGTGCATTCCCGGGGACGGCCTACTTTCAGCGCCTCAGTTCGCCCGAGTAATGGAGATTTTAACATGTCTTTTTCAGATCAGTCGATCTCCGGGACAGTAGCCAATCAAACGACGGCCCCCACCACGCCCATCGATCCATTTTCAGGGGTCGCGATCGGCTCGTTCGGCGCCAGCGGCGTGGAATCCGGCAATGGTCAACTCTCGATTTCGTATGGAGGGACTACGACGACGTTCACCTACGATGGACGCGTCGGCACCTACACGGTTCAAGCGAGCGGATTCTATTATATCGACGCCTTTGGCGCGCAAGGCGGCGCGGGGGCTCCGCCCAGCAGTGCAACAAACTTGCCCGACGCGCCTGGCGGCAAGGGCGCAGAGGTTGGCGGCTGGGTCTTTCTCATAGCGGGCGACGTTCTCGACATCGCCGTTGGCGGCGTCGGCGGTTATAGCGGCCCCGGCTTCAATGACCTTCCAGACATTTTCGGCGCCAGCCCGGGCGGCGCCGATGCGGGCGGCGGCGGCGGCGGCGGCGGCACGTTCCTGTTCGACACGACCACGAACACGCTTCTGGCCGCGGCCGGCGGCGGTGGCGGTGGCAGCTATAGCGGTATCAACTTCAACTTCACCGGCTTCGCCGGCGGCGCGGGTGTCTACGACGGCGTTGGCGGCGGCGCTAGCGACGGCGGTGCTGGCGGGGGGGCCTTCAATACTGACCCGGACCATGGGGGCGAGAACGGCGGCGGGGGCGGCGGCGGTTTCAGCAGCGCCGGCGGTGACGGCATATATCTCGGCGACGGCAACCATAACGACCATTTTAGCGGCGCCGGCGGCGGTGGCGGATTTCCCGATCTTCACGGTGGCGCGGCTGGCGGTCCCGGTGTGGACGCGACCCCGGGCGGGGGCGCAGGCGGCTTCGGCGGCGGTGGTGGTGGTGGCTCCGATGGTGGGGCTGGCGGCGGCGGCGGTTACAGTGGCGGCGCCGGCGGGCAGACCCTTGGCTTTTCCGGCGGCAACAGCGGTGACGGCGCCGGCGGGGGCGGCACCTCCTACTTCGATAGCGTCAATATCCTGGAGACTTTGACCATCACGCTCTCCGGTGGCGGATCGCTCGCGGATGGCGCCGGTTTTAGCGGGCTCACATCGAGTGGGCCGGGCGTCTATACGCTGTCGGGCTGGGCCTATGATGTTTCGCGGGAGCTCGAGGCGCTGGTGTTTACACCGCCGGTCGTTGCGCCCAACACGACCGTCACCACGACCTTCACGCTCAGCGTTCTGACCACCGGCTCCACGACCCCCACCGTCGATAGCACGACATCGGTGACAATCACTGATGCGGGGGTCGCCCCAAAGATCAGCGGTACGGTTGGCGGCCAGCAGACAATTTCCGAAGCGCCGATCGCGCCGTTCGCCGGCGTGACGATTACCGATGCCAACAACAACGGGATCGATCCAAACACATTGACCATCACGCTTTCCGGCAACGGGACGCTGATGGATGGCGCCGGCTTCAGTGGGCTCACGGCAGGCGCTGCGGGCACCTATACGCTGTCGGGGACGGCGGCCGAAATCACGCATGAACTCGACGCTTTGGTGTTTGTGCCAGTCTTCGGTGCGCCCAATACGGCCACAACCACCGCTTTCACGCTGAGCGATCGGAGCAGCGGCTTCGCCACGCCGACGACGGATGCGAAGACGTCGGTGGTCAACAGCGATTCCGCTACGCTGGCAGGAGGGACGCCGACCATCACGGGAACGCGCAGCGGTCAGACGACAACCTCGGAAAGGCCAATCACGCCATTCGCCGGGACGACGATCGCAGATCCCAATGAAGGCGCCTCACTAACCATCAGCGGCGTCAAAACCGGCAATGGCGAAGTGGATGTTTATTCCGTCGCAACCGGCCAAAAGACAGTGTTCGCCTACGATAGAAAGGTCGACAGTTTCACTGTTCCAACGACCGGTATCTACGACATCGTCACCTATGGTGCGCAGGGCGGCAGTGGCGCGCTTGGCGGCACGGGCGGCCTCGGCGCCGAGGTCGGCGCCAATGTCTACCTGACTGCCGGGGAAGTTTTGGGGGTCGTCGTTGGCGGTCGAGGCTCCGATGCGCAGCTTGGTATTTTCGGCGAGCCCGGCGGCGGCGGCGGCGGTGGTGGCGATAGCCTTATTTTCTTATCGTCCTACAGCGGCATCTACGAACAGGTGGCAGGCGGCGGCGGCGGCGCCAGTGGTAACGGCTCCAACGGCGCCGATGGCTCGGCCTCGTCGACCTCGAGCGCCGGCGGTGATGGCGGCGGCGCGGGCAGCATTAATGGCGGCGGCGGTGGCGGCGGCGGCAGCGGCGGTGGCGGCGGTGGCGGTGGCCAAGGTAATAGCGGCCCCGGTCTTGGAAGCACCGCCGGCGCCAACCAGTTTTTCCCTAACCTCGTCAGTGGCGACTCTGAGGGCGGCGGCGGTGACTTCGGCGGCGGCCTTGCCGGTAGCAGCACTGACGCGGCCGACGACCCCGCGGCTAGCGGCGTTGCCGGTCCTGGTGGTTTCAACGGTGGCGGCGGCGGCGGCTACGCGGTCGGCGCAGGTGGCGGTGGTGGCGGCGGCGGTTACAGCGGTGGCGGTGGCGGCGGCCCTGATGGCGGCGGCGGTGGCGGCGGATCCATCGTTACAGGCAATGTGCAGGAGACCTTGACCATCGAGTTTTCCGGTGGCGGAACGCTGGCGGATGGCCCGGGTTTTAATGGGCTGGAATTGGTCAAGCCGGGCGTCTACACGCTGACGGGGACGCCGGAAGCCGTCACGCAAGAGCTTGACGCGCTGGTGTTTACGCCGCCTGCAGGCGCACCAGGCTCTTCGACGACCACAAACTTTCTGCTTCTAGACGATAGCAGCGCCAGTTTTTTCGCGTTGGACATCACAACCTCGGTGATCGACAGCGACCCCGCGTGTTTTGCACGGGGTACCGCGATTGCGACCGATCGGGGTGACGTCGCCGTGGAAGACCTCTCGATCGGCGATCTCGTGCTGACATCGTCGGGTGCTCTGCGGCCGATCAAATGGATTGGTCGCCGCAGCTATGGCGGCCGCTTCATCATCGGCCGCAAGGATATCCTGCCGATCTGCTTCAAGGCCGGATCGCTCGGCGAGAATTCCCCGCACCGCGATCTCTTCGTGTCGCCGCAGCACGCGATGTATCTGGACGGAGTTCTCATTCCGGCCAGGGCGCTCGTCGATGGCGTATCCGTCATTCAGGCCGACGAGATCGAGCGCGTCGATTACTTCCACGTCGAACTCGATACGCATGACGTGATCTTCGCGGAAGGGGCGGCAGCAGAAACTTTCGTCGACGATGACAGCCGCGCCATGTTTCACAATGTCGGAGAATTCCACTCGCTCTATCCCGACGAGATGCACCGGCCGGCCCGCTATTGCGCGCCGCGCTGCGAGGATGGCTACGAGGTCGAGGTGGCGAGGCGGCGGATCGCGTTACGCGCGGGACTGCTATGCGCTGCCGATCCGGCACAAGCGGAGCCGTTGCGTGGATTTGTCGACTTCGCCGACCAACGCCTCATCACCGGCTGGGCGCAAAACTCTGGCCATCCGGAAGTACCGGTGTGCCTCGATATTCTAGCCGATGGCCAATTGATCGGCCGAGCATTGGCGAGCCGCTATAGGGACGATCTCGAACGAGCCGGGCTTGGCAGCGGTCGCCATTGCTTCACGTTCGAACCGCCTGCCGGGTCGAATATCCGACCTCAGACGGTCGAAGTGCGCCGCTCACTCGATGGCGCGCTCCTGCCCGTGGCGGAGTCTGCGAGAAGGACCGGGATGGTTCGCAAACAGGCTGATTCAAACCGTCCGCTCTAACCCGCCGCAACGGAGTGGCCGCCGCGCACCTGCGCGGTCAGCCGCATCAGCCAACCCGTTATCGCGATGACGGCAAGATAGACCAAAAGCTGCATTTGCGTCGGTTGATCAGTATAGCCGATTAACGTGTGCAAGGCGCGTCCGGGGATGCTGGCTTCGGACAACAGCCAGCCCGAGTCCCACACGACGGTGTCGAGCGGCGTCAGCCAGTTGGCGCGCTCCAGGAAGGCAACGGCCTGCGCCGCCATACCCGCCGCGAGAAGGGTGATCAGAACCGTTGTCGTTGCGAACAGCGCGCGCGGCGGAATCCGAACCAGGCCCAAATAAGTCACGAGGCAAACTGCGGCGCCAAGCAAGAGGCCGAGGCAACCGCCGATGGTCAGAGCCAGGGCCGAACCGCCGTCGGAGGCCGCGACGCCATATAGAAACAGCGCGACCTCGCTGCCTTCGCGCAGCACGGCGACGCCGACCACCACGGCCAGCGCCAATAGCGGCTTGCTGCCCTCGGCAACCGCCTGGCCGATCGCGCGCATCTCTACGGCAATCTCCCGGCCGTGGCGTGCCATCCAGACGTTGTGCCAGGTCAGCATCACCACGGCGATCCCGAGGATGGCGGCATTGAACAGCTCCTGGCCCATACCTTCGAACAGCTGCGACAATGCGCCGGCAAACGCCGCGACCAGGCATGCGGCCACCGCTCCCGCCAGCACGCCACCGCCGATCCAGCGGAAGCGATGCGCGACGGAGCCTGTAACCGCCAGCACAATGCCGACGATCAGGCCGGCTTCAAACACTTCGCGAAAGACGATGATGAGCGCAGCGAGCACCTTGATGGCGTCCCTATTGTACGTTCAGCGTACCACGTGCCTTCGCGTTGAAGTCGTCGTAGAACTCGTAGCGGCCAGGCTTCAGCGGCCGCACATTGATTACGCCCTCGCTTTTTGCGGCGACGACTTTTTCCACCCGCAGCGATTTGCTTTCAAACTCCATTGCTTTGGCGTCCAGATTCTTGACCCGGAATACCACAGGCTTATCGGCAGGCGCGCGCACCTCGCTCGGCTGAAACGCGCCGTTGGAATAGCTCAGCTGAACTTCCGCGGCCTGCTGCGCGAGCGCCGGCGCCGCAGGCAAAAGCGCTGTCGCGCAACTGGCGGCCAGAGCCAGGCGGATCGGGATCAGCATAGGGTGAGACATAGGTGCTCCTTTGAAGACGAGATCAAAATTCCCAGGCAAATTTCAGCCGCGCACGCTGGCGCTGGAACTCCGAAAGATTGAGCGGCAGAGGATTGCCGATCTCACGGCCCCAAACCTGGATGTTCCAGGCCGCGACCATGAACATCTTCGGTGTGAACTGAACGTAGAGGGTTGGGCCCAGCATGACGGCATCGCCAGTGAAGGCGGACAAAGTCGGGCTGTCATGGTGGCGCAAATACCAGACTTCAGCGCCCACCAGCACATTGGAGACGAAGCGAAGGGAAAGTGCTGCGGAACCGCCAAGGGTCGCCTCGCGGACGGTATCCCCCGTCGCGGTCCAGGTGACCTCTGGCTCGTACAGCAAATCGAACCCCGCATAGAGGCGATTACGCAGGAGCTCGAGGTCGGCGTTGATGGTAGTTTCGAACTCGTAATTATGCACCCGCTCGCCGCTGGTCTCGTCAATCAGCCGCACATTCGGCTCGAAAGCGAGCGTAACGGAGAGCGGATTGTTCGACGTGCGCTCGATCGCGAGATAGCGAAATTCGGCAAACCCACCGGCGAACCCGGCGGCATTGCGGTTATCGAGATCGGTCATGCCACCAATATTGTGGCTCGAGCCGAGCGCGCCGAACTCGATCTGAACGAACTGGGAGGGCGTGAACTCGTACTCATATTTGGTTTCGGTCGCGGCGTAGTGGCCGTCGCGTTTGCCAAACCGGCCGATGCTGTCGATGGTAAACTCCTTCTCACCCTCGATGCCGATGCCGGAGCCGGTGGTGAAGCCGAAAATGTATTTTGTCTCGATCTCGTGCCAGGAGCTTGCGTCCCAGGTGCTTGCGTCGTCAGCGCGCGCGAATCCGCTGAGACAAAGTAGTGCAGTGAACGCCCAGATCAGCGCGCTGGAATGCCGCGCACATCGCATTGTTTCGCGCATGCTGATGACCTGTCGCTTGCCCATTCGACCGCATCAACTAACGGCATACAGCGTCACAGCCAAAAAGAACCGCTCTAAGCTGGAACGATTCTAAGCCCGTCGCATGGCGGCGCAAGACCCCGTAGGCAAGGTCAGCACTAGAGCAATTGGAAGAAGGCAGATCCACGATCTTCGCGGGCATCTCCATGCAGCGATAAGCTTGTGGGCTGCTCGCAACGGCCAACAAGCCGACGATTGAAACCGGTGCTGAAGCCATGACCCTCGCCGTGTTGAGCGAGTTCGCCAGTACGCGCGGGGGAAAATAGCCGTCTGCGGTGCCTCTCGTCGCTGGCACTGGGCTTTTGAGCCGGAACGAACTTCGTCGACATTTGCAGGGTCTGGTTCCGCGCAAAAATCTAACGAGTTATTCAGCTGCAGTTCATGCCGGCTTCGCCAACTTAATCACAGCGCGGTACATGGATAACTGGAGAAGCTACATGTTGAATCGACGGATGATGACGGCCCTTGTTATCGGCACGAGCCTATTGGCCATCGCCGGACCGGCCGTCGCCAAGAACGCACATCACAACAACGGCCACAACCTTCTCGGAGAGAAGATTCACAAGAACGGAAAACATGAGATTGGCAAAATCGGCAGCAATTCCGTCGTCGCGGAGGTGAGCAACGATAAAGTGGTGGGAATGAGCGCCGGGAATCTTTCTGTACAGAAAGTGAAGTCGAGCAAGAAGATGGCGGGCGCTGACACAACACAGATTGCCGCCAATGGTCAGGTGAAGCTTGCTCAGGTAACCGACTACTACGGGTACTGCTTCGATACCGGCGTTGACGTCTACTGCTATTGGTATCCAGCAACTGACGTCATCGTAACCGACGCCTGGGCACCTTATCCGTATTAAATGTTGCCTAGGAGAACCTGCGATTTGGGCCAGTTGGATCGCGGGCCCTTCGCGAAGTCTTTCGATCTCAACTGCGAACAAACCCCGGCGGCTCTCTGCCGGGGTAATTTTTCATAGACCACCGCTTCCGGGGAGGCGGCCTCGACACTAGGCAGCGAACGGTTGCTTCTAGCCCATCGCGTCGTTTCGCTGCGGAATTTAGTCGCTATCGGTGCAAAGCGGATTCTGGCAAGCTTTCCGCCCGGCAGATTTGTGGGGTCAGTGGCTTGGTGCCGAAGCGATTGAGGACCGTCGCCGGAATGAGGGCTGCCCGACGGGCAAATCACTTCGTTTTATCGAAAGTGTCGTCTTCTTAAGTCAAGCCCTTCGTGCGAAAATATTCTTCTTCCGTTTTTCGGAATAATATGATTTGTTCTGCTCCATCCCGGCTCGGCCAAGAGGGGCGGACGCGTCGTCACGGACGTTGAGGCGGGGAGCGATGGACGCTTTGGCTGTGACTGACGAGCGCTAGCTGAAGCGGACGGCAAAATCGTGTGGTCCCGATCCCCCGACGCTGGGATGAACCCCCGGGCGAAAAGTCCGGGGGACGGTGGCTAGAAAGCCCGGCACGCCGAGGAGAGCACGTATACGCCGTAAACCACTCGCGCGGGGAAGGCCGGGTCGCTCCGGTTGAACCTGTGGTCACTTTTCTTGCGCATTCCACGGGTGCAACCAGCATCCGGTCTTCCCTGCGCCCTCCGATTTTGGAGGGGCGGAAATTTTCACAAAGCTCGGACGCCATGCGCCGCGAGAACGATTGCTCATGAGGAACACCGTCATTGCGAGCGCAGCGAAGCAATCCAGAGCCGATCAAAGGGCTGGAATCTTCGTCGCTATCGCTCCTCGCAATGACGAAGCGTCAAGGCGACCATCGGAGGCTCGACGGCTACCTCGTCGCCGACAGCAATCTTACCGCTCTGGGGGCGGCGACCGCCTCCATCTTCATCTTGCGCTGCGGCAAAAAAATTGCACACTCCGGGATAGCGGGCAGCTTCTGGAGT
>Ga0207661_10001574_pt1 | contig 15528 bp, 9 predicted proteins | sample KBSC713LmetaG_FD_184337 | JGI IMG/M metagenome (GOLD analysis project Ga0207661, IMG submission 184337) | Corn rhizosphere microbial communities from Kellogg Biological Station, Michigan, USA - KBS C7.1-3L metaG (SPAdes) (version 2) | ecosystem: Host-associated > Plants > Roots > Rhizosphere ...
AACATGGATTCCCGCTAGCTCGGGGATGGTCTGCAGGTCATATGGGCTGAAGTCGGTCCATACATAACCCGAGACTGAAGCTTGGGAGTTGATCTCCGTCTCTACCTCAGTCGGTACTTGAGCATTGAGGGCTTGAGATATCTTGGCGCGGGTGGACTGCTCAGGAAACTTCGTGTTTCCCCGGACGATGTTCCAGACCCCGGTATAGGAAAGCCCAGTCCTGTTCGCCAACTCTCGGATGGTGATACGCTGCTTTTCCATCTGTTGGCTTAGCCAATCAGCAAACGGCCGTTCCGATTCTACGCCTTCATTTTCGCTGTTCTCTGGCCCCGACATCTGCTGCCCCTTCAACCTCTTCTCACCTCCTGCCAGACCAATCCCGTGAGGTCCACTACAGGTTCTATCTGAGCCACCGCTTAGCCATTGTCGCGATAAACGCTGTTCTTTGGACGGCCCTTGATGCCGCATTGTGAAAACTGGGGGCGTTAGGGGCAGGTGTTAGGGGCATCGTTGGGGTACGTTGGATACCCCGCGAATAGAAATCAAGTAAATTCAAAGAGTTAATGGGGCGCCGAGAAGGTGGCTGGGGAACCTGGATTCGAACCAAGACAAACAGAGTCAGAGTCTGTTGTGCTACCGTTACACCATTCCCCAATGGATTTCCGAACAAATTCAACGGTTTGCGGAATTGTCCGGAGGCGGTTGCGATTGCGTTTCGTGGCGCAGCTCGGCATCTCGCACCGGCGCCCTTCTACCCGCTACCTGCCGGCCTTGGCAAGCGTGACTGCAACGCCGTTTTCGGCAGATGATCTCAGCGTTGTCACCGCGGCTGGTCAGCTTCGGATTACCTGATCACGCGCCATACGCCGCACGCGCCTTCGACAAATTGGCAAGCGACCGGCGACGGCGCGATGGGGCAGGCTCGCTTGTCCGCTATGGGAGGGCATGCGATGCTGACGCACCGCAAAAGCAGGCGAGGGACGCCGGCGGTCGAGCGTGCGCGACTTGTCTTGCAAGAACCGACCGCGACGCGTTTCGGAGACCCTTCATAATGAAATTCAAAACGCTTCTCGGGCTGGCTTGCGCGGCCTCGATTTCGCTTGGCCTCGCGACGAGCGCTTCCGCCGAGGACAAGGTCGTCAAGATCGGCGCGGTGTTTCCGATGACCGGCAACGCCGCCCGCGCCGGCATTCACGCCAAGGCGGCGATCGAAGTCGCCATGGACATCATCAACAACGCCCATCCCGAGCTCGGCAACTTCCCGCTCGCGAAGAACGCCGGCCTTGCCGGCCTCGGCGGTGCCAGGGTCGACGTCGTGTTCGCGGACAATCAGGGTAGCCCCGCGACTGGACAGAACCAGGCGCTGCGCCTAATCACGGATGAGAAGGTGGTGGCGCTGACCGGCGCCTATCAGTCCGGCATCACGCTCACCGCGAGCGCGGTCGCCGAGAAATACGGCATCCCCTTTGTCAACGGTGAGTCGGTCGCCGCGGACCTGACCGAACGCGGCTTCAAATGGTTCTTCCGCACGACGCCGATCGCGACTGACTTTGCAAAGGTCTTCTCCGACTTCCTGACCGACATGAAGGGGCAGGGCGCCAAGGTCGACAGCGTCGCCCTGGTGCACGACAACACCGAATACGGCACCTCGGTCGCCAATACCCTCGCCTCGACCTTCAAGGAGAAGGGGCTGAACATCACGCTCGACGTCGCCTACGCGTCCAACGCCACCGACGTGCAGAGCCAGGTGTTGCAGCTCAAGGAGAAGAAGCCCGACGTGGTGATCATGATCTCCTACACCTCGGATGCGATCCTGTTCGCCAAGACCATGCAGGCGCAGGACTACAAGCCGCCGATGTTGCTCGCCGACGATGCCGGCTATTCCGATCCGTCGTTCATCAAGGCGGTGGGCAAGATCTCGATAGGCGCCTTCAACCGTTCGTCCTGGAGCATGGGACCATCAGGCTCGCCCGCTGCAATCATTGCCGACATGTACAAGAAGAAGAGCGGCGACGAGATGGACGACACCGCTGCGCGGCAGATGCAGGCCTTCTTCGTGCTCGCCGACGCGATCGATCGCGCTGGCTCGACCGAGCCCGCGAAGATCCTGGCGGCGCTGAAGGCGACTGACCTCAAGCCCGATCAGCTGATGATCGGCTACAAGGGCGTCAAGTTCGACGACAACGGCCAGAACATTTTGGCCTCCGGGCGCATCATCCAGCTGCAGGACGGGGAGAATTATTTTGCGGTCTGGCCGAAGGACGGCGCCGAGAAGGCGCCGATCCTGCCCTATAAAGGCTGGTAATTTTCAAAGGGCGGGAATACCAATTCCCACCCTTCCTTCGAGCTTTTCCTCGCAACGACGCGCGGCTCCATGTCCTTCTTCTCGTGCAGGTGATCGTGGTAGGGCTTCTGCTCGGAGCGGTCTATGCGCAGTTCTCCTCAGGCCTGACATTGGTGAATTTCGCTCATGGCGATTTTGTCATGCTCGATTGTCGGCGGATTACGCTTCGCTAGCTAATCCGCTCCTACGAAGTGGTGCGAGCTGCGATCAAGCGTGGCCAAAGAAATTGGGAGGAAATGCATGAGCGCAGACGGCAAGACGGGGTTCGGCGGCACTATCGGCAAGACCATTGCCGGCTCAAAGCCGTGGTGGCCGCAGGCAACGAAGCCGCCAGCCGCTGCGCCGAACATCCTGGTCGTCCTGTTCGACGACGTCGGCTTTTCCGATTTCGGCTGCTACGGCTCGCCGATCAAAACGCCGACCATCGATCGCCTCGCCGCCGAAGGCCTGCGCTATTCCGGCTTCCACACCACGGCGATGTGCTCGACCACGCGCGCGGCGCTGCTGACGGAGCGCAATCATCACTCCGTCGGCGTCGGCTGCCTTGCCAATTTCGATTCCGGCTATCCCGGCTATCGCGGCAAGATCGCGCGCGAGGCCGGCACGCTCGCGGAAATGCTGCGCGCCCACGCCTATCGCAACTACATGGTCGGCAAGTGGCATGTGACGCCGCTGACCGAAAGCGGCGCGACCGGGCCGTTCGACGGCTGGCCGCTTGGCCGCGGTTTTGACCGCTTCTACGGCTTCCTCGATGCCGAAACCGATCAATATGCGCCCGAACTCGTCCGCGACAACGCGCATGTCGATCCTCCAGGCACTTACTCCGACGGCTATCACCTGACCGCCGATCTCGTCGATCAGGCGATCCGTTTCATCGGCGATCACATCGCCGACCGTCCTGATCTGCCCTGGCTGACATGGCTTGCGTTCGGCGCCTGCCATGCGCCGCATCAGGCGCCCGCGGACCTCATCAAGGGCTACGACGCCGTGTTTGCCCATGGCTGGGACGTCGAGCGTGAGCAACGGCTCGCCCGCCAGAAGGCGATGGGCCTCGTGCCGTCGGACACGAAGCTGCCGTCGCGCAATGACGGTGTGAAGGCGTGGGCCGAGCACTCCGACGACGAGAGGCGCGTCTTCACCCGCCTGCAATCGGCCTTTGCGGGCATGCTCGACCATGCCGACCAACATCTGGCGCGGCTGATCGCCTTCCTCGATACCGCCGGAATCCGCGACAACACGCTCATCATCGTGATGTCCGACAATGGCGCGAGCCAGGAGGGCGGCCCGCTCGGCTTCATCAATGCGATGGGGCCCTACAATCTTCGGCCCGAGCCGATCGCCGAGAAAGTCCGCCGTATCGACGACATCGGCGGCCCTGATACGCATTCCAATTTCCCGCATGGCTGGGCGATGGCCTCCAACACGCCGCTGCGCCGCTACAAGCAGAACACCCACGGCGGCGGCATCCGCGATCCCTTCGTGATGCGCTGGCCCAAACGGATCGCGGCAGAGGGCGAACTGCGACATCAGTTCGTGCATGCTTGCGACCTCGTGCCGACCTTGCTCGATCTCGTCGGCATCGGCGCGCCGGCTACGATTGCGGGATGTCCGCAAATGCCGATCGAAGGCGAAAGCTTTGCCCGTTCGATTACCGAGGCGGCCGCGCCGTCAAAATGTCAGCCGCAATATTTCGAGATGTTCGGCCATCGCGGCATCTGGCACCAGGGATGGAAGGCGGTCGCCTTCCATCCCTCGGGCACGCCGTTCGAAAACGACAAATGGGAGCTGTTTCATCTCGACCGCGACTTCTCCGAGGTCGACAATCTCGCCGAGAAGGAACCGCAGCGCCTCGCCGAGATGATCGAGCTGTGGTGGCTCGAGGCCGAGAAGCACCAGGTGCTGCCGCTCGACGACCGCTTCGGGCCACGTTTTGCCGAGAACGCCGCGCGCTTCCATGGCGCGCGCCATCGCTTCACCTTCCATGCCGGCATGGGCCACGTGCCGACCGATGTCGCGCCCGATGTGCGCAGCCGCAGCTACACCATCGAGGCGCATGTCGAAATCGCCGAAAGCGGCGCCGAGGGCGTGCTGGTCGCCCATGGCGACGCGACCTCGGGCTACAGCCTCTACATCAAGGGCGGGCATCTGATGCACGATCTTAATATCGGCGGCGGCCATGAGATCCTGCGCTCCGATCGGAAAATCGGGCCGGGCGCGCATCGGCTAGGCCTGCATGTCAAACGGCTGGTGCGCGCCGAGCCGCCGGCCAAGGGCGCGCGCACCGGCTTTAGCGAATACACGCTGTTGATCGATGGGGAGCCGGCGGGCTCGATGCAGACCCAGCTCGCCTTCCACAACTTCATCTCATGGTCGGGGCTCGACATCGGCCGCGACCGCGGCAGCCCGGTGTCGCATTACCAGGCGCCGTTCGAATTCACCGGCAAGCTCGATCGCGTCACCGTGCAGATGCATGACGACCAGAAGCTCGATGGCGAGGGCGTCGGCAACGCGCAGATGGCGCGGCAGTGAGGTGGCCGTCATTGCGAGGAGCAAAGCGACGAAGCAATCCAGAGTCCCTCCGCGGAGGCATTCTGGATTGCTTCGCTTCGCTCGCAATGACGGATGAGACAGCGCCTACTTGATCTTGTCATACGCCGCGGCGAAATCCCTCAGCGGCATCGGGATCGTGATCGGATCCTTGGCAAGGTTCTGGAACGACACCTTGAGCTGCTTACCCGATCGCATCGCGGCCAGCATGTCGGGGGCGATGGGAAGGTTGGCGTAGCAGCCGCGGTTCTCGCAGGTCTGGATTTGCAGATCGACGGTCTTGCCGTCATCCACCTGCAGCTTGGCGCCGGCCGGCAGGTTGAGCCCGAGCGGGAGCTGCACCAATGCGATGGGCATGCGGGTGTCACTGGTGACGCGGATGTTGACCAGCACGACTAGCTGGCCGGTTTTGGTGAGAACGGCGGTCTCCTCGACCGCGCATTCCAGCGGCGCGTCGCGACTGCCGCTGGCGCAGCGCGCGACCCAGCCGGGCTGTGGCGGCGCGTTCGCGGCCTCGGGCTGCTGCGGGGTAGGCGAGGGCGTCGCTTGCGGGGAAGGTGCTGCCTTGGCTTTCGGCGCCTGCGCGGCAGCGGGACCCGCGCATCCGAAGGCGATGACGGCGGCAATCGCCAAGAACGTTGCGATAATCTTCACGAGCCGGCTCCCGAAATGTGGCACTGCGATAGGCCGGCAAGAAATCAATGTCAGGCGATGAAAGTCAAGCGACCAGCCTATTCGGCGGCTTGCTTGACCGAGCTGTGCCCGTCACCGTCATGCGCATCGTCGGCCCTGGAGCGGCCCCAGCGCGCAAAGGCGTTGGAGAGCTTGTCAAGATAGAGATAGATCACCGGCGTCGTGAACAGCGTCAGCGCCTGGCTGACGATCAGGCCGCCGACCATCGCATAACCAAGCGGCTGGCGGATTTCCGATCCGGTACCGGTGCCGAGCATCAGCGGCACGCCGCCGAGCATCGCCGCCATCGTCGTCATCATGATCGGACGGAAGCGGAGCAGCGCCGCCTGGCGGATCGATTGCTCGGAGGTGAGATGCTGGTCGCGTTCGGCCGCAATCGCGAAGTCGACCATCATGATGCCGTTCTTCTTCACGATGCCGATCAAAAGAATGATTCCGATGAGAGCAATAAGGCTGAAGTCGTAGCCAAACGCCATCAGGATCGCGAGGGCGCCGACGCCGGCCGACGGCAGCGTCGAGAGAATCGTGATCGGATGGATGTAGCTTTCGTACAGGATGCCGAGGATCAGATAGACCACGACGAGCGCGGCGAGGATCAGCAGCGGCACGGTGCCGAGCGACTGCTGGAAGGCCTGCGCGGTGCCCTGGAAGCTCGAGTTCAGCGTCGCCGGCGCGCCGAGATCGGCCATCGCCTTCTGCACGGCTTGCGTCGCCTGACCGAGCGCCACGCCCTGGCCGAGGTTGAAGCTGATGGTGATCGCGGGGAACTGGCCCTGGTGGCTGATCGACAGCGGACGGACGGGAGCGTTGGTCCAGCTCGCGAAGGTCGACAACGGTACCTCGTCGCCCGTGGTCGGCGACTTCACATAGATCTTGTCGAGCGTATCGATTTTGCCTTGCAGCTCGGGGAGGATTTCCTCGATCACGTGGTAGGAGTTGAGCTGCGTGAAATACTGCGTGACCTGGCGCTGCCCGAAGGCGTCATAGAGCGTGTCGTCGATCAGCTGCGGGCTGATGCCGTAGCGCGAGGCGGTATCGCGGTTGATGTTGAGTTGCAGCGTCGTGCCCTGGGTCTGCTGGTCGGTCGCGACGTCGCGCAGTTGCGGCAAGGTCTGCATCTTCGCCAGGATTTTCGGCGCCCATTCGTTGAGCTCGGCGAGATTGGCGTCCTGCAGCGTAAATTCGAACTGGGTGCGGGTGGGCCGGCCGCCGAGGCGCACGTCCTGTGCCGCCTGCATATAGAGGCGGGCACCCTCGACCTTCTCGAGCTTGGGCCGGAGCCGTCCGATGATCTGCTGGGCCGAAACGTCGCGCTCGCTGCGCGGCTTCAGCGTGATGAACATATTGCCGTTGTTGCCCGCACGCCCGCTGCCGCCGATCGCCATCGCAGCAGTAGCGACGGCGGGATCCTGCAGAACGATATTGACGAGCTCCTCCTGCTTGGCCTTCATCGCCTCGAAGGAGATGTCCTGCGAGGCTTCCGAGGTCGCGGTGATCAGGCCGTTATCCTGCTGCGGGAAAAATCCCTTCGGGATGACCACGAACAGGTAGATCGACAGGGCGAGCGTCGCGAAGAAGATCAGGAGCGTCACGCGCTTCCAGCTCAGCGCGAGATCGAGCACATGTTCGTAGCCGCGCAGCATCGCGTCAAAGCCGCGCTCGCTGAGCTGGTAGAGCTTGCCATGCCTGGCTTCATGATGGCCGCGCAAGAAGCGCGAGGCCATCATCGGCGTCAGGGTCAGCGACACGATCATCGAGACAAAGATGGTCATCGCCAGCACGACCGCGAATTCGCGGAACAGGCGGCCGATGATGCCGCCCATCAGCAGCAGCGGGATCAGCACGGCGACCAGCGACACGCTGATAGAGACGATCGTGAAGCCGATTTCCGCCGCCCCCTTGAAGGCGGCGGCGAGCGGTTTCTCGCCGTCCTCGATATAACGCGAGATGTTTTCCAGCATCACGATGGCGTCGTCGACCACGAAGCCGACCGCGATGGTAAGCGCCATCAGCGACAGATTGTCGAGCGTGTAGCCGAATACCCACATCAGCGCGCAGGCGCCGAGCAGTGCCAGCGGCACGGTGATCGTCGGGATCACGGTCGCCCAGAAGCTGCGCAGGAAGACGAAGATGACCATGACCACGAGGAAGATGGTCAATAGCAGCGTGAACTGCACGTCCTCGACCGCTGCGCGGATCGTCGTGGTACGGTCGCTGATGATACTGATCTGGATCGCCGGCGGGATCGCGGCGACCAGCCGTGGCAAAAGCGATTTGATCTTGTCGACGGTCTCGATGACGTTGGCGCCAGGCTGCTTGAACACCACCAGGAACACGCCGCGCTTGCCATTGGCCCACGCGGCCTGCTTGGCGTCTTCCGGTCCGGTCACCGCCCGGCCGATGTCGCGAATTCGCAGCGGCCCGCCATTGCGATAGGCGATGATGACGTCGTTCCACTTGTCGGCGTCGACCAGCTGGTCGTTGGCATAGATGGTGTAGGCGCGTTTGTCGCCGTCGATATTGCCCTTCGGGCTGTCGACCGTGGTGAGCCCAATCTGGGTTCGCACATCCTCCAGCGACAGGCCTTTCGCCACGAGCTTGGCCGGATCGATCTGCACGCGGATCGACGGCTTCTGCTGACCGCCGATGAGGACCTGGGCAACGCCGGAAATCTGGCTGATCTGCTGCGCCAGCTGGGCGTCGACGGCGTCGCTGACCGTGGTCAGCGGCAGCGCGTCCGAGGTGGCCGACAACAGCAGGATCGGCGAGTCCGCCGGGTTGACCTTGCGATAGGTCGGCGGCGAGGGAAGGTTTTTCGGCAGCTGGCCGCTGGCGGCGTTGATCGCGCCCTGCACGTCGTTGGCGGCGCCGTCGATCGAGCGGTTGAGGTCGAACTGGATGGTGACCGCGGCCGTGCCGAGATAGCTGGTCGAGGTCATCTGGGCGATGCCCGGGATCTGGGCGAATTGCCGCTCCAGCGGCTGGGCCACCGAGGACGCCATGGTCTCGGGGCTCGCGCCCGGCAAGGTCGCCGTGATCTGGATGGTCGGGAAGTCAACCTGGGGCAGCGGGGCGACCGGCAGTTGCGGATAGGCGACCAGGCCGACAAACAGGATGCCCGCCATCAGCAGCGAAGTGCCGATCGGGTAGCGTATAAAGGGCGCGGAAATTCCTTCGCCTTTGACGCCCGCCTGGCCGCTCATTCAGGTTTGACCTTGTCCTGGTCCTCGTCCGTGCTCGCCACTGCGGTGGTGATCAACGAACCCGGCTGCACCTTGAACTGTCCGCCCGTGATCACGCGCTCTCCCGGCTTCAGCCCTTCATCGACCACCGTACGGCCGTCGATCGATTGGCTGACCTTGACCTTGCGCAGCTCCGCCTTGTTGTCTGCGGTCACTGCGTAGGCATAAAGACCGTTGGTTCCGTGCTGGATGGCGTCGTCAGGCACCACCGTCGCATCCTTCAATGTCTTCACCAGCAACCGCGTCGAAACCGACTGGCCTGGCCACAGCACATGGTCCTTGTTGTCGAACACCGCCTTCAGCCGGATAGTCCCGCTGGTCGTATCGACCTGATTGTTGATCACCGAAAGCTTACCCTCGGCGAGCGGCTTCTTGCCGTCGGTGGTGATCGCAATCGTCTTGAGCGGCGCTGCCTTCTGGGCCTCGCTGATGTAGGGCAGCTGCTCTTCCGGTGCGGTGAAAATCACGGAAATCGGCTCGACCTGGGTCACCGTGACGATGCCGGTTTGCGTCGCGGCGTTGACGATATTGCCGACATCGACCTGGCGCAGTCCGACCACGCCGGAAATCGGCGATTTCACCTGGGTATAGTCGAACTGAGTCTGCGCGTTGGCGATCGCGGCGTCGTCGGCCGCGATCTGGGCGGTCAGCTGCGCGACCGTGGAACGCTGGGTGTCGGTTTGCTGGCGCGTGGCGAACTCGCCGAGCTTGGTGTAGCGCTGCAGGTCGAGATTGGCGTTGGCGAGGTTCGCCTCATCCTGCACCTTCTTGGCCTTGGCCTGATCGAGCGTCGCCTGGTACGGCCGCGGATCGATCTCCGCCAGAAGATCGCCCTGCTTGACGGTCTGGCCTTCCTGAAAGGCAATCTTGTCGATCTGGCCGTCGACACGCGTCCGTACCACGACGGTATTGAAGGCCTGGACGGTGCCGAGGCTGGTCAGGTAGACCGGGAAGTCCGTTTTTTCCACCTGCGCGACGCTGACGGGGATGGCGGGCTGGTGCGCCGCAGCCTTCCGCGCGCTCTCGGCTTTTGCGATCGCTTCAGGGCTGTAATAGCGGTTCCAGCCGTAATAGCCGGCAGCGGCGACAACCGCGATCAACAAAATCCACCGGATCGTCCGCTTCATGTTGGCTCATTCGACTTTAGAACAAAAAGAATAGTGGCTCTTCAAAACCGTTCCTAGCTTGCTTTATATAGTACGCATGCAATTTATGTGTAAACACACTAAGGCTTGAGAATCCTAAACATTTGGCAAGCTTGGAAAGGACTTAGTACGGCATGTCGCTCGACCTGAAGCGCCAGCTGGTCGCGCAGCTCGTAGAGAGTTCGAGGCTGCTGCGCAACCATATCGACCACCGCGCGAAGAGTCGCGGCACGACGCGCGCGCAGTGGATCGTGCTGTTTCGCCTGCGTCAGCAGGAGGGCCTCTCGCAGGTCGATCTCGCCGATGTCCTCGAGCTGCAGCCGATCTCGCTGGTGCGGCTGCTTGATCGGCTGGTCGAGCATGGCTTGCTCGAGCGCCGCCACGATCCGAAGGACCGTCGCGCCAACCGCCTGTTCCTGACCGCGAGCGGCAGGCAGCTCGTCGACGATCTCGACAGCCTGCGTGATGCGATCGCCAACGATGTCCTGCACGACCTGCCGGACGACGCCATCAAGACCAGCCTTGGCACGCTGCGCGAGATCAAGGAGCGCATCAAGGCGCTGACCGGTCCGCCCGACCACGTCGCGGCGAAATAGCGGGCGTTTCGCGTTCTCCGCGTTTGTTGTGAACGCTTTTAGTCTCGCCGCGTGCAGTCTTCGTTGTAGCCGGCAGTTCGCCCGCTGACGCTCGTAGAATGCTTTCAACGTCGGCTTTTAGAATCGCTTTGGTCTGGAGCTATTCAAGCGCCAAAGCCTCGCCATCGCGTTGACTCGAAAGTTTTGGCTCGATACCAAACCGCATCGCTCGCTCGCGAGTGCGGATGAGCGATCAAGAAAAATTTTTGGATAACGGGGCGCGTAGAAAATGGGGCATGCAGTAGCACTGCGATCGCTGCGGTTGTTTTCGGCAATCAATCTGGTCGAAGCGGAGCTCGGATGGGAAATTGAGTCCGTGCGCAGTTTAGACTTCTTCCAACCCCAGATCGCCGGATTAGACGTTTTCCAATTCCAGAATGGTCGATTCCACCGCGGTGTGGCCCACGATCAATTGCCGCGCTCTGAAAAATCTTCGAACGATTCAATCGGCGCGAACAGGAATGCTGACGATTAGCGCGGGTTCTCCTGCTTGGTGTCCGCATCATCGGTGCGGAGCAGTTTTTAGAATGGCTTTAAGGGCGGCGTGATGGGTGGGGCAGGGCGAGCGCGACCGATCGCAGCGATCGGCGCGCGCAGCAGCAAGCAGTTTTTGGGTGCGGCGAGCGTGATTGTAATAGCGGCTGCGCTGGCCGCATTCGCAGGCGCGACGGCCGCCCGCGGGCAGGCGCAAGCCGAGGCGCAACCGGCGGCAAGCTCGGAGCTTCCGCCGGTCAATGTCACAGCACCTGCGGAGACACGTCGGGTCACCCGCCCGGGCGCGGCGTCCAAGCGCGCCGAGCGAGGCTCGCAAAAGCGGCGGCCGCAAGTCGCGCGGCAGACCGAGCCGGCGCCTCCGCCAAAGGAATTCGCCCAGCCACAGGACGTGCGCACCGGCACGGTCGGCTATTACTCCAACAGCACCTCGGTTGCGACCAAGACCAACACGCCGCTGGTCAATGTCCCGCAGTCGCTCAGCGTCATCACCAAGGACTTCATCCGCGACCAGAGCTACCAGAATCTCACCGACGTCACGCGCTACGTGCCCGGCGTCGCGGTGCATCAGGGCGAGGGCAACCGCGACGAACTGGTGATCCGCGGCGTCGATTCCAGCGCGAACTTCTTCGTCAATGGCTTTCGCGACGACGTCCAATATTTCCGCGATTTCTACAATGCGCAAAGCGTCGAGGTGCTGAAGGGGCCGGCTGCACTGACCTTCGGCCGCGGCGCCGGCGGGGGCATCGTCAACCGCACGCTGAAGGAAGCCGACGGCACGCGCGTCTACGAGGCGACCGCGCAGACCGGCTCCTGGGGCGACCGGCGCGTCACGCTTGATGCCGGGCAGGCCATCAACGAGAACGTCGCGGCGCGGTTGAATGTCTTCTACGAAGGCGCCGACGCCTTCCGCGATTTCAACCATCTCGAGCGCTACGGCATCAACCCGACGGTAACGCTCAAGCCGGACGACGACACCAGGATCAAGCTTTCCTACGAATATTTCCACGACGATCGCACCTCCGATCGCGGCAATCCCTCGCAAACGCCGTTCGGCGGCGCAACCCGTTTCAACCCCGCAACACCATTCGCGCCGAATGGGGATTTCTCCACCTTTTTCGGCAGTCCGAGCCTGAACAAGGCAACCGCCACCGTGCAAACCGGCATGGCTATCATCGAGCATGATTTCGGCGGCGGGCTGACGGTGAGGAACGGCACCATCGTCGCCGACTACAAGAAGTTCTATCAGAACGTGTATCCCGGCAACGGGCCGTTGTCAGGGGCAGTGGATTTTGGCGATACGACATTCAATCTCGCGGCCTACCAGCACACCACCAACCGCGACAATATCTTCAACCAGACCGACTTCGTCTACAAAGCGGCGCTTGGCCCGGTGGCCCACACGATCGCCTTCGGAACGGAGTTTGGCCGGCAGACAGGCATCGATGTCCGCAACACCGGTATCTTCCCCAACGGCACCAATACGACAACGGAAAGTCCGTTTGCTCCGACTTACTTCGGTCCGGTGGCGTTCATCCATCATTTCACCGGTGTAAACGGGGATGGCGTCACAAGCCCCGATTCCAACAGCAAGTACGCCCTGAATGTCCAATCGGTGTATGCGCGCGACACCGCAGAATTCGGGCGGATGTTGCAATTGATCGGCGGTGCGCGTTTCGACCGCTTCGACATGTCGGCGCTCAACATGAATACCAACACCAACCAGGCCAGAGTCGACGACGAGATTTCGCCGGCGGCCGCCATCATCGTCAAGCCGATCGATGCGCTGTCGTTCTACACGATGTATAGCGTGTCCTATCTGCCGTCCTCCGGGGATCAGTTTTCGACGCTGACGCCGGGGACGGCTATCCTCACGCCGCAGAAGTTCGTAACCGAGGAGTTTGGCAGCAAATGGAATATCAACCCGAAGCTCTTGTTCTCGGCGGCGGTCTATAATCTCAACCGCACCAATCAGCCGATCGCCGACGGTAACAATCCCGGCTTCTTCTTCCCCTCCGGCAGCTCGGTGACCAAGGGCTTCGAGGCGAGCCTCACCGGGTACGTCACCGATAGCTGGCAATCCACTCTGGCCTACGCCTACACGGACGCAAAGATCACCAGCGCGTTGTCGGCAACAGTCGTGCCGGGCAACCGGGTCCAGCTCGTGCCTTACAACCAGTTCGCATGGTGGAATAAATATCAATTCGACCCGACGTGGGCAGCGGGACTCGGCATCATCTATTTCTCGGATTCCTTTGCATCATCGGACGACACGGTGAGATTGCCGGGCTTCTGGCGCTTCGATGCGGGCCTCTACGCGACGATCGATCAGAACTGGAAGGCGCAGCTCACGGTCGAGAACATCCTGAATACGAACTACTGGGCTTCCGCGGACGGCAACAACAACATCTCGCCGGGGCAGGGACGTACCGTCCGCGTGAAGGCGATCTACAAATTTTGACCGATGCGCAAAACTTAGAGCGGTTCTGGTTCATTCGGAACCAATTCCGCTCTAAACCATGCCTATGCTCGGAATGGCCAAAGGCTCAGGTGCGCTTCGGGAATTTTCCCGACCAGCGCGCCTCAAGCGCTTTTGTCCGTTTGCGGCGGGATTGGACCTTGAATGGCCTCAATGACCGGCATAACGACGGACCAAGCCGGCCGGAGACGATGCGCTGATGTTTAGAACCGTTCTTAAAGTCGGCGTGGTCGCGGCGATCCTGTCGCTGGCGTCCGTTGCCTTCGCCCAGCAAGGCGCCGCGCCCGCAACGCAGCCCGTGCCTTTTGTGAACCAGCCGGCCGTGCAGCAGCCCGCCCCGGCAGCGGCTCAGCCCGCCGCGCCAGCGCCGGCTACCACAGCGCAAACGCCGTCCGCGGAGCCGGCGCCCGCAGCCGCCGAGGCCGCTCCCGCTCCGGCAAAGCCGGCGCCGCAGGTACCGCGCGAATTGTCGCCGTGGTCGATGTTCCTGACCGCCGATATCGTGGTGAAGGTGGTCATGATAGGCCTCGCCTTTGCCTCGCTCATGACCTGGACCATTTTCATCGCCAAGACGATCGAGTTGTCGATCGCCAAGGGCAAGCTCAAATCATCGCTCCGCAAGGTCGAGGAGGCCCGCTCGCTGGCCGAGGCGCAGATAGCGCTCGGCAAGAAGAGGGGTGTCTTGTCCGCCTTCCTCGCCGAGGCGATGCATGAGGCGCGGCTGTCGGCGTCGGCCGGCATTGCCTCGGACACCGGCATCAAGGAGCGCGCCGCCTCGAGCTTTGCGGAAATCTCCCGCGCCGAGGCCCGCCGCATCCGTACCGGCATGAGCCTGCTCGCCACCGTTGGCGCGACCTCGCCGTTCGTCGGGTTGTTCGGCACGGTGTGGGGCATCATGAACAGCTTCATCGGCATTTCGAGATCGCAGACCACCAATCTTGCGGTGGTCGCGCCCGGCATCGCCGAGGCGCTACTTGCGACCGCGATCGGCCTGGTCGCGGCGATCCCGGCGGTGATCATCTACAATCACTTCGCGCGAGACACGAAGAGCTATCTGGAGCTCGTCAACCGGGCGTCGGGCGCAGCCGCGCGGCTGTTGTCGCGCGATCTCGACCGCACCGGCGGCGTGATACATTCGCGGGCGGCGGAGTAGGACGATGGGCGCTTCGATCGCCGAAGGCGGCCTGGACGACGATGAGGAATTCGCGGAAGCGCACGAGATCAACGTCACGCCCTTCATCGACGTCATGCTGGTGCTGCTCATCATCTTCATGGTGGCGGCGCCGCTCTCGACCGTCGATCTGCCGATCAACCTTCCGACCTCGAGCGCGACCCCGCAAAAGAAGCCGGACAAGCCGACTTATCTCAGTATCAAGTCGGATCTGACGCTCGCGATCGGCGAGACCGCGGTCAAGCGCGTGGACCTGATCTCCTCGCTCGATACAGCGCCGGGCATGGACAGGGATCACTACGTCTTCCTGCGCGCCGACCGCGCGGTGCCCTACGGCGAGTTGATGGGCGTGATGGAGCTGTTGCGTCAGGGCGGCTATACCAAGATCAAGCTGGTGGCGCTGGAAGGCGTGGCCGCAGCCCCGGCGGGGCCGGGGACGGCAACCGCACAGCCGTAGCGACAGCGATGTCCTACTTCGACGACGAGCAAAAACCATCCCGCCGGCTTTGGGCCATCGCCGCGACGGTGGCGCTCGCGCTGCATCTCGGCGGCGCGGCGCTTGCGTTCGGGCATTTGAAGACCGACGACAACGACGACGGTCTTGGCGCCAACGGGGCCGAGTTCGCCGTCGAGCTGGAATCGCCGAAAGTGCCGGACGACAACCTGCCGCCGGGACCGGATGCCGACGCGCAGCAGGCCTCGCAGGCGCAGAACGAGCAGAAGGCCGAGCCCAAGGAGACCGAACTTCCCACCGACAAGCCGCAGGAGAGCGAGGATCCC
>Ga0207661_10001575_pt1 | contig 15519 bp, 10 predicted proteins | sample KBSC713LmetaG_FD_184337 | JGI IMG/M metagenome (GOLD analysis project Ga0207661, IMG submission 184337) | Corn rhizosphere microbial communities from Kellogg Biological Station, Michigan, USA - KBS C7.1-3L metaG (SPAdes) (version 2) | ecosystem: Host-associated > Plants > Roots > Rhizosphere ...
AGACCACGTACGAGCACGTCTTCGAGGGCGTGCGCGCGGTCGGAATCGAGCGCAACTTCTTCTCCAGCGACTGCGGTAACCCCGACTATCCGCCGGTCGAGGACGGGCTCGCGATCTGGGCGGACGAGTTGCTCGGCGCCGGGTTCTCCGAGGACGAGATCCGGACGATGGTCGTCGAGGGGTCACAGGGGCTCGTCGAATGAGCCGCCGGCTGCTCGTGATCGGTGCGCACTCGGCCGACTTCGTCTGGAGGGCGGGCGGCACGATTGCGGTGACGACGGCGGCGGGCGGTGTGGCTCAGGTGCTCGCACTCTCCTACGGCGAGCGCGGCGAGTCGGGCGAGCTCTGGAAGAAAGAGGGGATGACGGTCGAGCGTGTCAAGGAGGTGCGGCGCGAGGAGGCCGAGGGCGCGGCGGCGCACCTGGGGGCGAGCTTCGAGAGCCTCGACCTCGGCGACTACCCGCTGATCGTGGACAGGGACGGGCTGAGCGCGATCGCGGCGAAGATCCGCGAGTTCTCGCCCGACGTGCTGCTCACGCACACCGACCGCGACCCCTTCAACCCCGACCACGCTGAGGCGTTCTTCGCGGTGGGGAAGGCGCGGGCGCTGGCCGCCGGCGCGGGGACCGCGAGCGCGTTCGGCGGCCCGTTCAACCCGCCCGAGCTCCTGCTGTTCGAGCCGCACCAGCCCGAGCTCTGCAACTTCACGCCGACCGTCTTCGTCGACATCACGCCGGTGATCGAGCAGAAGCGCGCGGCGATGGCCGAGATGCAGGCGCAATCGCACCTGCGCACGTACTACGAGGAGCTCGCGGCGCGGCGCGGCAACCACGCGCGCCGCTCGTCCGGGAACGACGCAGTCGAGTTCGCCGAGGCCTTCCAGCGCGTCACGCCGCAGGTGGTAGACGCCCTGTGACGTTCTCAACCGTGCCGGGCACTGTTAGGGGACAGCAGCCGTGAGTGTCTACTCCGAACTGGCCGAGCTCGGGTCGGCGACCGTGCACGAGGCGGCCGGACGGTCGCAGGTGATCGACCTCGACCTCGTCCAGGTGATCCCCGGCTCACGGGCTGCCGGGCCGGCCCGCACCGTCCGCTGCGGCCAGGACGACAACCTGATGGTCCACGCGGCCGTCGCGGAGGCCGAGCCCGGCGAGGTGCTAGTGCTGACGATGCCGGAGCCGCGTCCGGTCGCGCTCGTCGGCGACCTGCTCGCCACGCAGGCCAAGGGGCGTGGCGTCGTTGCGCTCCTGGTCGACGCCGCCGTCCGCGACGCCGAGGAGCTGCGCGAGCTCGGGCTGCCGGTCTGGGCGCACTGGTTGCGCGTGCGCGGCGCCGACAAGAAGGTGCCGGGGACGATCGGCGAGCCGGTCGAGGTCGGCGGGGCGACGATCCGGCAGGGCGACGCGGTCGTGCTCGACGCAGACGGCGCGGTCGTGGTCGAGCAGGAACGCGTCGAGGAGGTGCTCGCGGCCGCGCGCGAACGGGCGGCCAAAGAGGTCGACAAGCGGGCCAAGCTTCAGGCGGGCGCCCTCTCCTACGACCTCGACGGCCTGCGCGCGCTGGTCGAGGAATGACCGAGCCGATCCACGACGTCGCCCGCATCGGCCACGCCGAGCTGCTCACACCGAAGCCCGACGAGAGCCTGCACTTCTTCGTCGAGGTGCTCGGGATGGAGGAGGAGGCCCGCGAGGGCCAGTCGGTCTACCTGCGCGGCTGGGGCGACTACCTCCGCTACAGCCTGAAGCTCACCGAGGCGCCGCACGGCGGGCTCGGCCACATCGCGCTGCGCGCCTGGAGCCCCGAGGCGCTCGAGCGCCGCGTCGCCGCGATCGAGGAGACGGGTCTCGGCCGGGGCTGGATCGACGGCGACGTCGGTCACGGGAGGGCCTACCGCTTCGAGGACCCCGACGGCCACGTCTTCGAGCTCTACTACGAGGCCGAGCGCTACGTCGCCCCGGAGCACCTGAAGCCGTCGTGGCGCAACCAGCCGCAGCGCTATGTCGGCCGCGGTGCCGCGGTCAAGCGGCTCGACCACGTGAACGTTCTCGCCGCGGACGTCCGCGCCAGCCGCGAGTTCTGCCAGGAGCTGCTCGGCTACCGTCTGTACGAGCGGATCGAGCTCGACGACGGCATCGAGACCGGCGCCTGGATGAGCCTCTCGATCGCCGCGCACGAGCTGATCTACGTCGCCGACCACCACCGCGCCCGCGGCCGACTCCACCACCTGGCCTTCTGGGTCGACACCCGAGAGGAGTGCCTGCGCGCCGCCGACCTGTTCGTCGACAACGACGTCCCGATCGAGGCGGCGCCGTCGAAGCACGGCGTCGCCCAGGGTTTCTTCCTCTACGGCTTCGAGCCGGGCGGCAACCGGATCGAGGTCACCACCGGCGGCTACTTCGTCTTCGACCCCGACTACGAGCCCGTTACCTGGACGGCGGCCGAGCGAGCGCGCGGCCAGTTCTGGGGCGTTCAGACGATCGAGAGCTTCCATACCTACGGCACCCCCGACGTCGGAGGAGAGCGATGATCGACCCCGTCCACTTCGAGATCCTCCCCTTCGGCAAGGGCGAGGCAGAGGCCGCCGAGCTGCCCGAACGCGTTCGGCTGACCGTGACCTGCTCGCCGAAGCACGGGCTCGACGAGTCGATCGGAACGGCGACGCGGCTTCGCGCCCTGGGCCATTCGGTCACGCTCCACTTGGCCGCGCGCATGGTGCGCGGCCCTGACCACCTCGACGAGCTGCTCGCCCGAATGAAGGAGAACGGCATCGACGACGCCTTCGTGATCGGGGGCGACGCCACTCCCCCCCACGGCCCGTACGCCTCGTCGGTGGAGCTCTTGCCGATCATCCACGACCACCCGCGGCGCCCCGTCACGGTCGGGATCGGCGGCTATCCGGAGGGCCACCCGCTGATCGACGACGCCGCGCTTGCCGAGGCCCTCGCGCAGAAGGCGCCGCTGGCCGACTACGTCACCACGCAGCTCTGCTTCGACCCGGGAGCGGTCCTGCGCTGGATCGAGGGGATCAGGGCGACCGGCATCGACCTGCCGGTACTCGCCGGAGTGCCGGGCATCGTCGACCCGACGAAGCTGCTCGAGATCTCGATGCGCGTCGGCGTGGGGCCCTCGCTCTCGTTCCTGCGAAAGCAACGCGGCCTGAGAAATCTCCTGCGCCTCTCCGGCCGCTCCGCCGACCGGCTGTACGACGCCCTGTCGTCGAGCGAGGAGATCGCCGGCTTCCACTTCTACACCTTCAACCGCCTGCGCGACACCTGGGAGTGGCACCAGAGCAAGCGTGCAGGCTCGCATAGGCTTTCCGTACCGACGAAGGAGGTCACCGAGATGGCTCCTACGAGCCTCGAAGACAAACTGCAGGCGGCCGGCAGCGCCGTCGAGCTGGCGCGCAACTCGCAGATCGGGCCGTACGTCTACCCGGCGGTCGCCGCCGAGTTCACGAACTGGCGCGACGAGCAGATCGCGTGGCGCGAGACGGCCGCGCTGTTCGACCAGAGCCATCACATGACCGACCTCTACATCGAGGGGCCGGACGCGATCCGGCTGCTTTCAGACCTCGGCGTCAACTCGTTCGAGAACTTCGCGGTGAACAAGGCCAAGCAGTTCGTCTGCTGCAACCCCGACGGTTACGTGATCGGCGACGCCATCCTCTTCTACCTCGGCGAGAACAGGCTGTCGCTCGTCGGCCGGCCGTCGGCGCACAACTGGGTGCAGTACCACGGCGAGACCGGGGACTACGACATCACCTTCGACCGCGACGAGCGGACCGCCGTCAACCCGACCGGCAAGCGGAAGCTCTACCGCTTCCAGGTGCAGGGGCCGAACGCGATGCAGGTCCTCGAAAAGGCGGTCGGCGCTCCGCTCCCGGAGATCAAGTTCTTCAACATGGACGAGATCACCATCGCGGGCCACACGGTGCGCGCGCTGCACCACGGCATGTCCGGCGTTCCCGGCCGCGAGCTGTTCGGCCCGTGGGAGGACGCCGAGGACGTGCGCGCGGCGATCGTCGAGGCGGGCGAGGAGTTCGGCCTGAAGCAGGTCGGCTCACGCGTCTACGCCACCAACACGCTCGAGTCCGGGTGGATCCCGTGCCCGCTCCCGGCCGTATTCACCGGCGACGACATGAAGGCGTACCGCGAGTGGCTGCCTGCTAACGGCTACGAGGCGACCGGATCGCTCGGCGGCAGCTTCTACGCGGACGACATCTCCGACTACTACCTGACTCCGCACGACCTCGGGTACTGGGGGTTCGTCAAGTTCGACCACGACTTCGTCGGCCGCGAGGCGCTCGAGGCGATGGACGGGGAGGGGCCACGTCGCAAGGTGACGCTCGCGTGGAACGGCGAGGACGTCGCCGCGGCGTTGCAGACCCTGTTCGAGAAGGGCGACCCGGCGAAATACATCGACCTGCCGTTGTCGAACTACTCGACCTGGCCGAACGACAAGCTCCTGCTCGACGGCGAGCAGGTCGGCGTGTCGACCTTCTCCGGCTACAGCTACAACGAGCGCTCGATGCTCTCGCTCGGGGTCGTCAACTCGGACGTCGAGGTCGGCACCGAGGTCGTCCTCGTCTGGGGCGAGGAGGCAGGCGGCTCGGCGAAGCCGGTGGTCGAGCGGCACCGCCAGGTCGAGATCCGGGCGACGGTCAGCCCCGTGCCGTACTCGGAGGTCGCCCGGACGTCGTACGCCGAGGGCTCCTGGCGGCAGAAGGCGACGGTCTAGGCGCCCCGTTTCTACAGGGTCAGACCCCTCCGGGGTCTGACCCTACGACCGTCGACCGAACACGAGGTCGGCGGCGCGCTCGCCGATCATCGTCGTCGGCGCGTGCGTGTTGCCCGCGGTGACGGTCGGCATCACGGACGCGTCTGCGACGCGCAGGCCCTCGACGCCGCGGACGCGGAGCTGCGGGTCGACGACGGATGCCTCGTCGACGCCCATCCGGCACGTCCCGGCCTGGTGGTGGTAGGTGATCGCCGTGTCGCGGACGTAGCGGCGGACGTCCTCGGACGTCGTGATCCCAGGGCCCGGATAGAGCTCCTCGCCGAGCCACTCGGCCAGCGCGTCGGCGCGGCCGATCTCCCGCACCTGCTCGAGCGACCAGTGCAGCGCGTCGACGTCCGACTCCTCCGCAAGGTAGGCAGGGTCGATCACCGGCGGGTCGTCCGGATCGGCGGAGGCCAGCGTCAGACGCCCACGGCTCTGCGGGCGGATCATCCCCGCCATCAGCGTGAAGCCGTCCGGCGGCCCCTCCATCCCCGGCAGGTACGCCGGCACGTGGAAGACGAGCGGCTGCGTGTCCGGAGCGGGCAGGTCGGCTCTGCTGCGCGCGAACAGGTGGGCGTGCAGCGGGGTCGTCCCGGGCACGACCGGCGGCATCGGGCGCGACGACGAGCAGATCACGGGCGAGAGCAGGTGGTCGTGCAGGTTCTCGCCGACGCCGGGGAGGTCGACGGCGGCGTCGATCCCGGCCCGCGCCAGCTCACCGGCAGGCCCGATGCCGGAGAGCATCAGCAGCTTCGGCGATTCGATCACGCCGGCGCAGAGGACGACCTCCTGGTCGGCGCGCACCTCGCGCCCGTCGATCTCGACGCCGACGCAGCGGCCGCCCTCGAGGAGGAGCCGGCGGGCGCGCGTGCCGGTCAGCACTGTCAGGTTGGGCGCGTCCAGCACCGGCCGCAGAAACGCAACGGTCTGGCTCTGACGCACGTTGTCCTCGACCGTCAGCTGGCAGTAGCCGACGCCGTCCTGGATCGGGCCGTTGTGGTCGTCGTTGAACGGGATGCCGACCTCCTGCGCCGCCTCGACCGCGGCGGCGTGGAGCGGGTGCGGCTCGTAGTCGGCGGTCACGCGCAGCGGCCCGCCGGCGCCGTGGTACTCGGACTCGCCGCGGCTGAAGTCCTCGGAGCGCTTGAAGAACGGCAGCACGTCCTCGTAGCCCCACCCTTCGCAGCCGGCGGCGGCCCAGGCGTCGTAGTCGCTCCGGTGGCCGCGGATGTAGATCATCCCGTTCAGGCTGCTCGAGCCGCCGAGCACCTTGCCCCGCGGGATGTCCAGCCGGCGGCCGTTGCACCCGGCCTGCGGGACGGTCGTGTACGCCCAGTCGTCGGGGCCGCCCCAGAGCTCCCAGAGCCGGCCGGGGTCGTGGATCGCCGGGTTCTCGTCGACGCCGCCGGCCTCGATCACGCAGACGCTCGCCCCCGCGTCGACCAGGCGCCGGGCGATGACGGCACCGCCGCTGCCGGAGCCGACCACGACCACGTCGTACGAATCCTTCACCGGCCGATCCTACGGCGCTGCAACCAGCGGCGGCTGGACGACGTCGGCTCCGGCCGCCCGGGCGCGGGCGGGACCGCCCACGACATCGAGCACGATCAGGGTGAGGTTGACCGCCAGCGCAGCGCCGACGATCGTGGTCACGACCGCAAGGAGACCGGCCCCGGCGTGGAACCCGAGGAATGCGCCTGCGAATGCTCCGACGAGCGAGCCGGTGAGGCCGAAAGCATGCGCCACGCTGCGGTCGACCCACGCGAGGTAGACGCCCAGCCCGATCGGCACGCCGATCGAGACGACCGCCAGCAGCACATCGTCGAGCGGCACGGCGGGGAACGCCACCAGAGCAACGACCACGCCGGCGAACCAGCCGCCGAGGCCCAGCACGAGCGTGAACACCGAGCGGAGCAGGAAGCTAGGCGTGCGCCCGAAGCGGCCACGCTTCCGTGAGCGGCGCCACATCACGAGCAGCGAAAGGACGACGATCAGCGGCAGCGCCACCATCGTCGCGGCGAAGCCCTTGCCGAGCGCCGTGTGCGTCACGTCCGGCGTGAAGTCGACCTTGGCGGGCGTGTACCGCGAGCTGTCCACCTTCCCCGTGTCGAAGAACGTGTTCAGCATGTGCTTCTGCGCCTCGGGCTCGTAACCCCAGAACGAGGTGGTGTGACCGAGCCCGGAGATCACGACCTGGTGGCCGTTCCTGAGATGCGGCAGCAGCTGCGTCCTCGCCTTGACGGGCGGCGTCGCGAAGTCGACCGTCCCGCCGACCAGCAAGGTCTCGACGTTCGAGTCGCGGACGGTCGCGTACTCGTTCTCGTCCGGCTGGGCGGGCCAGGCGTCGATCAGCCCGCCGCCCGCGTAGAGAAACTCCGTCGCGGGGTTGCCGAGGACCGAGTCGCTCCGGTCCGGCCCCTTCCCGAAGTACCGCTTGGCGGCGAGGGTGTCGACACGGCTCATCGCGGCGAGCTCGCCCCAGGTGAAGGCCTCGGGGAATGCCATCCTCGCCATCAGCGACAGGAACCAGGCGCCGCTGGCGTCGCCCTTCGCGGTGGAGATCAGCGTGTTCAGGGTGATCGGAGCGGACAGCGGGTCCGCGACCGAGGTCGATTCCATCAGCCCGTAGAACATGGCGATCCGCGCGGCGTTCCGATCGAACGGGAGACCCCAGAAACGGTCGGGCATGTTCGTCGCCGCCGTGTGCATCGAGGCCGCCAGGTCGTCCGTGCGTCTGCTGCAGTACGAGTCCTTTGCGCACAGCCGCGAGTAGAGCCGGATCTGCGCGTCCGTCGCCTTGGGATCCCAGAGGAAGTTCCCGGGCGGATTGACACCGATCATCACCGAGCGGTGGATGCTCTTCGGGTACCGCCAGGCGTAGATCATCGCGGTGCGGGTGCCCGCGCTCTCGCTGATCAGGTCGATCGGGCCGTAGCCGAGCGCCTTGCGGGCGGCCTCGAGATCGTCGACCAGCGCGGGAATGGAGTAGCCGGCGATGTCGACCCCGTCCGCCCGGAGGCGCGCGGCGCACGAGCGGAAGCCGTCGGTGTACGCGCGGAACGACTTCTGGCCGAGCAGGTCGGTCGACCGCTTCAGGGCCGAGACGACCTCGGGGCACTGCAGTTGCTCGGAGCCGTCGACGCCCCGGTAGCCGACGAGAACGACGTCGTGATCGCCGGCGATCCGGCTCGCCTTCGAGAAGTGCATGTTGCTGATGCCCGGGCCGCCTTCGAGCCGGAAGATCGGCGCGCCGGGATGGGCGGAGAGCGACTTGATGCGAGTGACCGGGAGAGCGATCAGCCGAGAACCGGGCTTGGCCCGGTTCTCGGGGACGACGAGGGTGCCGCAGTCGGCGGCGTAGCTGCCCTGCTCCGTGCCGTACCGGCACGGATGCAGGGTCAGCTGGCCGGCCTTCGCCCCGGCGGGGACGGTCACCTTGTCTCCGCCGGAGGCGATCTTCACGTACGCGAGACCGATCGCCAGGATTGCGATGATCAGCAGACCGGTGATCTTGGCCGCTCCGATCGCCCGCTTCGTCCGAGGCTGTTTCGGCGGTGCCGGTGCGGCCTCGGGCTCGTCCACGATCTCCAGCTCGCCGTGGTCGAAATGGGGCAGCCACTCGAGCCACGACGGCAGGTACCAGTTCCGCTCGCCGAGCAGCTTCATCGATGCCGGCAGCAGGACGCCGCGGACGATCGTCGCGTCGATCAGGATCGCGGACGCGAGCCCGACGCCGAACTGCTTGAAGAACACCAGCGAGAGGGTCGCGAAGACTCCGAAGACGCAGACCATCACGATCGCCGCGCTGGTGACCACACCCGCCGTCGAGCGGATGCCCTCGCTGATCGACTCGTCCATCGTGGCGCCCTTCTGGAACCGCTCGCGGATCCGGCTGACGATGAACACGTGGTAGTCCATCGAGAGGCCGAAGAGGATCACGAACAGCAGCAGCGGGATGACCGCCGAGACGCCGCCGGTCGACGGGAAGCCGAGCAGACCCTGGCCGACGCCATGCTGGAAGACGAGCACCAGGATCCCGTACGCCGCGGCGACCGACAGGCAGTTGAGGACGATCGCCTTGATCGCGATCACGATCGAGCGGAACGCGACCAGCATCAGCCCGAACGCGAAGACGAGCACGAAGGCGACGACGAGGGGCAGTGCCGAGCGGATCTCGTCACTGGAGTCCTTCCACTGAGCGGTCAGCCCGGTGACCCCGGCCTCGACGTTCGGCACCTGACCGACCGTCTGCGGGATCAGCGTCGTTCGCAGGAGCTTCAGTGACTCGTTCGATGCCTTGTTCGTGCCGTTGCCGTCGATCGGGATCGTGATGTTCGCGACCGTGCGGGCCGAGTTGACGTCCATCGTGATGGGCTCGTGCATGCGGCCGCTCGCGAGCGCCCGCTGCTCGAGCTTCGCGATCGCCGCCTTCACGGCCGGGGCGTCGATGTTCGGCGCCTTGACGATCAGGCTCGCGGGCAGCGCCGTGCCCGGGAACGCCACCTGCATGCGCTTGTAGGTCTTGATCACGTCGAGGTGCGCCGGGTACGTGTCCGGCGACGCCTCGGCCATCCGCATCTGGAACGCGGGCAGCGCGAGGAGCAGGAGCAGCCCGCCGGCTACGCCCGCTGACAGCGCCGGCCGCTTCAGGACACGGTCGACGATCCAGCCCCACATGCGGCCATGGCCGCTGTTCGGCCGGCGCCGCCGGAAGCGGCCGCGGTCGACGCCGTCGCCGAGCCGCGAGAGCAGCGCCGGCAGGACGGTCAGCGACCCGAGCATCGCCACCGCGACGACCATCATCGTCGCGATGCCGAACGCGGCGAACGTCTTGTCGCCGCTGACGAGCATGCCCGCCATGGCGACCATCACGGTGAGGCCGGAGATCAGCACCGACCGGCCGGAGGTGGCGGCCGCCGCCTCGAGCGCGGCCCGCTCGCTGCGGCCCTTCGCGCGTTCCTCACGCTCGCGGCGGAGATAGAACATCGTGTAGTCCACTCCGACCGCCAGCCCGATCAGGAGCACGAGCGCCGGCATCTCCATGGGCATCGGAAGCAGGTGGCTCGGGATCGCGACGAGGCCGAACGTGGCGAACACGGCAGTGAGCGCGAGCAGCAGCGGGATCCCCGCGGCGACGAGCGCCCCGAACGTGACGAGCAGGATTAGGAGCGTGATCGGCAGGGAGAGCATCCCCGCCTTGGCGAGATCCTTGCCGTACTGGCCGTCGACCGCCTTCGCAGCGCTGGCTTCGCCCATCTCGCCGACGAAGAAGCCGGGGTGAGCGGCCTGGGCCGCAGCCACGGCGTCGGTGACCGGCTTGATCTTGTCCGGCGACTTGTCCTTCGGGCCGGCGATCTTGAAGTCGACGAGCACGGCATGCCCGTCCTTCGAGACCTTCGGCGACTCGATGCTCTGCACGACCGGCACCCTGGAGATGCGCGCGGCGGCGTCCTGCACCACCGCGTCGAACTCGGGCGTCCCGGCCTTCACCTTCGTGCTCTGGATGAACACGCTCTCGGCGGCGCGCGGCTTGAAGCCGGCGTCGAGGATGCTGTCCATCCGCCCCGACTCGCCCGGACCGGACGTGTTCGGGTTGGGGTTCTTCGTGCCGATCATGCCGCCGATGCCGAAGGCGACGACGACCATGAGCAGCCAGCCGAACGTGGCTGTCTTCCAGTGGCTCGCGCTCCAGCGGCCCATGCGGGCGGCCAGGTTGCGAGTTTGCCTGCTGTTGGTGGTGCGTGACATCTCGTTCTCTCCTCTCGTGGCTACGCCGCGTGGGCGAACGGGTGGTAGAAGGCGTCGAGGGCCTGATCGGGCGGGATCGCAAACTCGAAGCGGTCGCCGACCATGGCGTCCTCGACGGACACGGTCACGGCGTTCTCGCGCGGGTGCCAGAGCAGCCGCACCGCGATGCCGTGGTTCTCGCGAGCAGCGAGTTCGCGCGGGGCTACGGGGGACATGACGCCTCCTTTGGGGTGTGGGCCGGCGAGCGCGATCACGGGATCTGCACCTCGCTGACGTTCGTTGCGGTGGTGCGCTCGGCGACGTAGTCGGGAAGCAGCCCGAGCGCCTCTTCTGCGGTCGCCGCTTCGACCGCCCACCAGATCGCGTGACCGCCGGAGCGGCACGAGGCGAGGGTGGACTGGTGCCGGAGCGGGCTGCGATGCCCCCGGAAGGAGGCGAACACGACGCCGCATTCGTGCGGCTCGTGGCTGTGGTGGAGCAGGTAACGGGTCATGGGTCGAGCTTGCGCTCGGCCCGCCTTCACGACATCAGGGGGGCACCCTGAACCGGCACCCTGATTTCGTCTTCCGCCGACCCTGATCTATCCTGGGCCGTGGCCCCGAATTCCGGCCATTTCATCGGGAGAATCGAGGAAATCGAGGCGATCGACGGCTGCCTCGACGGCCTCGACCAGGGTCGGTCGACCGCCCTGCTCCTGGTCGGCGAGCCGGGCATCGGGAAGACGCGTCTGCTGGCCGAGCTGGGTGCCCGTGCCGACGAGCGCGGACATCTCGTGCTCACCGGCTCAGCATCCGAGCTCGAGCAGGATCTGCCTTTCTCGGTATTCGTCGATTCGCTCGACGAGTACCTGCGCGGGCTTGGGCGCGACAGCCTCGAGAGCCTGGACAGAGACGTCCGCACGGAGCTCGCGCACGTCTTTCCGTCGCTCACCGCTCTGGCGAGCGAGCACGAGGTCGCGCTCCAGCACGAGCGCTACCGGAGCCACCGAGCGGTTCGGGAGCTGCTCGAGCTCCTGGCACGTGTCCACCCCCTCGTCGTCGTCCTCGACGACCTCCACTGGGCCGACTCGGCCTCGATCGAGCTGCTCGGAGCGCTGCTCCGCCGACCGGCCGCCACCCCCGTGCTGCTCGCGCTGGCAGTGCGACCCCGGCAGATGCCGGAACGGCTGCTGACGGCGCTCGAGCGGGCGGGCCGCGACGATACGCTCGTTCGCGTCGAGCTCGGCGCGCTGAGCGCCGACGAGGCGCGGGAGCTGCTCGGCGACCGGGCCGATGGCGGCGTGCTCTACGAGGAGAGCGGTGGCAACCCCTTCTACCTCGAGCAGCTCGCGCGCGTCGCCGGGACGACGCCCGCCGCCGGCGAGACGCCTCTGGCCGGGATCGAGGTTCCGTCGACGGTCGCAGCCGCTCTCACCGAGGAACTGGGCCTGCTCTCCGAGCCGGCGCGGCTCACGCTGGAGAGTGCGGCCGTGGTCGGCGATCCGTTCGAGCCCGAGCTTGCGGCTGCCGCCGCTCAGCTGCCCGCGGCGGCCGTGATGGAGGCGGTGGACGAGCTCCTGCAGTTCGACCTGCTCCGCACGACCGACGTCCCCCGACGCTTCCGCTTCCGTCATCCACTCGTCCGTCGTGCGGTCTACGAGGCGACCGCCGCCGGCTGGCGGCTCGGCGCCCACGAGCGTTGCGCCGAGGCGCTCGCCGGGCGCGGGGCATCGGCCGCGACCCGCGCCCATCACGTCGAGCGCTCGGCCCGTGCGGGTGATGCGGCAGCGGCAGCGGTCCTCCGTGAGGCGGGCGAGGAGGCGCTGCGACTGGCGCCGGCGAGCGCAGCGCACTGGTTCGCCGAGGCGCTCCGCCTTCTGCCCCCGTCGGCCGCGGCGCCGGAGCGGGTCGGGCTGCTGCTCGAACGGGCCGGGGCGCTTACCGCGGTCGGCCGCTTCGCCGACAGCCATTCGGTGCTTCTCGAGGCGGCCGCCCTCGCCCCGAACGATCCGCGCGTTGCCCGGGCCTGCGCGGCGGCCGAGTTCCTCCTCGGACGCCAGGAGGACGCCGGGGCCCGCCTCGCCGCTGCACTCGAACGCCTGCCCGACCCGGGCTCGGCCGACGCAGTCGCGCTGATGATCGAGCTCACCGCGAACGCCTTCTGGCGCACCGCGTTCGACCAGATGCAGAGCTGGGGACTACGGGCGGTCGAGGCGGCCCGACGCCTGGACGAACGAGGACTGCTCGCCGGAGGTCTCGCGTCCCTTGCGATCGCCGAATCCGTCATGGGGTCGCCAGAGCGGGCCGAATCCGACCACGAGGAGGCGACCACGATCATCGACACGCTCTCCGACGACGAGCTCGCCGCGCACATCGGGGCGGCAGCGTGGCTCGCGGGCGGGGAGCTCTACCTCGACCGGTACGCGGAGGGGGACCTGCATGCAGCCCGGGCGCTGGCCGTGGCGCGCGCGACCGGTCAGGGCGAGCACGTCCTGCTCCTGGTACAGATCCTCGGCGGGATCTGGCGCCAACGCGGCAAGCTGGTCGAGGCAGGCGAACTGCTCGACGGCGGAATCGAATCCGCCCGGCTGCTGGACAACACGAACGCACTGGTCTGGAGCCTCTCCGGCCGCTCGTCGACCGCGCTCCGGCAGGGAGACGTCGAACTGGCGCTCGCCACCGCCCAAGAGAGCGTAGAGCTGAGCCGGAACGCCGGCGGGAGCTTCCACTCCTCCGAGGCATCTGCCGATCTCGCAGCCGCGCTCCTCGAGAGCGGACAGCCGGAGAGAGCCGCTGAGCTGCTCATCGGCGCTGCCGGAGGCGAGGATCTGGCCCTCATCGCCGGCAGTCCGAGAGCCCGCTACCTCGAGGTGCTCACCCGCTGCCGGCTCGTGCTCGGCAGGCAGGACGATGCACGCCGTTCAGCGGCGACCGCAGAAGCCTGGGCCGCGGCCGTGCAGCTGCCCATGGCCGCCACCTGGGCCGGCCGGGCGTCGGCGGCGGTCGCCCTGGACGCCGGCGACCCTCGGGGCGCGGCCGAGCGTGCACTGGCATCGGCCGCAGCTGCGGACGGGCTCGGGGCGCCGGTCGAGGCGGCGCTCTCACGCCTGCTCGCAGGCTCGGCCCTGGCCGCGGCCGGACGGGACGACGAGGCGACCGCGGAGCTCCGGCGGGCCGCTGCCACCTTCGAGGCGGCCGGCGCGCTCCGCTACCGCGATGAGACGGAACACGAGCTGCGCAAGCTCGGGCACCACGTCCACCGACGCACGCGGCCCGGCTCCACCGAAACCGCCGGGCTCGACGCGCTGACCGGGCGCGAGCTCGAGATCGCCCGACTGGTGGTCGACCGGAAGACGAACCCGGAGATCGCCGGGGAGCTCTTCCTCAGCCAGAAAACGATCGAGAGCCACCTGCGCAACATCTTCCGCAAGGTCGGCGTCTCCTCGCGGGTGGAGCTTGCGCGGGCGGTCGAGCGGACCGACCGCGCCGAATAGCCCCGGGCGCGATTACCCGACGCGCTTGTACGAGCCGTCAGACTGGATCTGGAAGATGCCGAACCGGCCGTAGCGAAGCTCGCCGTTCTTCTGGAAGACGATCCGGAACCCGAGCACCGACAGAGGCGCCGGAATGTTCGTCTTGGCGATCTGGCTGCGGACCTCTGCACGGGTCGCCTTGCCGTCCTTGCACGCCCGGGTGATCGCGCCGACGACCACCTGCGTCGCGGCATACGACGGCGCCCCGAAGTACTCGCCGTCTCCGCCGTGCGCGGCCGCGTACGCCTTCACGACCGGGTTGTTCGTGTCGACCGGGAAGAAGGAGTCGTACGACCCCGTGATCTTCCAGGTCGCCGGGTCGAAGAGACCGTCGGAGCCGAACAGCGTGATGTTCTTCCCCGCGCCCCTCAACTGCTGCCCGAACGCCTGAGCGCGTGGCGAGAGCTGCCACGGAATGTAGATCACGTCCGTCGAGCTCGGGATCTTCGCGATCAGCGAGGAGAAGTCGGCCGTGCCCTGGCTGACCGAATCGCGAGTGACACTGACGCCGTGAGCCTTCAGGTTCGACTGCACGTTGTCCGATAGACCCTGTGAGTAGGCCTCCTGATCGTCGATGATCACGACGCGCTGGGCCCTGATCTTCAGGCGGATGTAGTCCGCCACCGTCGGGCCCTGGACGTTGTCGTTCGGCACCGTCCGGAAGAAGAAGCCTTGCCGGTTGACGCCGTCCGTATGGCCGTCGGTCAGCGATACGCGCGTGGCCGAGCCGGTCACGAAGCCGAGCCCCGCACCCTGGAGTGCCGACGTCGAGGCGACGACCTCCTGACTCCCGCCCGGCCCGACGACGCCGAGCACCTTCGAGTTGGACGCGAACGACTGCGCGACCTTGACGGCAAACGCTGTGTCGACGCCCAGTTGCGTGTCTCCCGGCACGATCGCGATCTTCTGCCTCGCGTTCGCCTTCACGGCGTTCCAACGCTTGACGAAGAACTGCACCCAGCCCAGCCCCTGCTGCCCGATCGATGCGGCCGGACCGGTGATCGGCGCGGCCACTCCGATCGTGCGGGTCGTCCCGCAGGCGATCTCCGCTGCCGTCGGCGAGGCCCTGATGGCGCTCACGTCGGTCCCGGCGAACGCTGCTGCCACGATGACGAAGGCCAGAACAGACGCGGCAACGAACGTAATCCTCGACTTCACGCCTACAGCTGCCATGTAACCGATTCTCGGATTCACGTCTGAGCCTTCCATCCTCCCGAAACGGGATCGCCTGGGTCAAGACTCGTCGACCTGGTTCAGGCCGCGTCATCGCCTACCAGTCCGGGCTGTTCGAGCCGCCGACCGGGAAGACACCGGCCTAGCCCTCGGCGGCGAGCTCGAGCAGCGCCGCGACCAGCTCGTCCGTGGCGGAGAGGTACGGCGCGTGGTCGGTGTCGAGCTCGATCACGCGTTCGCACGGGTGCTCACGGATCATCCGGCGCTGAAGCGCGGGCGGAATGGAGCGGTCCTGGGTCGTCAGGACG
>Ga0207661_10001577_pt1 | contig 15514 bp, 13 predicted proteins | sample KBSC713LmetaG_FD_184337 | JGI IMG/M metagenome (GOLD analysis project Ga0207661, IMG submission 184337) | Corn rhizosphere microbial communities from Kellogg Biological Station, Michigan, USA - KBS C7.1-3L metaG (SPAdes) (version 2) | ecosystem: Host-associated > Plants > Roots > Rhizosphere ...
CTTACGGTTCGCCATGATGTAGACGCAGCCGGCCTTCATCCGTCCTCCGTAGAAGCTTCGCTCCTGGACCCCGGCCTCCGCCGGGGCACAGCGGATTCTAAACCAGCGGCGGCTGCTCGTCCTCCGGCGGCGCCTGCCGAAGTCGGCGCGGCGGGCGCGGCGGGGCAGGCGGCTGACGCTCGACCCAGCGCTCGAGCACTTGGGCCGCAGCCTCCCGTCCGCCGAGGCCGAAGGCGAGCGCCGTCGCGATCGCCGCCGAACCGAGGATCAGCCCGAAGGCCAGGATCACGATTTGGTCGGCCAGGCCCATGAAGGTGAGGCCGATCGCGGTGAACAAGGCGATGATCGCATAGCGGACGATCGCCTGCGCGAAGCCCCCCTCACCGGTGCCGCTGCCGACCAGGGTGGCGATGATCCGGGCAAGGAAGATGCCGACGACGATGATCAAAGTGCCGAAGATCACCTTGCCGCCAAGCGCCGTCACCTGCGCCAGGAAGATCGCGATCTGGTCGCCGCCGAGCTGCCGCGCCGCCTCGATCGACGCGGCGAGGATGATCGCGATCATCGCGATGTTGGCGACGATCCGCGACGGGAAGGCCGTCGACGGAATCACGCCCGTAGAGCGGATCGCATCGTCGAAGCCGGTCGGCGGCAGGATCGCCTCGATGATCGTCTTGAGGAAGCGCCCGGCAACGAAGGCGATACCGATCCACAAAGCGGCGGCGAGCACCCGCGGGATCGCCGCGAGGATCTCGTTGAGCATGGTCGTTGCGGGGCCGGCGATCGCGCTGATCTCGAGCGCCTGGAGCGCGGCAATCGCGACCGGGATGATGATCAGGGCATAGACGAGGATGCCGGCGGCGCGCGCGATGCTCGCGCGTGTCGTGCCGGGCGCTGCGCCCGGCGGGACGGCCGTCGGATCGGCGCGCACGGTGCCTTCGGTCGAGCCGATGCCGACGCGCGCAAGCAGGCCGTCGACATTGGCCGCGATCAGCACGGTTTCCACCAGCCGCTTGACGATCCGCGCGACGACGAGGCCGACGAAGAAGATCAGCCCCGCGGCGATCAGGTGCGGGAGGAAGGCGAAGATCTCGTTCACCAGCTCGTTGATCGGCGCGAGGATCTGCGGAAAGCCGAGGAACTGCAGCGCGGCCATGATGCCGACCAGCCAGATGATCAGCTTGGCGATGGTGCCAATCTGGTGACCGACCGTCTCCTCCGGCCCGCCGGTCATGTGCCGGCGAAGCGCGGGCGTGCGGTCGATCGCCTTCTGCAGCGCCCATTTGACCGCGCGCGCGACAATCCACGTCGCGACGAGAATCAGGACGGCGATGAGGATCTTCGGACCCCAGTTCATGAACTGCGCCTGCCAGTAGGCACTCTGGTCGTACATGTGCGCCTTACTCCCCTTGGGTTCGCCGCAGCTCCTTGCGCCGCTCGTTCCAATAGTCCAGCCGTTCTCTTATCCGCGCCTCGAAACCGCGGTCGGTCGGTTCGTAGAAGGACTGAGATTCCATTTCCTCGGGCCAATAGTCCTGGCCGGAAAATCCCTCGTCGGCGTCATGGTCGTAGGCATAGCCCTTGCCGTAGCCGACGTTCTTCATGAGCTTGGTCGGCGCGTTGAGAATGTGCATCGGCGGCATCAGCGAGCCGGTCTCGTCGGCCGAGCGCCACGCCTTCTTTTGCGCCATGTAGGCGGCGTTCGATTTGGGCGCGCTCGCCAGATAGAGGCAGGCCTGGACGATCCCGATCTCGCCCTCCGGCGAACCGAGGAAGTCGTACATCTCCTTGGCCGCGAGGCATTGCAGGAGTGCGTTCGGGTCGGCGAGGCCGACGTCCTCGACCGCGGCGCGGGTCAGCCGCCGCAGCAGGTACAGCGGCTCTTCGCCGGCAACCAGCATCCGCGCGAGATAGTAGAGCGCGGCGTTCGGATCGGAGCCGCGGATGCTTTTGTGCAGCGCCGAGATGAGGTTGTAATGCCCCTCCCGGTCCTTGTCGTACACCGGCACCCGGCGGTGCAGCAGGTCGCTGAGCTCGGCGGGACCGAGCGGCTGTTCGATGTCGATCGAGAACAGGGTCTCGACCTGGTTGAGCAGGAAGCGGCCGTCGCCATCGGCGCTGGCGATCAGCGCTTCGCGGGCTTCGGATGTTACTGGCAGCGACCTTTTCTCGAGCGTCTCGGCGCGGCGCACCAGCTCCTCTAGCGCGTCATGGTCGAGTCGACGGAGTATTAGCACCTGGCAGCGCGAAAGCAGAGCGGCGTTGATCTCGAAGCTCGGGTTCTCGGTCGTCGCGCCAACGAGGGTCACCGTGCCGTCCTCGACATAGGGCAGGAAGCCGTCCTGCTGTGAGCGGTTGAAGCGGTGGACCTCGTCGACGAACAGCAAGGTTTGCTGCCCGGCGCGGGCGGCGGTCCGCGCTTCGGCGAAGATCTTCTTCAGGTCCGCGACGCCCGAGAACACCGCCGAGATCGCGACGAAGCGCAGACCGACGGCGTCGGCGAGAAGCCGGGCGATGCTCGTCTTTCCCGTGCCCGGCGGCCCCCACAGGATCATCGAGGCAAGCCGGCCGGCGGCGACCATCCGCCCGATGGCGCCGTCGGGGCCGGTCAGATGCTCCTGGCCGACCACCTCGTCGAGCGATTTGGGCCGCAGGCGGTCCGCGAGCGGCGCTCCGGCTGCCGGCGCGTCGGCAGGACGGCTGGGAAGCTCTTCGTCGGCAAAGAGGTCGGCCATGTCCGCAGCAGAATAGAACCGGTGCCGAAAAATGCACGCGAAGGCTTGATGCAGATGTGTCTAAGATATATCTGAGACGTATCTAAAAGGAGCGAACCGATGCCTCATCATCGTCATCACCGGCACCGCGGCGAGCCGCCAATCCCGCCCATGCCGCCAATGCCCCCCGAACCGCCGATGGACTGCGCTGGATCGCGCTCGTGGCGGCTTGGTGATTTTGTCGAGATGTTCGCGACGGGCCCGCGCGGGTGGCGCGGGAACTGGGGTCCGTTCCACTTCGACTTCGGCGACGAGGGCTGGAGCGGTGGGCGCGGCCGTCGCGCACGGCGGATGTTCGAATCCGGCGAGCTGAGGCTGGTGCTCCTGAAGCTGATTTCGGAGCAGCCGCGGCACGGCTACGACCTCATCCGCGCGATCGAGGAACTGACCGGCGGCCGCTATGCGCCGAGCCCGGGCGTCGTCTATCCGACGCTGACGATGCTCGAGGAGATGGGCTTCATCGAGCAGTCGGGCGGCGAGGGCGCGCGCAAGCCGTATCAGATCACCGATAGCGGCCGCGCACATATCGAGGAGAACGAAGAGGAGGCCGACGAGCTCGTCAGGCGCCTCAAGGCGCTCAGCCCGTCATACTCTGCGGAGGGCGGATCGCCGATCTGGCGCGCCATGCGCAACCTCGGGCAAGCGATCCGCAACCGCGTCGCGCATGGCGAAATCACCGAGGAGACCAAGTTCGAGCTTGCCGCGCTGATTGACGAGCTGGCGCAGAAGATCGAACGGCTGAAGTGATTGCGCGCAGCGACTGCCGGGGCAGTCCTGAGCACAATCAAGCCTCAGCCCGGCATGACGATTGTGAGGATTACCGGTCCTTCATCCGCGAGAGCCGGTGGCGCTTGATGATCGCGTGCTTGTAGGCGCGGATCACGGCCGAGTTGATGGTGTCCCAGTCCATGATCCTGGCGATGGCCAAACCGCCTTCGCCGTGGCGGCGGCGGAGGTCCGGGTCGCGGGCATAGCCGGCAAGCGCCTCGGCAAACTCGTCGGGGTCGGTGCCGTCGACCAGCGTGCCGGTGATCCCCGATCTAACGAGGTTCGTTGCTCCGGTCGCATAAGCCGCAATGACCGGCAATGCGCAGGCCATCGCCTCCAGCGTCACATTGCCGAAGGCTTCCGTGATCGAGGGATTGAGCAGCACGTCTGAGCTGGCGAGCGCGCGCGCGAGCTCGTCGCCCGTCAGCTGGCCGAGGAAAATCGCGTCGGGCAGCTGCTCCTCGAACCAGGGCCGGGCTGGCCCTTCGCCGATCACCAGCACGCGGTGCTTGAGGCCGAAGGTCGCAAAGGCATGAACCGCGTCGGCAAAGACATCGAGGCCCTTTTCCATCACGACGCGGCCGAGGAAGGCGATGATCATCTCGTCATCGGCGATGCCCAGTGACCGGCGCCAGGCCATGTCGCGCCGCTCGGGATTGAACTGCTCGCGGTCGATTCCGCGCGTCCAGATCGCGATGTCGCGGTTCATCCGCTGTGCGCGCAGGATTGCTGCCGTGGACTCCGCCGGAGCGAGCACCAATTCGCAGCGCCGGTAGAGCCGGCGCATGATGCCGCGCGCGAGAGGCTCGAGAATCTGCAGCCCGTAGTAAGCGCAATAGGTGTCGAAGCGCGTATGGACCGAGGCCACGGCGGCGATCCTGTGCTTGCGCGCCCAGCTCACCGCTCGGTGCCCGACGATGTCGGGACTGGAGATGTGGACGATGTTCGGGTTGAACTTCTCAAGGTCGCGGCGGACTCGGCCCGGAAGCGCCAGCGGCAGGCGATATTCGGAGCGCCCGGGGACCGGTACTGCGGGCACGTCGACGAGGTCACCGGTCGCGGGGAAAGCGGGATGCTCGACGGTCGGCGAATAGACCCGGACGTGAACGCCCTGGCGCAGTAGATACTCTACGAGACGGTTGAGCGCCTGGTTGGCGCCGTCGCGCACGTAATTGTAATTGCCCGAAAAGAGGGCAACGCGAAGGTCGCTGTTCTGCACGAGGCCGCGCTGTAGGGGTTTCTGGGTGACCGTCAAAGTCGGTTTGCTGCCGATCGCACGGAGCGACGCGCGGCTGTTCGTCCTCGGCAGCCTGCCCGGCGACGCCTCGCTCGCGGCGCAGCGTTATTATGCGCATCCGACCAACCAGTTCTGGCGCCTGCTTGGGAGCGCGATCGGCGAGCAGCTTCAGGATCTGGATTATGAGGCGCGTCTGGCTCTCCTCGCCGAGCGCCGGATCGGCCTGTGGGACGTGATCGCCTCGGCCGCCCGCCGCGGCAGCCTCGACCAGGCGATCCGCGAGGCCGAGCACAACGAGATCGAGCATTTGCTCCACCATTTCCGCGACCTGCGCGCGATCGCGTTCAATGGGTCAACGGCCGCCGCCGCCGGGCGCCGCCTCATCGGCTACCCTCCGCCCGGAATCGCGCTCATCGACCTGCCGTCCTCGAGCGCCGCCAATACCCGGCCGTTCATCGACAAGGCCGCGGCCTGGTCGGTGCTCGGCAAATTCGTGCAGCCGTAGGAGCTTTGGGTTGCATGGGGCGTAGTTGCCGCCATGATCCCTGCGATGATTCCCACCGATGAAACCGTCACCGAGGCCGACAAGAAGCTGTCGATGGTCGACGAGGCTCTGGTCGCGGGGACGATCGCCAACACCAACGGCCTGCTGGTGATCCTCGCCAAGCTGGTCGCCAAGGGCGTGTTCGACCGCAACGACCTGCAGGCCTTTTCCGACAGCTATTCCAAGCCGCTCGACCATGTCGGCATGCGCGAGAACGAGCTGGTCAGCCAGATGCAGGACCAGATGGAATCGACGCTCGCCGAGCTGATGCGCTACCTGAGCGAACGTGACAGCGACGACTGATTGACTAGCGCCGCTCAAGCCCACATATGGCCCGCCGCGCTTCGACAGCACGGCCCCTTCGTCTAGCGGTCCAGGACGTCGCCCTCTCACGGCGAAAACACGGGTTCGAGTCCCGTAGGGGTCACCAGAGACGCTATTCCATGGCGTCCCATGCAGTCCCAGAATTCGGATTTTCCCTCTGTAAATCAGCTGTTTCGAGGCGGGACACTGTCCCATAGTGTTCCATGCAATCCCAATTGCCGTGCAGTAGCTTCGTCAGTAGTTACTGCATGAGCGACCGGAGTTACTGCATGCCGTTATCGGACACTGCGATTCGTAAAGCCAAGGGGCGAGAGAAGCCCTACAGGCTGACCGACGAACGCGGACTCTACGTCCTAGTGCAGCCGGACGGCGCCCGATGGTGGCGCTTGGACTTCACCCTGAATGGCAAGCGCCGAACGATGGGGCTCGGCGTCTATCCCGACGTCGAACTCGGAGATGCGAGGGAAAAGCGAGACCGGTTCCGCAAGCTAATCGCGGCGGGCATTGACCCAGTGAAACAGCGGCGCACTGGCGCCGGACAGGATGACGCGAGCTTCAAGGCCGTTGCTCTGCAGTGGTTTGAAGCCAATCGTGCCGATTGGTCGGACAGGACCTTTGCGGTCAAGAAGCGGCGCTTCGAGCAACACATTTTCCCTGAGATCGGGCACAAGGACATCCGAGCGATCGAACCTTCCGAGATGCTCAGGGTCATCAGGAACATCGAGGATCGCGGCGCGACCGACTTGCCGCGGCGCATGCGCGCCGACTGCGGCAGCGTGTTCCGCTTTGCGATCGCAAGCGGGTGGCAAACTCGCGACGCCACCGCCGACATTAAAGGCGCGCTCAAGAAGCGGAAGAAGACGGTCCATCGGGCATTCATCCGACCGGCCGACATGGGCGAATTCCTGGTCAAGCTGAGCGATGACGAGAAGGAGGAGCAAGATACGAAGGACGCGCTCCTTCTCACGATCCTTGCCGCCGTTCGGACCGACGAATTGAGGTTCGCACACAAGTCAGAGTTCGAGGAGATTGACGGTGACAAACCGATCTGGCGCATTCCTAAGGAGCGGATGAAGATGGGTCGGGAGCACCTGATCCCATTGCCGAGTCAGGCTGCAGCCATCGTTCGGCGCAGGTTGAAGAATCTGCCTGAGCGAGAAACACTGTTGTTCGGTCGCGGAACCCGAAGCCGCTCCATCAGCGAAAATACGATGCTCTATTGCCTATATCGGCTGGGCTATCACAGCCGTGCCACGGTTCACGGCTTCCGCAGAACCTTTTCAACGCTTGCGAACGAGGCCACGAAAATGGTCGACGGCGAGGAGGTACCGATGTGGCATCCCGATTGGGTGGAACGGTGCCTGGCGCATGTGCCCAGCGATCAGGTGCGCGCCGCCTACAACGCGGCCGAATATTTACCGCAGCGACGGCGCCTGCTCCAATGGTGGGGTGATTGGCTCGACGAACAGCTTGAGGGGGCTCACGTGGCTCAGCTTATCGGATAGGCTAATTCGAATGACCCTCGAAGTTTCAATGAGTTTTGGGCTTGCCCGAACTTGCTAGGCGGTTAAGAATCCGTCTCGCTCGGGGCGCAAATCATTGTGAGCGTGGGGGTTTAGGTGAGCGGTGGAGCCGGCGCGGCCGACGCATGGGAATTCGAGTCCGAAGGGCTCGTTGATGTTGCGTACTCGACGCAACGCGGAGCGATGCTGCACGGTCGTGTGGAAGCGGCGCTTGATGACCCGCTGATCGCGGCGGCGCGCGGAAATGTGAACCTCATCCTGACATCCCCCCCCTTTCCCCTGGTCCGGAAGAAGCGGTACGGCAACGAGAATGGTCAGGCGTATCTGGCGTGGCTTGAATCTCTCGCCGCACCCTTATCAGAGCTTCTAGCTCCCGACGGCTCGATAGTGATTGAGATTGGGAATGCTTGGGAGCCAGGCGTGCCGGTTATGTCGACACTGCCCTTGGAAGCGCTCTTCGCTTTCAAAAAGGCAGCGGGACTTCACCTCTGCCAGCACGTAATCTGCCATAACCCGGCGAGGCTCCCGAGTCCGGCAGCTTGGGTGAACGTGAAACGAGCTCGCTTGAAGGACTCGTTCACTCACGTGTGGTGGATGTCGAAAACTGAGTTCCCGAAGGCGGATAACCGGCGGGTGCTCAACCCATACAGTGCCGACATGAAGAAGCTCCTTCGGAACCAGAGCTACAATGCCGGGCGCCGGCCATCAGGCCACGTCATCTCTGAAAGGGGATTCCTAACCGATCATGGCGGATCGATCGGCCCTAACGTCATCGATCTTGCGAGCGATCACTTTCCGGATTCTCTGCTGAAATTCACGGGCACCAAGTGGGACGCCGGATATCGGCAATATTGCCAAGAGCGGGGCCTGCATGCTCACCCTGCTCGAATGCAGTCCTCGCTCTGCGCATTCTTCATCGAGTTCCTGACCGAGAGCGATGACTTGGTGTTTGACCCGTTCGGCGGTTCGAATACGACTGGCAGTGTCGCCGAGAGCATGGACCGTCGTTGGATCACGGTCGAAGCCGACAGCGAATACATCGAAGGCTCTAAGGGGCGCTTTCCCGACGAGGCTCTGCCGTCGGAAACGAACTAGTCGTGCTGGGGCTGCCCGACGCAGACGCAAATGGACAGGACCCGACGTGCGCTGCCGGGGATCTTTCTCAGCTGCTCCTTGAGACTGAGTACCGGTCGCTCAAGGATGATCCGGTTCAGCGTTTTTATATTCCGTGCCTACGTGAAGCTTGCAGCTACCGCCGCGCCGTCGGCTATTTCCGCTCAAGTGTGTTCGTCGTTATTGGACCCGCCATCGTTGAGTTCGCGAGGCGCGGCGGCAAGGTAGAGTTGATCTGCTCACCCGATCTTGATGAAGCCGACGTCGAGCAAATTGAGGCCGGCTATCGGCAAAGAGCTGAATCGGTCACTGCTTCGCTGATCCAGCAGTTCGATGCCCTGCTTGCCGACGCGCGGACTGCCTACGCCGCTCGCGTGCTGGCGACTCTGATTGCTGTCGGCTCACTGGAGATCAAGATAGCCGAGCGTCGAGACGGCAAGGGCATATACCACGAGAAGATCGGTGTTTTCGCTGACCGTCGCGAAAACACGGTTAGCTTCAAAGGGTCAACGAATGAGACCTGGCGGGCGTGGCACTCGTCAGGCAATTTTGAGTCAATTGAGGTGTTCTGTAGTTGGCGCGGCGGCTTGGAAGAAAAGCGGGTTAAGCGCCACTCAAACCACTTTGACGCGCTCTGGTCTGAAAACGATCCCCACGTCGCTGTTATGCCAATCCCGCCAGAATTTAAGGGTTATGTGCGGCGGTTTGCTGCGAAACGCCTAATCGATTTGGAAGACGAGTTGCTGTCGAATAATCCGGGTGGCCGCACTCCGTTGCCGCACCAAACGAATGCAATCGAAGGCTGGGTAACAAACGGTCGGCGGGGTATCTTTGAGCACGCGACTGGCAGCGGTAAGACATTCACGTCTATCCTCGCCCTTCGCGAACACCTCGACGCCGGAAAACCTGCACTGGTCCTAGTCCCCAGCCAGCTACTGCTGGAGCAATGGGAGAAGGAGCTAGTCGAGGAGATGCCAAACGCGGCTATGTCACTAGCCGGTGGCGGACACGATCGTTGGAAATCGACGCGCCGCTTAGAAAGCATGACGGCGCCAGATGTGGAACTTGGCCCGCGCATCACCTTGGCGATCATGGACAGCGCTGCGAGTGACCAATTCCGCAAACGCGTTCAGGGCGGTGATCACCTGCTTATCGTCGCCGACGAAGTGCACAGAATCGGAAGTCCCAGCAACTCCAGAATTTTAGAGATCGAGGCCGGCTCACGCCTGGGCCTCAGCGCAACGCCAAAGCGCTACGGTGATCCCGAGGGAACTCGCAAGATAATGGACTACTTCGGGCCCGTTATCGAGCCGAGAATAACTCTTGCGGATGCGGTCAAGGCTGGCCGCCTCGTGCCTTATGAGTACTACCCTCATCCAATCAATTTGACGGCGACTGAAGCCGAGGAGTGGCGCAAGCAAACCCAAGCGATCAAACAAGAGATCGCCCGACAAAAGTCCGACAGCGACGGCCGAAAAGTGTTGAGCGAGCGCGCCAAGATGATGCTGATCCGGCGTTCGCGAATTGCGAAGAAAGCCGCAGCCAAAGTGGGTCTAGCTACCCAAGTGCTGCAGGAGAATTTCGAAGCTGGCCAGAGCTGGCTCGTATATTGCGAGGACTCGGATCAGCTAGGGAAGGTACTCGACTCTCTCAGGGAGGTCGGCCTGTCAGCCGTGGAGTATCACTCCAACATGGCCGGGGACCGCGAAGCCACGATGAATTGGTTTCGTAGCTTTGGAGGCATTCTAGTGTCGATCCGCTGCCTCGATGAAGGCGTGGACATCCCCGCAGTTTCTCACGCTCTGATCCTTGCCTCCTCTCAGAACCCCCGTCAGTTCATCCAGCGGCGCGGGCGAGTTCTGCGGGACGCTCCCGGTAAAGCGCTTGCCGTCATTCATGATGCAATCGTGGTTCCGGTCGATCCCGAAGAAGACAGCGAACAGCTCGGACTGCTCAAGGCGGAGCTGCTGAGGTCGGTCGAGTTTGCCGACAATGCACTCAATCGCATGGCTGGCGCGGAACTGCGCGAGATCGCAATTCGAATGGGAATCAGTGTGGACTCCCTGAGCGGCGAACAAGGCCAGGAAGAGGACGATGAAAATGAGTGACGAAGAGGATCTGGCGCTGGCTACGCTTCTATCGGTTCGCGCGGAAATTGCGCCTGACCTCGACGAGGACCTCTTGAGGAAGGCGTATGCAATTCAGCGTCGCCACCAATTTAGCGATGATCACGCTCAATCATCGGCCGCGATGGAGCGACTGATTGACGAAATCGTAGGTGCCCAGCAGCCTGACGGCGATCAGGGATGAAGCTTCATAAACTCACCGCAAGAAACTTCATGCCTTACAAAGGCGAAGTTTCTGTCGATTTCCCGGCTGACGATTACCGAAATGTGATGATCGTGTTCGGTGAAAACATGCGAGGGAAAACCTCGCTCCTAAATGCCGTGAGATGGGCGTTTTATGGGCAAGCACTAGGACGTCATTCGCGGCCCATCCCGCTCCAACTTATTGTGAATAAGGACGCTGCGGCTGAGGACGATTGGAACGTCGAAGCGTTCGTCACCTTCGACGCTGATGGGCGGCAGTACGAATTGCGACGCACCGCATCCCGCCGATCTCACGTTGCAACACCGGCGAAGCCGGAAGACTTTCAAGTAGCAGTTCATCTCACTCGCGATGGCGTAGTGATCGCCGGCGATCAGATCGAAGCGGAACTCGATCAAATCGCCCCGGAACAGATATCGCGATTCTTTCTCTTCGATGGCGAGCTTCTGCAGGAATACGAAGAGCTGCTGGTTGAAGGAAGCGAGCAAGGGCGCCTGATTAAGGAGTCCATCGAAGAGGTTCTTGGAGTTCCAGCGCTCACTCGCGGTCGGGCGGAGCTGGGCGCTATCCTTAAGAGCGCCACGAAGCGGCAGAGCCAAGAGATGGCCCATATTCAGGGTCTGGAAAAACAGGCTCAACATACGCAGGTCTTAACTGCGCGTCTTGAGAGCCACGAAACGGACCTAAATCGTCTCCAGGAGAAGCTTCAAAGCACGCGTACTGACCGCAACGAATTAGAGGATGCGCTTGAAGCGGCTGCTACCGTAATTACACTGAAGGCTAAGTTGGACGCTGCGAGAGTTAGCGCGGAAGAACACCGCAGTACCTTGCAACGAAAGCGATCTGAGCGACATGACCTCTTGGCAGTCGCTTGGCAGGACATGCTCGACGCAAAGCTTGAGGCCAAGCGAACGATCCTGCGCGAGCGGCAAAAGCGCCTAACGGACGAGCTTCGCGACCGCTCTCGCATCGAAGGCCGCATTGAAGATGTAAAAAAGGCACTAGATGCGCGCGAATGCCCGACTTGCCATCAAGCCACTCCTGAGAAGGAGAGGGACCGTCTCGGCCGCGAACGTGGTGAGCTTGAGGCCGAACTATCTCGGTTCAGCGACAACACTCAAGCGCTCCAAGATGTTTCCGCCCAGCTCGCCGCGCTTAACGGCCTTCGGGGAAACAAGGCTCAGGAACGTCTGGTCCAACTGGATAAGGACCTTCGGAGCGCTGAAGTGGGGCTTCAGAAAGCCGAAAACGAAATTGAACGAATTCAGGAGCAAATCGCGGGGCAGGACACGGCAGAGTTGGCGCGGAAGCGGGTGCTGCACCAAGAAGCGCTGAAGGAGGAAGGGCGCCTCTCTAATGAGATCGAAAGCGTTCGGCGCGACATCCAAAAGGTCAACGATGAACTAGCGATCGCGCGGAAAGCCATCGAGGGATTAGCACCTGCCCGGTCCAAGCGGATTACGTTGAAGGTCAGGCTTGCCGCGGAACTCGAGCAGTGTTTTGGCGTCAGTATCGATCGCCTCAGAGACGAGCTTCGAAAGCGCGTTGAGTCACTCTCCAGTGATGCCTTCAAGGCCATGACCACACAGAAGGCCTACCGAGGGCTGACGATAAACAAGAATTATGGACTGGACATCATCGACAGCCAGGGCCGGCCGGTTTCAGTGCGCAGCGCAGGCGCTGAGCAGATTGTAGCACTGTCCCTAATTGATGGATTGAACCGAACTGGTCGCGCCGTCGGTCCGGTTATCATGGACACGCCGTTAGCTCGTCTGGACCCTGGACACCGCGATAATCTTCTTAGCTACCTGCCCACGGTAACAAGTCAGTTAGTCTTGCTTGTGCACGGTGGTGAAATTCGGCCCGAAACCGACCTTGCTGCTGTCAAAGCTCGGCTGGGAGCCACGTATCGGATTGAGGAAATTTCGGACACTCAGTCAAAAATTGAGAGGATCGCAGTATGAGTACGAGCGACCTGATCAACGTCGGCCTGTCTGAGGCGTCGAACGATAAGCTCGATGAGCTCAAGGAGATGGGCGTGTTCGCGGATAAGATTGACGGCTACCGCTTCGGGGTCAGCTTAGCGCTCGCGCATGGAGTAGTTCCTGGCGAACTCGTGAAGCGCGAGAATCTCTTCAACGTCGGCTCGCTCGATCCCGATCAGATGCTTCGCCAAGCCGTCGAAGCGTTGATGCCACAACAGCTAGAGCAAATAACTGTCTATCGCCTGATTGAACGCTTGGCCGATTGGGGCGTGGCGGAACTCCACGCGCAGGCCAAGGCCGGCGAGATTGATTTCCCGGCACTGCTGGAAGAAGCGGCATCTAAGTAAACGATGGCTACCCCGCTTCGCGCGTTTTTGATGTTCAAACTCGGCACAGGCGAGTGGGACATCAAAGTTTGTCAAACACTCGAAGACCTGGCCCACCACTGGAATGGCCGATCGGATTTAGTTCAGGGCGCCGTCCTGCACATTGGTTTCGAGCGGAGTCCCGGGCGCTGCTATGACGACGCAACCGAGCGCTATCCAAGCCATTTGCTTCTGACGAAAGCGGCAAGCGCTGCACTCCCGGCGCCTTACAAAAGCTCCGACTCTCCAGTTGCGTGGTCCGCCGAAAACGAACCACTCTACTTGGGTACGGAAGGCTGGGGCTACATCGCGGAAGCGCCTAACACTGCGACACAAGTACCCGAAGTAGAGTTCCTGTGGGAGGGCTGGATTGACGATCTGCTTAAGGTCCAGCCGCAGCTAGCCGACGAACTTCGGGCTTGCGGCATTTCGAACGAAGACACCTATCTAGAACATGAGGCCGATCTCAATTCGGAGACTCGGCGAGTGCTGGGAATCGCTCGAGCCGAACGTCTAATCGGTCAGAACTGGGACGATCCCTGCCAAGTTGCTGCGGCCGCACCGCCGTGGCTCAGTGGAATGGCTGTGGGCGAATTGCCACTGACGGTGCGCATCGGCAATGTCTTCAGACACTCAGCAATCTCGGTTGTTTCCGATCTGACTGTGTACTCAATGGCGGACCTGTTGACGTGGGCAAACTTTGGCAGAACGTCTGTGCACCAGTTGGCCAACATCCTCCGAGACGCGATACTGGCGGGGCCGGGAGGTATAGGCGGCTCAATACCAAGGGAGGTAGCTCCTACTCTCCTGCTCGCGGTTCGACAGTCGCTCCTTCGGCTGGACGCTCGAAGTAGTGACATCGTGAGCCGTAGGATGGGGTTGGACTCGACACCCGAGACGCTTGAAGAGGTTGGACGGTCTTACAGCCTAACCCGAGAGAGAATTCGTCAGCTGGAGGCAAAAGCCCTCAAGCGCATCATTCGGACCGAATACTGGGACGACCTATTGGCGGCCAAGCTCAAAGCCCTGCTCGCCCGGCGGGAATTTCCACTACCTCTGATGGGAGTCGAAGCTGTCGACGGCTGGTTTCAGGGGATTGGGAAGAATCCGCGCACAGCCAAGTACGTACTCAGCAATCTTTGTGTGACCCCCATCGGACTAGTTACGATTGGGGGTGTCGAATACCTAAGTCATCTGAATCAAGACTGCTGGAACGCAACGCTATCTTCCGCGCGCAACCTTCTAAAGCACGCGGTCGGCGAGCAATGGACGCGGAGACATGCTCGAATGATGGTCGAAGGGTTGCTTCCGGCCGAAGCTTCGGAACTGAAGAGCATTCTTTGGTCGGAGGTCGTCGCCAAATGCCATTTCGCCGGCGACAACGATGCCATTCTGTTGCGCTTCGGCTCCGGAGCCGATCAGGTCGTGGAAGCGGTGCTGTTCGAATCGGATGAGCCGCTGCACTTCACTGAGATTGCACGCCGTGCATCGGAGAAGGCCGGACGTGAAATCGATGAGCGCCGGGCGCACAATGTCGCTCAGGAAATCGCATACCTATTCGGACCGGGCACATACGGGCTTCTGAAGCATGTCCGCGTGCCTACAGATCAGCTGGGGCCGATTGCTGAAGAAGCGGCCGAAATCGTCCAAGAGGGCGAGCAGGGTAAGCAATGGCACGCATCGGAATTGCTGGAGGAATTGAAAGTTCGCGGGTCCGTTTCCGACGAACGCGTCGACAAGCACATCGTCGACATAGCGTTGCACGAGCATCAACAGTTGCAGTCGCTAGGTCGGATGGTTTGGGCGGCGCCAGGTGTCACGAGCGATGCGGCTCGAATAGAGGTTCGGCAGGCGCTGATCTCAATCCTGCAGCAAGCGGGAGAGCCGCTTTCATCAGACGAATTGCGTCAGAGGTTGATCGCCGTTCGTGGCATCAATTCCACAATGCAGTTCGCCGTCGTTGATCCTCTCATTAAGCTTAACGCTTCCACGTGGGGCCTGAATGACCGCGATCTAACGGTGAAGCGGCCACATCAGCCCGCGCTACTCGACAGGATCGTCAAGGACCTCCACTCTAGAACTAGGCCTGTTCACATCAGCGAAGTCGAGGCCATCTGGGGTGAAGAGATTCCTGCGCGAGCAATGTTTTGCCTGGCCGCCTCGGATCCTCGAATCTACGTCAGCGCAGACCGTCGCCTGCATCTTTGTAGCTGGACCGACGGTGAAAAGGTCACCTAGCATCTTCCGGGCGGAAACCGACATCGTAACTGTGTCTCGGCCTCAACGAAGAGTCGTTTTCATCCTCATCCCCACTCGCCAAGTTCGGCTGCCACAACTGTGAAGTAGCTTGGAAGATTTGCCAGAACGGCCCGCATCATCTCTTCCTCGCGGCAAGCAGCGCGCACGTCAGCGCGATCAGTTACACTTTCCCAGATATTGCCGAGGAAAGAAGCGACGTGACGATCCGCGAAGCCCGCCTCATGAAAGGCAATCGCTGACCTCTCGGACAACCCATACTTAATTTGGCGCTGAAGCAATACCGCGGCTGATTGG
>Ga0207661_10001579_pt1 | contig 15504 bp, 11 predicted proteins | sample KBSC713LmetaG_FD_184337 | JGI IMG/M metagenome (GOLD analysis project Ga0207661, IMG submission 184337) | Corn rhizosphere microbial communities from Kellogg Biological Station, Michigan, USA - KBS C7.1-3L metaG (SPAdes) (version 2) | ecosystem: Host-associated > Plants > Roots > Rhizosphere ...
AGGCAAGTGCGAAGGCCCTTCACGGCATCACTTCCCGGCGGCCGCGCTGGCGGCCGGCTTGCTGGCCACCGTCCTCACGCGCGGAAACCGCACCACGATCCTGGTTCCGGCATGCGCGGGATCGCGCTCGACGCTGGCCTCGAGCTTGGTCGCCATGGCGCTGACGATACGCTGGCCCATGCCGGTCGAACGCGGATCGCTCTTGCCGTTGAGGCCGACGCCGTCATCGGAAATCGACAGCACGACATCGCTGCCATCGCTTCGCAGCTCGACATGAATCGGGCCGGCGCCGTCGGGATAGGCGTATTTGACCGCATTCATCACGAGTTCGTTGACGATGATGCCGATGGCGACCGCGCGGTCGGGATCGAGCTCCATGGCCTCCGCCTGCAAGGTCAACCGCGACATCCTGTTGCCCTCCGCTGAGCGGCGCAGGTCCTCGAGCAGCGCGTCGAGATACTGGTTGAGCAGCACGCTCTTGAGGTCATGCGAGGTGTAGAGCCGGCGGTGCACCTGCGCCACCGCGGCGACGCGGCCCATGGCATTGGTGAGCGCGGCCTTGACTTCCTCCTGCGGCGAGGAACTTGCCTGCAGATGCAACAATGAGGCGATGATCTGCAACGAATTGCCGACACGATGGTTGACCTCGCGCAACAGCACCTCGCGCTCGGCGGCGAGCGCCGCAAATCGGTCGCGCGAGGCGTGGATTTCGGCCTCGGCCTCGGCGCGGGCCCGCTCCAGTTCGGCCTGGCGCAGCGCGCCGGTGACGGCGACCTGGAGGAGCGGAATAAAATCGCCGCGTGCGTCCTTGACGAGATAGTCGGCTGCGCCGGCCTTCAGCGCTGTCACCGCGATCTGGGAGTCCTGAGATGCGGTGACAAACACTACGGGCGGGGCGTCGGGGATCGCGCGGATCTGCTCCAGCGTCTCCAGGCCATCGAGGCCGGGCATGTATTGATCGAGCGCAACGACGTCGATGCCGCCTTGCTTCAGCCGCTCGAGCCCGGCCGGGCCGCTTGCTGCGTGCACGACCTCAAGGCCGATCCGGGTCAGGCCGCGGTCGACCAGACGCGCCAGCGTCTCGTCGTCATCGATATAGAGCAGCGTTGGCTTGGCGGTGGTCATGGGCAAGCGGCGGGAACCTGGATCACGGAGAAGAATAGACCCAACTGACGGATGGCGTTGGCAAAACTTTCGTAGTTCACGGGTTTCGTGATGTAGACGTTACAGCCCAATTCATAGCAGCGCTTGATCTCCTGGGAGTCGTCGGTGGTCGTCAGCACCACTACCGGCGTTGCCTTGAGATATTTATTGTCCTTGATCTGACGCAAGATTTCGATGCCGGTCATGTCAGGCAGGTTGAGATCAAGCAGGATCAGGAGTGCCCGTCCCTTGTGCAGCGCGCCGCTGCCGTCATGACCAAATAGATGACTCATCGCATCTGTACCGTTGCTGAACGCGACGATCTCATTGTTGACGCCGGATCGGCGAATGTTCCGCTCGATCAGGCGCGCATGGCCTTCGTCGTCCTCGATCATGATGATGGTAACGGGCGTAGTGGCGTTCATAAATCTGCGTTCCGGTTGCTGGCCATCCAGTTGATGGGAAGGGTTATGGTGAAAGTGCTGCCCTGGTTGAGCTCCGACGAAACCGACATGGTTCCACCGAGCCGGCGCACCAAAGTGCGGACATGGGCAAGCCCGATGCCCTCTCCGGGCTTGTCCTGGGTTCCCGCGCGGCGGAACAGGTCGAAAATGCGCTGATGGTCCTTCGGGTCGATACCCCGCCCATTGTCGGAGATTTCAAACACCGCAAAGCCGAGCTTGGTTCGGCCGCGGACGGCGATTTTGCCGGGAACTCCGGGCTTCAGATATTTGATCGCATTGTCGATCAAATTGGAGAAGATTTGCTCCAGCGCAAGGCGGTCGCTGACGATGGGGGGTAGCGGCGCCACGCGGATTTCGGCGCTGGCATCGGCGGCCTGGTGCGCCAGAGTCTGCACGATGGCTTCGATCAATTCCCTCGTTTCGATGCGCACCGGCTCGAACTGGCGCCGCCCTTCGCGGGTGAGGTTGAGGATCGCCGTGATCAGGCGGTCCATCTTGGCGATCGAGGATTTGATGAAGTCGAGCGCTTCGGAAAAATCCTCCGACAGCTGCTTGTCCTCGCCCTCGAGCTCGGGCTCGGCGTCGGCAAGTGTGGGCGCGGTCGCGTCTGCACTGGTAATCCGCGCCAGCGCCACGATCCGCCGAAAGATGTCGCCGCGCAGTTCCTCCAGCTCGCTGGTGAAACCCATGATGTTGACAAGCGGCGAGCGGAGATCGTGGCTGACGATATAGGCAAAGCGCTGGATCTCGTCGTTGGCCTCGCGCAGATCGGCCGTGCGCTCGTCGACGGTGGCTTCAAGATTGAGATTGCTCTCGCGTAATCGCGTTTCCGCGATGTCGCGCGCCCGGCTTTCGCGCCGCACCAGAAAGATCGATATGGCCACGAGCGCGATGCAGAGCGCGGAGCCCGCGACCGTCGCAATGGAGGCAAGGCGCTTGCTGCGGTCGGCATTCTCGGTGCGCAGCGCCAGCAATTGTTGTTCCTCGCCGCGCATGGCATCGGCGACATCGCGGATCGTCGAGATGGTGTTGTCGGCCGCTGCTTCGCGCACCAGCGCCGCGGCGTTGTTGGCTTCGCCCCGCTTGACCAATTGCATCTCCTGCGCGAACTGGCCGAGCCGAGTCTCGATGGCGACACGCAGTTTCCTGACGTTTTCGACCTGCACGGGATTGTCGCGCGTCAACTGGGCGAGCTTGTCGAGCTCGGGGCCGATCTGCGCCACGGCGGCCTCGTGATCGCTGAGAAATTCGGCTCCCTTGGTGAGGAGATAGCCGCGGGCGGCGCTCTCGGCGCGGCGGATTTCGAGCAACAGCGTGTTGGTCTGGTTCTCCACTTGGACGCTGTGCACGACCGCGGCGCTGTCGTCACGGGCTCTGTTGACGATGAAGATGGACTCCGCGCTGATCGCCACCAGCACCAAAAATGCCGCTGACAGCAGCAGGATCTGGCCCATCGCGCGCCTGGATTTGCTGTCAGGCACCACAGAAAGCGTGCTTCTTGAAGGTATTGCGGTCCCCTGCGCCGGAAGCTTTCCAACCACCGGGATAAACGCGGGGCGGAGCAATCGGTTCCAACGCTATGGAACTTTTAGACCGGTGCGCTGGCGCCCTGTTGGCCGGACAGATAATCCTCGAGCCAATGAATGTGGTAGTCGCCATCGATGATGGCGGGCTCGCGCACCAGCGCGCGGAACAGCGGCAGTGTGGTTTCGATGCCCTCCACGACCATCTCGTCGAGCGCCCGGCGTAGCCGCATCAGGCATTCGCCGCGGGTCTTGCCGTGGACGATCAGCTTGCCGACGAGGGAGTCGTAATAGGGCGGGATGACATAGCCCTGATAGACCGCGGAATCGATCCGCACGCCGAGCCCGCCCGGCGGATGGTATTGCTGGATCTTGCCGGGCGAGGGCCGGAAGGTCTGCGGATTCTCCGCGTTCACCCGGCACTCGATGGAATGGCCGATGATCTGGACCTCGTCCTGCGTTATCGGCAGGTCGCCGCCGGCGGCAATGCGGATCTGCTCCAGCACGAGATCGATGTCGGTGATCATCTCGGTGACGGGATGCTCGACCTGGATGCGGGTATTCATCTCGATGAAATAGAACTCACCGTCCTCGTAGAGGAATTCGACCGTGCCGACGCCGAGATATTTCATCTCCTGCATCGCTTTCGCAACCGTGAGACCGATCTTGTTGCGGGCAGCGGCATCGAGCGCGGGCGAGGGGCCTTCCTCCCAGACTTTCTGATGGCGCCGCTGCAGCGAGCAATCACGCTCGCCGAGATGGATCGCGCCGCCGCGCCCGTCGCCAAGCACCTGGATCTCGATGTGACGCGGCTTGGTCAGGTACTTTTCGAGATAGACGGACGCATCGCCGAACGCCGACTTCGCCTCGTTGGCCGCCGTGGTCAGCGCCAGCGCGAGATCAGCCTCGGTGTGCGCGACCTTCATGCCGCGGCCGCCGCCGCCGGCCGCGGCCTTGACCAGCACGGGAAAACCGATCGCTTTCGCAATCGTCATGGCGTTCTCGTCGGCGTTGACTGCGCCGTCGGAGCCCGGCACCACGGGAATGCCGAGACGCTTGGCTGTTCTCTTGGCCTCGATCTTGTCGCCCATCAGGCGGATGTGCTCGGCCTTGGGGCCGATGAATTGCAAATTGTGATCGGCGAGGATTTCGGCGAAGCGCGCGTTCTCCGAGAGAAACCCGTAGCCGGGATGCACGGCATCGGCGCCCGTGATCTCGCAAGCCGCAAGCAGTGCCGGCACGTTGAGATAGCTGTCCTTCGACGGCGGCGGCCCGATGCAGACGCTCTCATCGGCAAGCCGCACATGCATGGCATCGGCGTCGGCCGTGGAATGCACCGCGACCGTCGAGATGCCCAGCTCCTTGCAGGCCCGCAGGATGCGGAGGGCAATCTCGCCGCGATTGGCTATGAGGATTTTATCGAACATGCGTTTCCAGGCACGTGGCGAATGGCGCGTTGCGAATAGGGAAGATGGTCAGCCATTCGCTATTCGCCACTCCCTATTCGCTACTCAATAATCACCAGCGGCTCGCCGAACTCGACCGGCTGGCCGTCCTCGACGAGGATCTGTGTCACGGTGCCGGCGCGCGGCGACGGAATCTGGTTCATCGTCTTCATCGCCTCGATGATCAACAGTGTCTGCCCCGCCGTGACTTTTGCGCCGACCTCGATGAAGGGCTTGGCGCCGGGCTCCGGCGCCCAATAGGCGGTGCCGACCATCGGCGAGGGGACGACGCCAGGATGGTTGGAGAAATCCGTGACCGCTACCGAGGCGGCTGCGGTGCCCGTAGCAAGTGCCGCGGACAACGGCGCAGTCATCGGCAGGCTCGCCGGCATGGCGGTTGCGATCGAGACGTTGCGCGCGACGCGCACGCGCAAGCCGGCGCGCTCGATCTCGATCTCGGTGAGGCTGGTCTCGTCGAGCAGCAGCGCCAGCTCGCGGATCAGCGCGCTGTCCTCGCTGGAAAAATTGCCGGTGGTCTTTTCCTCAGGCTGGCGCGCCATGATCTTGTTCCGAAAACTCTGCTTGTAGGGTTGGGTAGCGGCGGCGTCAGGCTTTTGCCTTGGCAGAAGTAGCGCCGATCTTGGCGGCAAGGCCGTTGATCGCAAGCCGGTAGCCGTCGATGCCGAAGCCGCACAGCGAGGCGAAGGCGGCCATGGCGGTGAACGAATGATGCCGAAAGCTCTCCCGCGCGTGGATGTTGGAGATGTGCACTTCGACGGCCGGGATCTGCGCCGCCTTCAACGCATCATGCAGCGCGATCGAAGTATGGGAGTAGCCGCCGGCATTGATGACGATGCCAACAGCCTTCTTCGCATGCGCCTCGTGAATGAAATCGATCAGCTCGCCTTCGCGGTTGGACTGACGGCAATCGGCCTTCAGGCCAAACTGCGCGGCGGTATCGGCGCACAGCTTCTCGACGTCGGCAAGCCGCGCGTGGCCATAAGTTTCGGGCTCGCGGGTCCCCAGCATGTTGAGATTGGGGCCGTTGAGAACATAGATCGTCTGGTCGGGGCTTTTGGCCATCCCAATCCCGGCAATGTGGCTGATGTGGCGGCGTTATAGGTAACATCCGGCCCAAGGGGAAGCCTTTACCGCCGGACAAGTGGCCCGTACGCTTCATCCAACTCGCGAAAGACCGCGTGGAACTTACGGAAAATACTCGTTAACCAATCCTGACGGTCCGCGCAAGCGTTACCATCCAAAGAAAGAAAAAGGGGGGCGAGCCGGCGGCTCGCCCCCTGAACGCAAAACCGATGTTCGGCTTAGGACTCGATGATCTCGACGATCTCGTAGGTCTTCGGATCAATGATCACGATCCGCTCGTGAACCACGATGTAGTCATAGCCTCGCCACTCCGGATAGATCGACACGACTTCCGAAGGCAGCCGTTGGATATGCACGCCCTCGCGCGGCACGCGGGTGCCGACTGACAGCGCGAAGTTCACGTGATCCACCGATTGAACGTGCTGGTCGCGGATCACATTCGTGATCTTGGTGCGCTGCTCGGTCGTCAGCTTGGCGCCGGCGCCGGCCTGACCCGTGGTCTGCGAACGCTCATTCGAACGGTTCATTTCCGTCTGCTCGTTCGAGCGGTTCATTTCGTTGGTACCACTCCGCCCCTCGCGGCCTTCCGACTTCATGTTCTCACGCGTGTTGGCGCCGCCGGCCTGACCCGTGGTGGTCTGCGAGCCCTTGTTGCGCTCCTCGGCACGCTGGTTGGTCTGGTTGCCCTTGTTGTGCTCCTCTGCGCGCTGGTTGGTCTCGTGGCCCTTGGCACGGTCCTCTGCGCGCTGGCTGGTGCTGCCGCCCTTGACGTTGTCTTCCGCGCGCTCGTTCTTCATCGCACCCGGTGACTTCTGCTCGGACTGGCTCGATTTCATGCCGCCCTTCTCTGACGACTGCGACTTGGCCTCACCCGCCTTGGCCTCACCCGTCGTGGAGCCGGATTTGGACGACTCAGACGAAGTGTTGGCGCCTGTCGAGTGCTGCATGCTGGCACCGCCGCTCGCACCGCCGGACTCCTTGTTCATGCCCTGTGCGCTCGCGACGCCGGTTCCGGCGATCAGCGCCAGTGCGGCGACCGAAACCATCAAACGATTAGTCATACGATTCTCCTCAGTGTGTTCGCATTGCCCACGGCCGACAACAAAAGGAGATATGAGAGGTTCCTGATGAAAGTGGGTTCCGCCCCCTTTGTTTCTTGAATGCATGATGAACGACACTGCATGAAAAAGCCGGCGCTCTGCATGCGCCGGCTTTTTGCTTTGGTAGCGGAGAGATGGTGGATCAGCAGGTCGCCTTGCCGCAGCGCGCGATCCCGATCTTCTCTTTCAAGCCGTCAAGGCCGACCGCGCCGACCACGATCTGCTTGCCGATGACGTAGCTCGGCGTGCCGTTCAGGCCCATCTCTTCGGCGAGCTTGAAATTTTCCGCGATCGTCGCCTTCACCTCGGGGCTCGCGAGATCCTTCTCGATCCTGGCAGTGTCGTAGCCGGCGTCCTTGGCAGCAGCCATGGCGCGCGCCTTGTCGGCGGGCCCGCGGCCGCCCAGGAGCTTCTGGTGGAAGTCGAGATACTTCTTCGGGTCTTGCATGCGTGCCGCAACGGCGACCTTCGCAGCCTCGACCGAGCCTTCGCTCAGCACCGGGAATTCCTTCAGCACGACCTTCAGCTTCGGATCGCTCTTCAGGAGGTCGAGCATGTCGGCCATGGCGCGCTTGCAGTAGCCGCAATTGTAGTCGAAGAACTCGACGAAGGTGACGTCGCCGTCCTTGTTGCCGAGCACGACGCCGCGCGGCGAATTGAAGATCGCATCGGCGTTTTTGCTGATGCTCTCCTCATGCTTCTGCGCCTCGGCAGCCGCCTGGCGCTTGGAGAGCTCGTTCATCGCCTCTTCCAGCACTTCGGGATGGGCGATCAGATAATTCTTGACGATGGTCTCGATATCGCCGCGCTGTGCGTCGGTGAAGCTTTGCGCGGGCGCGGCCACGGGCGCTGCCGCGAAGGCGAGCGCGATCAGGGCAGGGGCGAGCAGGCGGAAGGAGCGCATCGGGTTGTCCTTTTGATGAAGCTTGAGAACTCTATAGCCCGTTTCTTCAGTATCTTACTAACACGGAGAGAACTTAGTTATTCTTCGAGCCCGGCGGCGGTTTTGCGGAGACGATATCGTCGGCCTTGACCCAACCGGGAGTTCCAATGGCGAAACGGGTTTTTGCCCGCGAGGCGAGCTCGCGGGCGGTCTTGTTGTCGCCGCGCAGATAGGCAGCCTGGGCGGAGGCCAGATCGGCCTCGGCGTAGTTTCCCTTCCGGCCATAGGCCATGGCGAGTTGGCTGAAGCCCAGCGGCGCTTCGCTTTCGCGCGCCACCGCAGCACGAAGGATCGTGATCGCCTCGTCGGTGTAGGCCTTATTATCCGTAGCGACCAGTGCCTGCCCCAGTAACATCTCGATGAGGGGTGCGTTATTGGAGAGCGCGAGCGCCTTGTGCAGCGGCGCGATGGCTTCGGTCGGCCGGCCGCCTTCGAGCAGCGCCTGACCGCGAAGTTCGTAGAAGTAAGGATTATTCGGCTGCGTCTGGATCAGCCCGTCGATCTGGGCCAGCGCGTTGTTGAGATCGCCGTGCAGATAGGTGGTGATGGCGCGCGCATAGCGTGCCGGCAGGCTGGTGTTGGACAGGGGGTAGCGGCGGTAGACGGTGTCCTGCCGCTCCATGAAGGCGGAAATCTTCGCGCGCACCATGTCATGGCGGGCTTGCAGCACCGGATCATCCTTCTTGTCCCAATAGGGGCTTTGGCGCGCGATTCCTTCCAGCGCCGCGACGCGGTCGGCGGGCATCGGATGCGACATCAAATAGGGGTCGGCACCGCGCGCGGCGAACAGGGTATCGTTAGTGAAACGCTTGAAGGTCTCGTACATGCCCTTCGCGGACTGCTGGGTCTCGGTCAGGAATTTCACGCCGGCGCGGTCGGCGCTCTCCTCCTGCTGGCGCTGGTAGGACAACAGACTGCGCCGAATCATTTCGCCCGGGCCTGCCACCGCGGCGGCACCGGCGTCCGCAAGGCCGGCCGAGCCGCGTGACGAGCCCGCGACGATGGCGCCGGCGCCGAGCAGCATCGCGATGATCATTTGGGTCTGGGCCTGCGCCAGCCGCTCGCGCAGCCGCGCGAGATGGCCGCCCGCCAAATGTCCGGTTTCGTGCGCCAACACGCCGATCAACTGGTTCGGTGTCTCCGACTGCAGGATGGCGCCATAGTTCACGAAGATGCGGTGGCCGTCGGCGACGAACGCGTTGAAGCTCGCATCGTTGATGATGACGATCTGGATGTTTTGCCTCTCGAGGCCGGCGACCTTTAGAATGGGCCGCGTATATTCGCGAAGCAGTTGCTCGGTCTCGGTGTCGCGCAGCACCGGCGGGCCCTTGGCGCCTTCCTGCGAACGCACCGGCGCGGCCGGTCCGATCGCTAGCGCAGCCGCGATGACGGCGGCGACGAACCCAGTTGTTCTCTTGCGGAGCGCGAGGTCGAGCAGCATGGCGGTGTAAAGCGATTGGCCTTTGGGGCGGATTGGGGTTATGCCCTAACAAGCCGTGGAATGCGGCTAGTCTGGGGCGCGAGCGGAACGGTCGTTCGGCCAAGACGATTTGCCAAGGCCATTTGGGTGTCGGAAATAGCATATCGATGGGTGAAGCGACACTGAGACAGCGCGTGGCGGATCTGCTTGCGGCGTCAGGCCGGAGTAATGTTCCGCCGTTCATGGTGATGGACGTGATGAGCGCGGCCGAGCGGATCGAGGCCGCCGGCGGTCATGTCATTCACATGGAAGTCGGCCAATCCGCTGCGCCGGCGCCGAAAACGGCGCTCGCCGCTGCGCATCGGGCGCTCGATCTCGGCCGGATCGACTACACGTCCGCGCTCGGCATTGCGAGCCTGCGCGAGCGCATCGCGGCCCATTATCGCGATTCATATGGGTGCCAGGTCGATCCGGCGCGGATCGTCATCACCACGGGCTCGTCGGGCGCGTTCATCCTGGCTTTCCTCTCGCTGTTCGAGCCGGGGGACCGGGTCGCGGTCACGGTGCCGGGCTATCCGCCGTACCGACACATCCTGACGGCGCTGGGCTGCGAGCCGGTGCTGATCGAGACCTCGCACGAGACACGCCATGCGCTGACCGGCGAGGCGCTCCTAACCTCCCATCGCAAGACGCCGCTGAAGGGCGTGCTGGTCGGAAGTCCCGCCAATCCAACGGGAACCATGATGTCGCGGGAGGCGCTGACCGCGCTGATCGCGGCGGCCGAGGGCGCTGGCATCAAGTTCATCTCCGACGAGATTTATCACGGGCTCGACTACGCCTTTCCGGCGGCCACCGCCGCCGAGCTGTCCCCGAACGCGCTCGTGATCAATTCGTTCTCGAAATATTTCTGCATGACCGGATGGCGGGTCGGCTGGATGGTGGTGCCGGAGCCGCTGGTTCGTCCGATCGAGCGGCTGCAACAGAATCTTGCGATTTCCGTGCCGACCTTGTCGCAGATCGCGGCGGAAGCTGCCTTCGACGGCACGGCGGAGATGGAGGCGATCAAGCGCGGCTACGTCGAGAACCGCCGCATCCTGATCGAGGGGTTGCCGAAGGCGGGTCTCACCAGCTTCCTGCCGGCTGACGGCGCCTTCTATCTCTATGCCGACGTCTCGAAGTTTACTTCGGACAGTTTCGACTTCGCCAAGCGGATGCTGGAGCAGGCACACGTCGCGGCAACGCCCGGCGTCGATTTCGATCCATTCCATGGCAGAAACTTCATCCGCTTCTCCTATGCGCGCTCGGCTGATGAGATGCGCGAAGCGGTGGCGCGGATCGCGCGCTGGTTGAGTTAAAAAAACCGCCCGGCGAGGCCGGGCGGTTCAATCGAGCTTGAATTTATTAGCCGCCGCCAAAGCGGCGCGACCACCATCCGGCCTTGCGTGGCTGGGCCTCGGAGGTCTCGGGCGCGGGGGCCGGCGTCGGCTCCGGCGCACTGTGTGCGACCGGCGCGGGCGCCTCCGTGGTCGGGGCGCTGCCGCTTCCGAAACTGACCTTTTCGCGCACGGTGGAGCGGCGCGGGGCGGGCTTTTCGTGTTCCATCTCGGCAGGCGGCTCGCTCACCGCTGCCGCCTGGGGCGGCTCGACATGCTGCGCTTCGGGGGCGGTCGCGATCGGCTCGGGCTGCACTTCCGGCAACGCGGGCGCCGGCGGATGACCACTGTCGAAATCGGCCACCGCTTCGGCGGCCTCCGGGGCCGGCGGCGGGGCAAGCTCATCGGCGATCGAGCCCGCCTGGCCAGCCTCCACGTGATCGCCCCCACCGTCTGCGCGATCGCCGCCACGCCGGCGGCGTCCACCGCGGCGCCCGCGGCGGCGGGGTCGCCGCTCGCCACCCTGGCTGTCGTCACGGGCGGAGCTCTGCTGCTCCTCGGCTTCTTCGTCCTCGCTGTCGCCATCCTCGCCGGGTCCCTCGATCGAGGGACTTGCCTCGCCGAAGGCGGCTTCACCTTCCTCGCGTGGCGGGCCTGCCTCGCGTGGGAGGCCTGCCTCGCGTGCTTCGCTGCCACCGCGACCACGTCGTCGCCGGCGCCGGCGACGACGCTGACCCTCCTGCTCGGCATCGCCTTCGCCGCTTTCGGCTTCCTCGGCGAGCCCTTCGCTCTCCTCGGCTTCGACTTCCGATTCGATCTCGGAGTCGAACGGCTCTTCCTCGTCGAGGGCTTCCTCCGTCTGAGCCGGCACGGTCGAAGCCTGCGCGGCCAGCAGCGCCTTGGCGGCTTCCAGCGTGTGGACCTGCTCGCCGCGGTCGATGATGAAGGACTGCAGCCCGCTGACGGTCGGGTCCGAAACGACCGACAGCGTCACCTTGAAGGCATTCTCGAGGTCGCGCAGATGGCCGCGCTTGTGGTTGAGCACATAGAGCGCGGCGTCGTTGCGGGTGCGCACCACGAGATTGTGGGTCGCGCCTTTCATCAGGATTTCCTCGATGCCGCGCAACAGCTGCAATGCGACCGAGGAGACCGAGCGGACATGGCCGGTGCCGCCGCATTGCGGACAGGGCTCGGTCGAGCTCTCCAGCACACTGGCGCGGATGCGCTGGCGCGACATCTCCAGGAGGCCGAAATGCGAGATGCGGCCGACCTGGATGCGCGCGCGGTCTTGCCTCAGGCAATCCGACAGCTTGCGCTCGACCGCGCGGTTGTTACGCTTCTCGTCCATGTCGATGAAGTCGATGACGATCAGGCCGGCGAGGTCGCGCAGCCGAAGCTGCCGGGCAACTTCCTCCGCTGCCTCGAGATTGGTCTTGAGCGCGGTGTCCTCGATATGGTGCTCGCGGGTCGCGCGTCCGGAGTTGACGTCGATCGAGACCAGCGCCTCGGTTTGGTTGATGACGAGGTAGCCGCCGGAGCGCAGTTGCACGGTCGGCGTGAACATGGCATCGAGCTGGCTCTCGACGCCCATGCGCGAGAACAGCGGCTGGCCGTCGCGATATTGCTTCACCGCGCGCACACTGGCCGGCATCAGCATCTTCATGAAATCGCGCGCTTCGCGGTAGCCGGCCTCGCCCGCCACCAGGATCTCGTCGATCTCCTTGTTGTAGAGGTCGCGCAGCGAGCGCTTGATCAGCGAGCCCTCTTCATAGACCAGCGTGGGCGCCTGCGACTTCAGCGTGGTATCGCGCACGGTCTCCCACATCCGGATCAGATACTCGAAGTCGCGCTTGATCTCGGGTTTGGTGCGGGAAGCACCGGCGGTACGCAGGATGATGCCCATGCCCTCGGGCACGTCCAGATCCTGCACCACTTCCTTCAACCGCGAGCGATCCTGGGCGGAGGTGATCTTGCGGCTGATGCCGCCGCCGCGGGCGGTGTTGGGCATCAAGACTGCGTAACGGCCGGCGAGCGAGAGATAGCTCGTCAGCGCCGCGCCCTTGTTGCCGCGCTCCTCCTTCACGACCTGTACCAGCATGACCTGCCGGCGTTTGATGACTTCCTGGATCTTGTACTGGCGGCGCGGACGGAACGGACGCTCGGGCACTTCCTCCAACACGTCATCGCCGCCAACGGATTCGACTTCTTCCTCGGCATCTTCCTCGCCGTCGTCGTCCTCGTGGACTTCGTCGCCCTGGGGCGCGAGCGCATGCTCGGGGTGTTCGTCGAGCGACGAGGTCGCGTGCTCTTCATCGTGCTCTTCATAAGGATGCTCGGTCGCCGCGTCGTCGGCGTGGGCGACGTTCTCCTGCGCCACCTCTTCATGGGCGCGTTCGTCATGGGTGAGTTCGTCATGATGGTCGGCCACCGGCTCTTCCGCCGCGGCCGCCACGACTTCGACCACGGGGGTTAGCGGCGTCTCGATGGAGACCGGCTCGGAGGGCGCTGCGGCGACGGCTTCAGGATGTGCTTCCTCGTGATCATCATGCTCGCGATCGTCGTGACCATGATCATCGTGGCCGTGATCATCGTGGTCATGGTCGTGCTCGTCATGCCCATAGGCATGATGTTCATGGCCTTCCTCGTCGGCGACCTCGTGATGCTCCGCTTCCGGATGGTGCTCGCCATCATTCGGCTGCTCGATATCGGTGAAGGTCGGCGCCTCGGCGTCGGCGTGCTCGACGATCTCGCTCTGGACGCGATCATTGTGGCCGCGGCGGCGCGAGCTGCGGTGGCGCGAGCGGCGTCGGCTTGAACGATTCTCGCTTTCCTCCTCGGCCTCGCGATGGGCGCGCTCATCGGCTTCGATCAGGGCCTGACGGTCGGCGACCGGGATCTGGTAATAGTCGGGATGAATTTCAGAAAAGGCGAGGAAGCCATGGCGGTTGCCGCCATATTCGACGAAGGCCGCCTGCAGTGACGGCTCTACCCGCGTGACCTTGGCGAGGTAGATATTGCCGCGCAGTTGCTTGCGCTGGGCGGTTTCGAAATCAAATTCTTCGACGCGATTGCCGCGGACCACGACGACCCGGGTCTCTTCCGGGTGGGTGGCATCGATCAACATCTTGTTGGGCATTTTTTAGCTCTTGGCGGCGGCGGGCGCGTAGGGCCGAGTGCGCTGGGAGCGCGGTCAGCTGACGCGACGGTCCGCCTGATTCGGGGGTGAGTGGAAGGCCGAAACGCCGCGAGTTGCGCCGCACCGATCCCGGCCCTCGCGGGGGAAGCGGCCGGGCGGAGCATGGGCTCCGCATCGGCGCGGTTCTTCCGCTGGCTTTGGTCGGCAACACAGTCTGGCGCATCAAGCGTCGGCCCGTCTGGAACATGTCGGCGGCAGGAGGCCGCCCTTATTTCTCGTCGCTGAAGGCCAGGTGCCTGGCGCAGATCGCGCTTCGCCTGAAATCACCTGCAGACCCCCGCAAGGGCCCGATATCGGGGTTTGCCGCCTCAAAACTGTCCCTGGGATGGAAGTGCCCTCGGGACCGAACGCCGCTCGGGCTTGGAACCGCCCCCACTTTTCTGGCCGCGCCCCGCGCTGGCTCTTAAGGGAGGGTCGGAAAACGCTGGAATCTCGAAAATTCTGAGGTTCCACCGCAGCACCGGGAGGCTGAATGCGACGCAACCGGGAGTATTAGCCGTCAGCACCCCGTACATACGTGGATTGGCGGCCTCGTGCAAGGGAAGCGTCGCGGGCGGGCAACACTCCTCACTATTCCCGGGGACACCATTAGGAGGTCGTTAACCCTGCAGCTCTAATGCGGTAAGAGGGCTGCACGTGGAGCTCAGGATTTGACGTTCGCAAATCTGCCGACAAGGCATCGTCCTGCGAACGTCAAATCCTGAGCTCCACCAAGGAGTTATAATTTTGCCAGCGGTCCGATTCTAACACTCGCAATCGTGCCTGCCGCAATGGCGCGCGAATGTTAGAATCGGACCGCTGGAGAGGCTTCGGAATCGGTGGCGAGCCGCGCAAATCATCGGATTTTGCTGGGTTGCGGGCTGTTGTGCGGCGCGGCGTTACTTTACTCTGGCCTGACGCTGGTCAGCGCCGCCGAGGAACAAGCCCCGGCCCAAACCTCCGCTCAAGTGGCGGATTTTCCGATCGCCTCCGAGGCTCGGCTGGCAGGCGACGCCACCCAAACCCGCTTCATCCTCGATCTCGACAAGGCCGTTCCATTCCGCGCGTTCGCGCTCGCAGACCCGTATCGGTTGGTGGTCGACCTTCCACAGCTTAGTTTCCGCCTGCCGGCCGGTACGGGCGTAACCGGCCGCGGGTTGGTGAAGGCATTCCGCTACGGGCTGGTGATGCCCGGAGGCTCGCGAATCGTGTTCGACCTGACCGGTCCGGCCAAGGTCACCAATTCCACCATGCTCGATGCCGCCAATGGCCAGCCGCCGAGGCTGGTGCTGGAATTGGAGCAGACCGATGCCGCGAGCTTCATGAAGGCGCTCGCCGCCGAAGTGCAGCCCCAGCTCAAGCCCGCGATATCCGAATCGGCGGCGGCGATCGCTGCGCCCCAGGTGCAGCCCGCCGCGCCGGCGAAGCCCGCACCGGCAGACCCGCGCCCAGTCGTGGTGATCGATCCCGGCCATGGCGGTGTAGACAACGGCACGCGCTCCGGCGAGGAAGCCGAGAAGAACCTGGTGCTGGCCTTCGGCCTGGCCCTGCGCGACCGGTTGGAGCAATCAGGCAAATACCACGTGGTCATGACCCGGACCGATGACACCTTCATCCCGCTGGATGACCGCGTGAAAATCGGTCGCGCGCAAAAGGCGGCGCTGTTTGTTTCGATCCACGCCGATTATCTGCCGCGCGGCGAGGGTGATGCCCAGGGCGCTACGATTTATACGGTCTCCGACAAGGCCACCGACGCCGAGGCCGAACGGCTCGCGGAATCGGAAAATCGCGCAGATGCCATCGGTGGGGTCAAC
>Ga0207661_10001580_pt1 | contig 15499 bp, 8 predicted proteins | sample KBSC713LmetaG_FD_184337 | JGI IMG/M metagenome (GOLD analysis project Ga0207661, IMG submission 184337) | Corn rhizosphere microbial communities from Kellogg Biological Station, Michigan, USA - KBS C7.1-3L metaG (SPAdes) (version 2) | ecosystem: Host-associated > Plants > Roots > Rhizosphere ...
CGGACCTGAGAACGTACATATTGGACGCGGAGCGGGAGCCGGTGCCGGTGGGAGTGGTGGGGGAGTTATATATCGGAGGAGCCGGGATAGCGCGAGGATATCTGAACCAGCCGGAACTGACGGGGGAACGGTTTACGAAGGACCCATTTGTAGGAAACGGAGAAGAGCGGATGTACCGGACGGGAGATCTGGGTAGGTGGCTGGCGGACGGGAGCATTGAATTCATAGGGCGGAATGATTTTCAGGTGAAGATCCGTGGGCATCGGATTGAGTTGGGAGAGATCGAGGCCCGGCTGGCGGAGCATGAACAGGTACGGGAAGCGCTGGTGGTGGTGCGGGAAGATGGGAACGGGGGAAAGCGGCTGGTGGCCTATTACACAATAAAAGAGGGAAGAGAAAAAGAGGAGCTAGGAGCGGAGCAGCTACGGAGCCATGTCGCGGAAAAGTTGCCCGAGTACATGGTGCCGGCGGCATTTGTGCGGTTGGTGGCGATGCCGCTAACGCCAAACGGGAAGCTTGACCGCAAGGCATTGCCGGATCCCGACAAAGTACGCATGGACGCAGGACAGGAGTTCCAAGCGCCGCGAACGGAGGTGGAAAAAACGCTGTGTGAAATTTGGGAGAAGGTTTTAGGGCTGAAGCGGGTGGGAGTGAGGGATAACTTTTTTGAGGTAGGCGGGGATTCGATCTTGTGCGTGCAGATTGTGGCCAGGGCTCGAGAAGCGGGGCTGCAACTGACGGTGCAGCAGATGTTCCAGTATCAGACGGTGGCCGGACTGGCAGTACAGGTCCAGCCGTCGGTAACAGAATCCTACAGCAGCCCTGCACGTTTGACAGGGGAAGTGCCGCTGACGCCAATCCAATGCTGGTTCTTCGAGCAGCAACTGCCTTTACTGTCGCATTACAACCAATCGGTGATGTTGAAAGTGCCTGTAGAGATAGACGCGGATGTTGTTGAAGCAGCGTTATGTGAGCTGCTCGAGCATCATGATGTCTTTCGGCTGAAATTCTCCAGGCAAGCAGACGGGAAATTGCAGCAGGTCTATGAAGAAGACCAGGGGGGAAGACCAATCCTAGAGCGGTTCGACTTTAGCAGTAAGCCGGAAAAAGACCGGCGCGGATTGTTGGAAGCTGAGGCCAATCGCTTACAGGCCAGCCTGGAACTGGAAAATCCACCCTTGTTGCGGGCCGCATGGTTCGATTTGGGCGGTGACGAGCGGCGGCTGTTGCTGGTGATTCACCATCTCATTGTGGACGGAGTTTCCTGGAGGATTTTGCTGGGAGACCTGCAGACGCTCTGCCAACAGATAAGAGCCAAAGAACAGTTGCGGCTGCCTTATCAAAGCGCACCTTTTGGGCAGTGGGCTAAGGCGCTGGCGGAGCATTCTCAGTCGGAGGCGATGAAAGGCGAGATGGAGTATTGGCAAGAGGTGGCTAAGCATGTTGCGCCACCATTGCCCCGCGATTTGGGTGGTACTACTAATACGGTGGCTTCCGTCGCCTTCGTGCCATTGCAGTTGAGTGCAGAGGAAACTCAGGCCTTGCTGCAACAGGTGCCGCGAGCCTATCACACACAGATCCAGGATGTGCTTGTGACCGCGCTGGCGCGCGGTTTTGAGCGCTGGACCGGAAGCCAGACGCTGCTGCTGGAACTTGAAGGACATGGGCGGGAAGAGCTTCCAATAGTTGTTGATGTTAGCCGGACGGTGGGCTGGTTCACATCTCTGTTTCCGGTTTACGTGCAGTTGACGGGAACCGGCCCGGGTGAAGATCTGAAAGCAGTGAAAGAGCAGTTGCGTGGAATCCCCCGGCATGGCATTGGCTTTGGCATGTTGCGCTATCTGAACCAGGAAGGGCGAAGCAGCTTAAGGGCAACGCCGGAAGTTGTATTCAACTATCTGGGACAATTTGACCGGGTGTTGAATGAGGGCGGTTGGCAAGCGGCGCCTGAATCACCTGGTGCGCTGCACAATGCAGCTCAGGAGCGCGCCCATCTGCTGGAGATCAACGCACACATTGCAGCGGGCCGTCTGCATTTCAGTTTTGCCTACGGTCGAAATATCCATAGCGAAGAAACGATTCGGACACTAGCGGCCGATTGTCTTGGGGAACTCCAGGCTTTGATCGCCCACTGCTGTGCCGCGGAAAGCAGCTTCACCCCTTCTGACTTTCCGCTGGCGCGATTGACGCAGCAGGAGCTGGATCGCATTTCGCGCGGACGAAAGTTAGAGGACGTCTATCCGCTGTCGCCGATGCAAGAAGGAATCCTTTTTCACACGATTGAAGCTTCCAATTCCGGCGTATATATGCACCAGTTTTGTGTGGAACTGGAAGGCCCCTGGGATGAGGTTGGGCTTTTGCGGCGTGCCTGGGAACAGGTAATGGAGCGGCATGAAGTGCTGCGCACGAGCTTCGTGTGGGAAGGTCCCAGCCGGCCCTTGCAGCGAGTGGAGCAAGCGCCGGAATTGCCGTGGGATGTTCAGGATTGGCGAGGTCTGAGCAGAGATGAACAGTTTAAGAAACTAAAAATGTACCTGGAAGAGAATCGGACGCGCAGTTTTGTTTTGGAGCAAGCTCCTTTGATGCGCATTGCTCTCGTCCGAACAGGTGAAGATCGTTTCTATCTTGCCTGGACACACCATCATCTGGTGCTTGACGGCTGGTCAGTGCCACAAGTGCTGGGTGAAGTACTGCAATTCTATGACGCTGCGGGACAAGACCTGCAGTTGCCCAAGCCTCGTCCTTTCCGGGACTACATCAGTTGGCTGCAGCGACAGGATTTACATTCCGCCGAGGGGTTTTGGCGAGAGATGCTCAAGGATTTCTCCACTCCCACACAATTGGGGATAGAGAGAAGACATTCAGCGGGACAAATTACCTCTGTTCGTTTCGGACGGAAACAGATATCCCTGGAGAGCAAACTCACGGAGGAACTGGAAGCATTCGCGCAAAAACAGCGGTTGACTCTAAATACGCTCACACAAGCGGCTTGGGGATTATTGCTGAGCTACTACAGCGGCCAACAGGATGTAGTTTTTGGGGCGACAACCGCGGCCCGTCCTGTTGACCTGCCGGGAGTGGAGCAAATTACAGGATTGTTCATCAATACCCTTCCGGTGCGGCTGTGGGTGCGAGACCAGGACTCGGTGCTGGATTGCTTACATAGATTGCAACAACAGCAAATCGAAGCACGACGTTACGAATATACCCCGCTCGTGCGTATTCAACGCTGGAGTGAAGTGCCGCCGCGCGAACCGCTGTTTCAGAGCATTCTCGTCTTTGAGAACTATCCGGCCCTCAAGACCGCCGGCAGGCAACAGACGGGACGTATGCGTGTGCTTACCACGTTCGGGGAAGAGTCAAGCAACTATCCTTTGACGGCGATCGTCCTTCTCGCGGATAGCCTGGTCTTGCATCTGGCTTATGACTCCGACTTATTCGAAGCCGCAACCGCAGAACGGCTACTGGAGCACTGGCAGCAACTGCTGCGGGAAATGGTGGCGCATCCGGAACATCCAGCCTTGTTCCTGGAGATGTTCAATGAAGCAGAAAAGCGCCAGGCTTTGACTGTGTGGAACACACATCATGACAGGCCACAAGAGATTATTCACGACTTCATTCAGGAGCAGGCGGCGAGGCGTCCGGAGGCATTGGCAGTGGTTGATGGAATGGAGAGCTGGCGCTATGAAGAATTGAACCATCGGGCCAATCAATGGGCAAACTACCTGATTGCGAAAGGCGTAGAGCCTGGAATGCGTGTAGGGGTGTGCGTGAAAGGATCGTTGGAATGGCTGGCGGTGTGTCTCGGGGTTTTAAAGTCTGGGGGAGTGCTGGTGGGATTGGAGCCGGAAGAACCATGGCACCGCATGGCGTTGATGCTGGAGAAGTCTGAGGTTGGGATGGTGATCACTGCCTCGGTGATGACAGGGAGTTTTACTTCGCTGGCAGTGAAAGTGGTGAATGTAGACGAGCGACGCAGTGATGTGACTGAAGCAAGTAATCGAGAGCCACAGATATCATTGAGCGGAGAAAGCCCCGCGTGCGTATTCTTCCGGTCCGGAGCAGCAGCAGAACCAATAGGAGTGTTGATAAAACAAAGCGGACTGTGGGGTGGTGGCTTTAGTGATGAAACAGTTGAGATGAAGCGCGAAGGATGTGAACGTGTGGCGCAGCCATGGGGATTCACAAGTGAAGCCGCGAGTTTTGAGGTCTTCAGGACGTTAGCGCGGGGAGGCTGCGCAATCAATATCTCATTGGCCCTGACGCCACGAAAGCTGGCTGAATGGCTGCGGAATCAAGGGATCACGGTATGGTGGGCAGAGGCGAAAAAAGTGGAGCTGATGGGACAGCAGTTTCCGTGGGCCCTGAACAAGGTCCGGCAAATTCTGTGTGAAGAAGAACCCGCTGTGCTGGTGCGACTAAGGGAGAGATTGCCGGAGCGTGTACGGGAACGTTTATATGGAGTGTATGGATATAGCGAGGTGGGCGGGAGTTGCATAAAGTACAAACCGGGAGAGATGCCAGACGGGAACACAATAAAGGTGGCGCAACTGGCAGCCGGAATACGCATGTGTGTGCTGGATAGAGCTAGACAGCCCGTTCCCATCGGTGTCCCAGGAGAGTTATATATCGGCGGCATGGGAGTTGTAGGCGGGTATTGGGACAACTCCGGTTTGACCGCGGAAAAATTTGTCCGAGATCCGTTTGCGGGCAAAGAAGGAGCGCGATTCTACCGAACGGGGGATCGGGCGAGATTTTTGTCTGATGGGAATGTTCAATTTCTGGGACGCATTGACCTCCAGGCAAAGATTCGGGGATATCGAATTGAATCGGCTGAGGTGGAAGCAGTGTTGAGCGGGTGTCCCGGCGTGCAGGAGGCTATCGTGATAGCGCGCGAAGATGTACCCGGAGAGAAGCGGCTGGTGGGATATGTGGCAGCGCTGGGAGGGGAAGTAGATGCGAACGCCTTGCGGCAATACCTGAGCGAGCGCTTGCCGGAATACATGGTTCCGTCAGCGTGGGTCATCATGGACGAGCTCCCGGTGCGTGCAAGCGGGAAGATTGACCCGAGGGATTTGCCACGGCCTGAGGTGGATGCAAATAAATATTACGCACCGAGGACCGAGACGGAGAAGAAGCTGGCAGGGATATGGGAAAAGCTTCTGGGAGTACCTCGGGTGGGACTGCATGACAACTTCTTCGAATTGGGCGGCCATTCCCTATTGGTAGTGCAGTTGATGGTGGAAGTGCAGCGGCTGTTTGGCATCGGCATTTCGCTGCGCGATGTCTTTATGTCTCCAACATTGGCTGAGTTCGCGGCTGTGCTAAAACGTGGCGACGTCGGAACAAGACACCAGAATGTGATTCCGGTCCGACCATCCGGGACCCAAACTCCGCTCTTTATGGTCCATCCCCTAGGAGGTGGCGTGGATTATGTGGTGGACCTTGCTCCATTTATCAACGCTGATATCCCGATCTACGGCTTGCAAGCCACGGGGTTTGCTCCTGGTGAGGAGCCGCTGAAAACCATAGAAGAGATGGCTGAACTTTATATAGATGGTATTCGCCAGATCCAGCCGCACGGGCCATATCAGGTTGCAGGCTGGTCATCCGGCGGAACGATTGCCTATGAAATGGCGAGAAGGTTGATCGAAATGGGCGAACAGGTTGGGTTCGTGGGCCTGCTCGACACCAATTACTCTGATCATTCCGAAATCGGGCCGCCAAAAGATTTTGATGCCAACTTCGAGTTGATTCAGGTCCTGTCAATGATGCTTGAAAAAGAGGACCTGGATGAGGTCATCCAAATGGCCCAAGTATATGATTTCGAGGCACTGATCGAGCGCGGCAGCCATATCGTGGACAAAATAGCAAAGCAATATCCGTCGGTCCATAAACTGGACGTGTCGGCCCTGCGGCGTATTTTGCGGATCCGGCACGCAACCGTCAACGCTCTGGCCAATTATTCGTTGGTTAAATTGCCGATGCATTTGTGGCTGTTTGAAGCAAGGGAATCCGTGCCGCCATCAGGAGTAGCCTGGCGCAGGTTCTTGGGCGATGATCTCCAGGTGGTTCCGGTTCAGGGAACACACCATACGATAACGGCAAGTTTGGAACACCTGAGATCTCTTGGCATCGCCATGACAGATGTCTTAGCGAAAAATAGCAAGCAGAGCGACTCATTCCATATATCGCATTCCATGATGGGATCTGCGGCGGAAGTTTGATCGGCCAACGGGCTCTTGTATCACCTTCTACTGAAAACTATGAAAGAAATAATGAACTTGTATCCTCCTGTTATCGATCAATCTAATCCACTGGTTCCATTGCATGCGACCCATAGCATGGAAAGTCCGGTCTTATGCATTCCTGGCGCGGGCGCGAGCGTTACCTCTTTTGTCGAATTTGTAAACGCTTTAGGCGAGAAATGGCCAATCTACGGATTGCAACCTCGTGGCATAGACATTGCCGAACAGCCTCATGAAAGTGTGGAAGATGCCGCGCTCTATAATTTGCGCGCTTTGGCGCGATTCAATTCAGCGCGGCCAATTCATCTGGTGGGCCATTCTCATGGTGGATGGGTTGCATTTGAGATGGCGCTGCGTCTGCATGAGCAAGGGCGAAGCGTGGCTTCACTTACATTGATCGATACTGATCCGCCTCATTCGATCGAGGAGGCGCCGCATCCAGCTAGCACAGCAGAGATCTTCAGAGAATTTACGGATGTCTTTGAGGATACTTTCGATAGGTCTCTGAATATCGATCAGGCGGTGATTGCGTCAGGCCAGTCCAAAGTTTTTATAGACGAGCTCAATGCGGCTTTAGTCAGGGCAAGAGTGTTGCCCTATCGCAACAACGTCGGCACGCTTCACGGCTCCCTTGCGACGTTCACCGCCGCATGCAACAGCCGGTATATTCCTGATCGATGCTACGCCAATACACTCCGTCTGGTGTTAGTGGGCCCGCACAGCAATAGGTGCTTAAGCATGGATGCTGTGAAAAAGAAGTGGGGAATCTATGCCGACAAATGGCGGCGACATGCAGACGCTGTCGATATATGGTACGGGCCCGGACACCATTTTTCCATTTTGCAGTCGCCTCACGTCTATTTACTCGCAAAGTGGTGGCAGCAAGGCACGGCTTTGTAGGCAATTTTCCAGCAAGGGAGATGATGTATGAATGGAGATCTGAAGAAACGTTTCTACCTGAAAGAGAATGTCCAGGTCGAACCTTTGGTGGACCAATGGTACGCGTGGATGCACTTGATCCCACCCGCCACAGCCGCGCGAAATATTACAGAGCGGCACATGAAGATCATGGATTCTTATATTAAGTCGCCGCAGATCCACGCCAATGCAGTCAAGAATCCCAAAATGCTCGGCGGACCTTTTATCGACTACGGCGGCAAACGTATTGATGAAATTAAAGAACTGTGCCAGGTTACGAAAGAACGCCGTGCCGCGATGTTTGAGTTATCCGCGGCCATCTCTGAGTTGGACGCGCTCTTGCGTGACAAAGCCAAGGGCTACAGCCTGCAGCCACTTTACTCAGAAGTTCCTGCGAATCTTCGAGGATACGTGGAATTGGTCTACGACCTCAATAATCACCCATCATTCAAGTTGATTGAACCTCTACTTTATAAATCGAAATACTACGATCCAGCGTCTCAGAGCTTGATGCTGTCTTCAATTAGCGGCGATGACCGCCCGTTTGTCTTGAGCACGCCTCGATTGGAAAGCGATGATCGGCTGCATGTGCGCCGCCCATTTCACGATGCCGCGGTCGATGAGTTGTTCCGGCTGAAGTCCACTCCCAGGCCTTTGGGTGAGATTAAGGAACTGGTTGGTGTGAACGGCACAGGACATGAGCTGCTTGAGTCATTATTAACCGAGGAACCTCCGCGACCCTATCGCCCTTATACGGGAAATGGGGTGCGCTGGCGTTATTTTGGTCATGCGTGCATCCTGGTAGAGATGCGTGGCGTCAGCATGATCTTTGATCCGGTCTTGAGTTATACCTATGAAAGCCAGGTGTCCCGATATACCTATGAGGACCTGCCGGAGTCAATCGATTACGTTTTGATTACTCATAATCATCAGGACCATGTGTTATTTGAAACTCTGTTGCAGATTCGCCACAAGGTGAAGAACATTGTGGTTCCACGAAACAATGCGGGCGCTCTTCAAGATCCTTCCCTGGAGCTTCTGCTGAAGAATATCGGATTCAAGAATGTGATTGGGCTAGACCAATTGCAATCTATTCAAACCGAGAATGGATCTATCACCGGACTGCCGTTCTTGGGAGAGCACTCAGATTTGAATATTGCGGCGAAGCTGGCTTATTTGGTCAAAGCCGGCCAGCACTCGCTGTTGTTTGCCGCTGATTCATGCAATATCGAACCCAAATTGTATGAATACCTGCACGGCGAAGTGGGCGACATTGATGCCGCTTTCCTTGGCATGGAATGCGATGGGGCGCCGCTCAGTTGGCTTTATGGACCGCTTCTTACTCAAAGGGTGGAGCGAGCGATGGATGAATCACGCCGGCTTTCGGGCTGCAATTTTGAACAGGCAAGAGCAATTGTAGATGAGTTTAAGTGCAAAGAGGTATATGTCTATGCCATGGGGCAGGAGCCGTGGCTCAACTACATCATGAGCATTAAGTACACGGAGCAATCCCGGCCAATCATAGAATCCAACCGTCTTCTCGAATATTGCCGCCAGCAAGGGATTCAATCTGAACGGCTATTTGGAGAAAAGGAGATTCTCCTTCAATAAGTCTTATTCAGCGTGATCGCTGAAATTTGTTGCAGCACGTTGTAATGCCGCTAAGTGTTTCCTGCTTCTCAGGGAAAGATGCCGCTTTTCTCGGCTTTTCCTATATCGCTTCTGAAAAAGTGCTATCGAATAATTCCATGATGATTGCCGATACAACACAACCTCAAACAGCGGAAGAACGGGACCATCTTGTTGCCCTTCCCCGCAGTGAATGGTCTCTCTGGCGGTGGGTTTGTCTCCGCGGTGCTGGCTTCCCATCCGATGATGTACTTAAGCTTGCAGCTGCCCCGGAGACCATCTCCGCTGTGCAAGAGGTAGTCCGTTCCTCGGAGGCGCTGGAACTCGTCCGGTCTCGCATTCTTCAACAACTTCGTACCGCATTGGACGAACTTCGTTTGGCTGGCCAATGGGAGAACAAACAGAAGCGTAAGCCGCTGCTGGATGCGATCTCCAAAATGAATGCAGGCAAACTGCCACGATCGCTGCCGGAAGACATACCGTCCGGTGCTCTCGAAGAACTCACTGCAGCCTTAGCGCAGGTTGACACAGCCAGCGCAGCCTTTCAGAGAAAATTCTCACGATCCTTGCAGGATACCAGCAAGGCAATCCGCGAAATCGCAGACTCTGCCGATTTTCGGGAGGCGCTCACATGGCAAAATCGCACGGTGATCGAAACCGCACTTAATCCACTGCTGCGTGGTCCATCCGATGTATTGGAGCGTGACTCTTCCCGCAAGCAGCATGAAGAACTAGTTGCCAGCTACTGGCAGCGCTACTGCGTAAAAAACGACACAATCGGTTTTTTCGGACCTGTGGGCTGGGCCCGCATTACCTCGGCCATCAGCCACATCAACGTCAGACACGGAGCGAAGCTCCTTGCTGCGCGTAAGACCTATTGGGAATCCTGGGCCATTGATGCACTGGCTGCGGCACTCGCCCGTAAATATAACCTTCATCCGTGGATTGCACCCATCCTTGCGCCTTTCATCCGGGTTGAAGACGTGACCCTCATTCATCCCTTATTTACTCTGCCCCTCACCGCTAAGCAGGCGGCCCTGCTGCGTGCGTGCAACGGGCACGACACAGCAAAACAAATTGCAGCAAGACTCATGCGCATGCCAAATCTGTTCATTCGTCAGCCTGGCGAAGTATATGAACATCTTCGAGAACTCGCCACCAAAGGGATCGTGTTCTGGAAATTCAACATTCCCCCCGGCCCTTTTGCAGAACAGACTCTGCAGGAAGCCTTGCAACGCATTGAGGACTTAGAAATCCGCCAGCAGTGTCTAGATTTATTGGAAGAATTGGACAAGGCACGGGCACAGGTGGAAGCTGCCGCGGGCGATCCGGCTAGATTGAGCTTTTCGTTTAAGCAATTGGAACAGGTCTTCACCCGTCTCACCGGTCTTTCCGCGATTCGCAATCAGGGCAAAGTCTATGCCGGCCGGACACTTGTATATGAGGATTGCCGCCGTGACACCGAAGTGCTGCTCGGGCATAATGTGCTCGAATCTTTGGCAGAGCCGCTTTCGTTGTTGCTTGATGCCGGCCGGTGGTTCACCGCGCGTGTAGCACAGTCTTATGAGGAAAAGTTCCAGGCGATTTATTCTGACATCCGCCGATCAACCTATGCTGCTTCCGTAGATGTCGCTCTCTGGTGGCATAAGGCTGCGCCATTTTTCTTCGACAAAGCTTCAGAGGTTATGGGGCCTCTTCAGAGTGAGTTGGAAGAGAAGTGGGAGCGGGTGCTTAAGCTTCGCGGCGATCAATCTGTCCTCCACTTCACCTGCGATGAATTGCGACCTCGGCTTCTGCGGGAGTTTCCGCCGACCCTGCCTGGGTGGCAAGGTGCCCGCTACCATTCTCCTGACATCATGATTGCAGCAGCCGATGAAAAAGCAATTCGAAATAGTCAATACACGTTTGTTCTGGGCGAAGTTCATGTAGGTGTGAACACATTGCAGACCATTCTTTTCGCCAATCAGCATCCGTCGCTCCCCGATCTTCTCCATGCCCTGACGCAGGATCTCGGCGAAGAAAACGTAGTGCCGGTGTGGGAGAGAGACGAGGAAACCTGCAGCCGCATTGTGCCTTTGATTCCCAAAACGAATTTCCGGCTCGAGTACCTGCCAAATGCATTCACCACGAACCGTTTGCGGGCACTTCCGATTTCCTCGATGATCTTGGAGAACCACAATGGCACATTGATGGCAAAAACCCGTGATGGCAAAGTCTGCTTGGGCGTTCTCGATCTAGTTGGCGGGCTGCTCGGCAAGCAGACGATGGATTGTTTCAGAGTTATAGCTCCCCACCGTCATGCGCCCCGAATCTCGCTGGACTCCCTAATCATTAAGCGTGAGTCATGGCGCTTTTCACCCGCAGAAATGCAGTTTCCCTACTGTGCTGGCGCCGCCGAACGTTTTCTCCAGGCAAGAAACTGGGCCCGTGCTCATGGAATTCCCCGCTTCGCTTTTTATAAAGTTCCCATTGAGAGAAAACCGGCTTATCTGGACTTCGATAGCCCGATATTCGTGGATATTTTCAGCAAGATGATTCGTAGGACTGTGGATGCAGAGCTGCCCGGTGCGATGGTTGAGCTATCCGAGATGCTGCCTTTATTTGACCAAATCTGGCTGACAGATGTATCCGGTAAGAGATATACGAGCGAGCTTCGCTTCGTCGCGGTGGATCCGCGCGAACCGGCGTCCAGTTCGTCGTACCAAACGAAACCTGGGCGCTCATCAGCATAGGCTGACGCAACATGTGCTTGCCGACGGTCAACCGAACTTTGATATTTGAACTCATCTCAAAAATATCTCAGTAAAATCGCGATGCAGACGAGATGTACCATACCGAGAAAATTGCTGAGGTGATGTTCCCAACGTGTGGTAAGACGACGGAAATTTTACAGCCAAGCAAATAATCGCTCTACTTTCCACCGCCGTTTATACCGCCGCAGCCGTCTACCATCCTGGGTACGCGGCTTGCTGCGATTCTCCTTGTGTGGTGCCACCAACTCCGTGCCATATTGCTTCTTCAGCCTCTGGTCTAACGGATCACTATCATGAGCTTTGTCCCCGATGAGCAAAGGCGGTGCTTCTTTGGTGAACCGCTGCTCCAAGGTCGTTGCTACGAGCTTGGTTTCGTGGGGAGAAGCGCTGGCCACGCTAATTCCGACAGGAAGACCATGGCGGTCTGCAGTTGCCATGATCTTGGCCCCTTTTCCGCGCTTCGTTTTACGAACTCCAGAGCCCCTTTTTTCGCCCCGGCGAAGGAGCCATCAATGAAGCTCTCCCGCAAATCCACCTTGCCTCGGTCTCGTAAATCGGCCACCAGGGCCCGTAATATTTCCACTAAAGTGCCATCCTGCTGCCATTGCTGAAACCAGCGATGACAGGTTGGTACGGCGGATAACGTTTGGGCAAATCCTGCCATGGTGCTCCTGTTCGCAATATCCAGAGCACGCCATTCAATACCGCTCTGGCATCTTGTGGAGGGCACCCTCGTTTTTCTAGCTTCGGTTTTGGCGTAAAGAAAGGCTCCAGTATTGACCACTGTGCATCTCTCAGATCCATTCCTTTCTTTTGCCCTTAACCGTCAGCTATTACAATTAATTACTTAGGTTCTCTTTTTTGAGATAGCTTCTTGATATTAACGGGGAGAGTTTGGAGGGAACCAGGATAGTACGGCTTTTGGTTCCTGTGATTGATCGGCTGCCTCCGCAAGCCGAAACACAGCAATAACCGAATTGCTGAGCAGGAACAATCAAAAGTCAATGCGGTTCTTCTCACGCTGCGGAATACCTACTTTCCTTTCACTCGAAATAAGAGGTGAAGGCAAAAAAGCCCTTGGCGGCGTAGCGGAGCTCTGGTGCTGAGGACAAAAGTATTGCAAATTCGCTGAGCTGAGGCCTGCCATCGTTCTCCCTCCACAGCCACTGAAGGCGTTGTAGTACTGGACTGTCGTTATGACCGGCCCACTGAGGACTGGAGAACAGCAATGGCAATCCGTACACCTTCATGTCACAACAGCAGCGATGGAGCGTCGTCTCTTGGAATACATCGACCTTGTGATGGGTGTCATAGACGGATCCCGCGGAGTGGCGGATGTGCCAATAGATTCTGGTTGCCGCATTAACCGACGTCTGGTATTTTCGTGTTGCTGAAGCAATGGCTCAATTGGGAGTGAATTTTTGTACCAATTTTGTACCGCCGACCCGGCAGAGTGGCCTTTTTAGCCCTTCTGGCAGAACGCAAAATCAACAACTTGCGTGTTATCAATATCCCTTGGAGTTCGATTCCGTCCCTGGCCACCATTACCGACCTAAAAATATTGGTTTACAAGAGGTCCTTCGCTTCGCTCAGGATTTCGGCCGATGAGTGTAAACGCCTGTTTACAACACGTGGCACTAAAGCCCACAATTTTCGCCGCAAGACAGCCACACAAGATTTACTGTTGCCACGTGCAAGTAACGGAAGAGTTCCTCTGAGCCCTTCTGCAGAAGCAGTTATCGTCGCCGTTCTTGGGTTACCCGCGCAGGTGAGATTACACGCAATGGTGGCGGTGTTTTGTATTTGGCTGGCGACTGCCACACAACCATCGCTCGTCGTCCCATTGAACGCTCGTTGGTGCCATGTTGTTGTTGAGAGTCGCAGTCAACACAACGGTTTGGAAAGTTCCAAATGTGATGTTCGTAGAAGCGGAGGCACTCGCCGGTTGGACGATCAGAGTAGGCGGTTGGCTGGAGCTTCCCCCACAGCCGATGAGCAATCCACCTATAAGAACTGCCGCCGTCAGCATGAAGAAATGTTTCATGCTTTGCAATCTACAATTTTTCCAATTCATATCCGTGGTAACCGTCATGTTTTTGATGTCGGGCGATTCTATGTGCAAGAACCAGAGTAGTCAATCAGCGAAAAGCCGGAGCTGGACAGTTCACGATACACAACAGAGATGTGTAACATCGCCCCCTTGCCATCGGATCCGATCCTTCAAGGGTCTCAGCAGGACCTATCTGTCCAGAATAATCGCCGCGCGAATGAGGCGGTCCAGTTTAGGAAATTCTTTGTCCAGATAGGCGTTGCCGCCTTCGAATAGTTTGTCCTGATGTCCGGCGCGCATCCCGCTGCCGGAGTTTTCTCCATAGCCGCCGTAGAGCTTCTCCACAACATCCCAGCCTTCAACCACCTTGCCGAAGGGAGCAAAAGCGGGCTCGAAATCATTGCGAGCGGAGTTGTCGCGGAGGTTGATGTAAACCTGCGTGGAACGCGTTCCCGGGCCGGTGTTGGCAAAGGCGACGTAGCCGGGTTTGTTGTGTACCTTCAGGGTATCGTCCGGAATGGTTTTATGACGCCAGGCTTGCGCGACCCTGGGATCGCCGGCAATGCCAAATTGAACCCAACGCCCGGGAACGACCCGGAAAAAGCGCGAGTTGTCGTAATAATGCTCGCGGACCAACTCGTAAAAGCGGTCAGCACCTTTGGGTGACCAATCGCGGTGTGTCTCGATGACGAAGCTTCCAGCGGTTGTCTCGATCCGGGTTCGGAAGACAGCGGGCGCATGCGAAGAATGGAACAAAGGAAAAACAAACAGGACCGCGAGCAGAAGCTTCATCCGATCCAGTGTAGCGCAACTGTCTTGCGGCACTTGGGCTCGGCCCAGCCATGCCAATCGCCAGTTGGTGAAAAATCGCCATTACACTCACAATCTAAGTTAGTTCTGCGGGTGTACTTGCTGTGCCGGATGCGGCTAGCCTCAGGTAGGAAGCAGCTGCTCATTCGGCGCTGGCATTCAGAGTTGCTGTTCGTCTATCTTAGTCTGATGAAATTCGACCATCCCATACTTCCACTGCTTGGGCGCTTGCTCATGGCTTATATCTTTTTCACCAGCGGTATTGCCAAAGTGTTCTCCTGGGACGGGAACATCCAATACATGAGCACGCGGCATTTGCCTGCGATTCCCGTTTTGCTGGCGATTGCCGCGGTGATTGAATTGGGCGGCACTATTTGCCTCGTAACCGGTTACCAGGCTCGCGTGGCCGCTCTGGTAATGTTTGGTTACATGATTGTGCTAACTCTTATTTTTCACAATTACTGGTCTCTCCCCGGCAACATGGCGGGAATGCAGGAAACCCAATTTCGCAAAAATCTTGCGATCGCGGGTGGCTTGCTCTTCCTGGCATATTCGGGGCCGGGACGTTGGTCGTTAGGACGAAAATAAAGATGTCGCGCCGATGCGCCAGAGTCTAACCGCATCGATCAGCGGAATTGAGTTCTTTCCATCCATTTGATGAGACACGCTGTCGCCGCTTAAATCGCTTCGCGCGCGGCCAGGCGCCACCACCAAGCCCAGACGGCACATGCTATCCTGACATCCCTGGCTTCAACCAGAAGAATCTGACGGCCTTTATTTACGTCAGTGAACAAAGATGCTCTTGAGAGATGAGTGGTAATGCGAATATTTGCCTTATCAGATATCCACGTGGACTACAGCGCAAATGCCAAGTGGATTGCAAACTTGTCCGTTGCCGAATATCAGGATGATGTTCTCATTCTTGCCGGCGATGTGAGTGATATAAGGCGACTGCTTGAGTGGTGCCTCAGCGCTCTCACCAAGCGATTCAAGAAAGTTCTGTTCGTCCCGGGAAATCACGAATTGTGGGTAACGCGCGAAGACCCCAGCAAGAACTCATTGCAGAAATTCGACGAAGTATGTGCAGTGGT
>Ga0207661_10001581_pt1 | contig 15497 bp, 12 predicted proteins | sample KBSC713LmetaG_FD_184337 | JGI IMG/M metagenome (GOLD analysis project Ga0207661, IMG submission 184337) | Corn rhizosphere microbial communities from Kellogg Biological Station, Michigan, USA - KBS C7.1-3L metaG (SPAdes) (version 2) | ecosystem: Host-associated > Plants > Roots > Rhizosphere ...
CGAGCTCGACCTCCAGGAGGGACCGGAGCTTCTGCCCCATGGTCGCGAGGTCTTCCTCATCTACTCCACGCGTGATTCGTGGCTCAAGGAGTACGCGCTCGGTCAGCTTCGTCTGCGCGACACCTCCGCCAACCCGCTCGACCCGCGGAGCTGGACGAAGACGGGACCGGTGTTCACCGGCAACGTCGGCGTGTTCGGGGTCGGACACGCCAGCTTCGTGACGACCCCCGGCGAGTCGGAGCAGTGGATCGTGTACCACTCCAAGGATTCACCAACGCCGGGGTGGAAGCGCAGCGTGCGGATGCAGCGCTTCCAGTGGGCGCCCGACGGCACGCCGCGCTTCGGCACCGCCGCCAGCGACGGCGAGCGGATCCCGCTGCCAGGTGGCGAGTGCCGATAGCGACTCGATCTCGCTAGTTCCGCTCCTTCGACTCGCCCAGCGCTTCCACCGCCGCGCGCCGGACCTCGGCGTCCCGGTCCTGCAGGGCGCGCGTCAGCCCACTGACGGCGACGGGCGACCCGATCTCTCCGAGCGCTTCGACGGCATGCTTGCGGATGTCGCGATTCGTGTCGCTCAACAAGCCGACGAGTGCCGACGCCGTCGCCGGATCGGCGATCTCGGCGAGCGCGCTCGCGGCATGTTCACGGAGCTCGGCGTCGTTCGACTGCAGCGCCGCGACGAGCCCCGGCGGCGCTTTGTGGAGATCGTCCAACTCGCCGAGCGCTTCGGCGGCCGCGCGTCGCACGGCGATGTCGGAATCGGTGAGGGCACGACCGAGCACGTTTGCCGATGATGCCGCGCTGAGCTCCCCGAGCGCCTTCGCAGCGGCTTCGCGCACCCGCGCATCGGAATCGTCGGCGAGCGCACGCTCGAGCGGTGCGATGCTGGCGGGATTCTCCAGCTCGCCGAGGACATCCGCCGCCATGGCACGCGTGACGGCGCTCGCATCGCGCAGCGCAGGAATCACCTCGCTGGCGGCGCTCTTGTCGTCGATCTGGCCGAGCGCCCAGATGGCGGCGAGTCGCACGCGCGGCTCGCCACCTCTCATCGTTCTGACCAGCGCGGGGATCGACGACCGATCCTCGATCTCGCCGAGCGCCCATGCCGCCATCGCGGCGACGCTGGCGTCGCGATCACCGAGCGAGCCTTCGAGCGCAGCGCGTACGTCGTGCACCTCGCCGACGCCAGCGGCATGCGCGGCGGCCTCACGCACGGTCGGCGAGCCATCCCCGAGCAGGGCGCGCAACCGGCTCGCAGTGATCGCACTGTTGCCGAGCATCTTGCTCGCAACGCGGCGCACGCAGGGATTCGGCGCACTCAGCTCGCTCACGAGTCGGTCGATCGCGCGGGGATCCGTGATGCGGCCGCCGATGGAATCCTTCGCCGCCTGGAGCGAGGCAGGCGTCGCGGCCAACCGGCCGACGCCACCGCGCTCGCCACTGTTCCAGAAGTTGCCGATCTGGTCGCCGAGCAGCTCGCAGACGACGGGATCCGTCTTGCCGAGCGCGTCGAGGAGGATCGCGACGCGCCCCGAGTCGGGGCCTGGGCGCCGATCGTGATCGACCGCCGACTCGGTCGATGTCACTGCCGGTTTGAGCGTGACGGCGGCGCCGATCGCGCCGGCACCCAGCGCGGCGGAGACCACCGTCATCGTGAGGGCGCGCATCATCACTGTCTCCTGTCGCCGAGGGCTTCGGCTGCGGCCCGCCGAACCTTGGCGTCCTTGGAGGCGAGCCCCGCGCGGAGTGCCGCCACCGCCGCGTCGTCACCGATGTTGGCGAGTGCCGAGATCGCGTTCTCGCGCACGTCGTGGTTCTCGTCGTCGATCAATCGGCGCAGCGATGGGATGGCCGCGACGGACGAGCGCTCACCCGCCAGCTCGGCGGCGCGGGCGCGGACGTCGGCGTCGGGATCGCGCAGCAGCACGAGCAGCGTCGCGTCGGCGATGGGTACCTTGAGGTCGTTGACCGCGTCCAGCGCCTGCTGGCGAACGTCGGCGTTCGCGTCGCCCAGCGCCGCCACGATCACGGAGGCGTGCGACACGTCGTGCAGATCAGCGATGGATTCGATCGCCGCCTGACGCACGTCGGGGGACGGATCGCGCACGAGCGGCGCGAGCGCCGCGCCGGCCGACCGATCCCCGAAGTGTCCGAGTGCGTGGGCCGCGCTGTGCCGCAGGTCGGCGTCCGGATCGGACAGGAGGCGAACGATGTTCGCCGTGGGAACGCCGGACTCGTACTCGGTCAGCGCCTCGAGCGCCTGCTTGCGCACTTCCGTCTCCGGATCGGCGAGCAGCGCCGAGAGGGCGCTGAGCGCGCGCGGATCGGTGAACTTCGCGAGCGACTCCGCAGCGGCGGCGCGCACTTTCGCCTCGCGGTCAGACAGCGCAGCGATGAGCCCGGGCACGGCACGCGAATCCTCCAGCTTCCCGAGCGACTCGGCGGCGGCGGCGCGTACGTCGGCGTCCTCGTCCTTCAATCGGCCGATCAGCGCGAGTACGACGGCCGTGTCGGCGCTGGCCTGCTGTGTTTCGGCCGGCGCAGCACTCTTCACTTCGTCCTGCGCCGAGCTCGCGGCGCGCGCGTCCGGCGTTGGCTCCCCAGCCTTCGATGCGCGCGGCGCCGCCGGCTGGTCGGGCATGCCGTAGGGCTCCGTCGCGCTGGCCGCACGGCCCGTGACGCCGGGGACGAGCGCGATCGTCGCGAGCACGACGGCGAACGAGCCTGCAGCGAGCACCCCGCGCGAACGCGAATCCTGTCTCGCACCGGCGAGCAGCTTCTCGACGCGCGAGACGAGCAGCGAGCGCTCCTCCGCCATGCCGGCGACCGGCACCCCCAGCGGCGACGTCTGGATCCACTCCGCCACCTGGGCGAGGCAGCGCGCGAGGGCGACGCCGGAGCCGGTGCGCCGAACGGCCCACTCGTCGCACAGATACTCGGCCGAGGTCGCGATCCGCCGCCGCGCCACGCGGTTCAGCGGCTGGATCCACAGCACGCGCTCCACCACGCTCGCGAAGGCGAGCCAGAGGGGATCGCGCCGCGCGAGATGTGCGAGCTCGTGCGCGAGCATGACGCGCTGCTCCTCGAGATCGAGCTCCTCCAGCGCGCTCTCGGGCAGGCAGATCTCGCGGACACCGAGCGCGATGGGACTGGAGATGCGGGCAGTGACCGTGAGCCGCGGGCGACGTCCGAGCTTTGCCTCACGCGACAGCTGCTCCAGCTCGGCGAGGAGTCGTCCGTCGGACACGGCACGCCGATCACCGATGCGGCCGACGAGGATCAACCGACGCGCGGCATACCCCAGGGCGAGAGCAAGGGCGCCGATGGCCCAGATCAGGGCCGCCACGGTCTGCATCGAGAGGGACGGCGACGTGGCTGGCGACGGCGCGTCGGCGGGCGAAGGAACCGCCGGCGCGGGAGCCTGAGACACGATCGCTTCCGGATCCGTCGCCGTGGCCGCCGCAGCGCGCGGCTCGTGAGCAGGGGGTCGCGACACCGAGGCAGTCACCGCGGGCACCAATGACACGGTGCCGGCCGGCCTGAGCTCCAGTCGCAGCTGCGCGGTCGACGTCAGCATGCCGCCGATGAGTGCAGTCTTCCACAGCAGGTCCGCGGACGCGGGCGACCAGCTGCGCGCGCGGGTCAGTGCCCACGCGAAGGTCAGCAGGACGGTGCTGTGGATGAGATAGGTGAGCAGCCAGGCGAGCGCCGCGGAGGAGAACGTGTCGATCATTTCGAGTCTCCCTTGGAGGGCCGCGCGTTCATGATCATCCGCTTCACGCGGGCGAGATCGCCCGGGGTCATGTCGGACGCCGAGAGGAGGTGGTTCACGAGGGCAGCAGGGTCGCCGGCGAAGAGCCGCTCGGTCAGCTCGCTCACCATCGAATGCTGCACGTCGGCTTCGGTGATCGTGGCCCGGTAGAGGAACTGCCGGTCACGCGTGCGCCGCGCGACGATGCCTCTACGCTGGAGTCGGGCGACGAGTGTCGCGACCGTGGTCTGCGCGAGGCCGCGCTCGTCGTACAGGGCCTCCCACAGCTCGGCCACCGTGGCTTCGCCGCGCTGCCAGAGGATGCGGAGGATGGACAGCTGCAGCTCGGTGATGTCGTGTCGCTCGGGCATCGGCGCTCCGGTTGATCTACAGCTGTAGTTTTACAGCTGTAGAGCGAGCCTGTCAAGCACGAGCGTCCTCTGGCTGGTCAACCGTAACGGCTACGGCCACGGCGCGCGGTTCCCATTGCACACGGGCACGGCGGACGTACAATTGCCTCGTGTCCGGACGGCGCCCGGTCGAGGGGCCTCACGCGCTGTTCGTCGTCGGCGTCCGGGGCGAAACCCCTGATGCCATGGCTGACGCAGGTCCCTTGAGTCTCGCCGTCGTCGACGATGATGAAGCCGTGCGTACCGCGCTCCGGCGTCTGCTGCGCGCAATGGGGCACGACGTCCGGGTCTTCGCTTCGGCGGAGGAGTGCGAAGCGGATGCGCCGGACGTGGATTGCCTCATCGTCGACCTCCGGCTGCCCGGGCTCAATGGGTTCGAGCTGCGAGAGCGGCTTCGACTGCGTGGCTCCCTGATCCCGATCGTGTTCATCACCGGCGACGGAGGGCCGTCGCCGAGCGATGCCGCGGCGCACGCCGGCACGCCGACCGTCGCGAAGCCGTTCAGCGAAAGCGATCTCATCGCGGCGATCACGCAAGCGGTGTCGAGTGATGCGAACGTGCAGTGAGTCGCGCGAGCGCCCGGGCCAACGTACGTTTCCGGTCGCTGGGGTAGCGGACGACCATCAGTCACGAGAGCGCCCGTGAATACAGATCGGCGGATGCCTGCGTCGACGAATCGCCAGCTCGCGGTGCGCCTGGCCGTTGGCCGCGCGCTCGGTCGGGCGCGCGACCTCGACGACGTCTACAGCGCCGCGCTGGACACGCTCGCCGAATGCCTCGACGTGTCGCGTGCCTCCGTCCTGCTGTTCGATCCCGACGGCGTGATGCGGTTCAAGGCCTGGCGCAACCTGTCGAGCGAGTATCGCGCCGCCGTGCAGGGCCACTCGCCGTGGAGCTCCGATTCGCTGGACGCTGAGCCCATGCTCGTGTCCGACGTGACCCGTGAGCCGTCGCTCGAGGCGTATCTGCCGGTCTTCGCGCGCGAAGGGATCGCCGCTCTCGGGTTCATTCCTCTGGTCAGCCTGGGGCGCGTGATCGGCAAGTTCATGCTGTACTATGCCGCGCCGCACACGTTCGAGGACGAGGAGGTGGAGCTCATTGGCGTCATCGCCGCGGCCGTCGCCTTTGCCGTGGAGCGGGGCCGGATGCAGGAGGGGTCGCGGCGAAGCGACTCCATCCCGGGCTACGAGCCAAATGCTTCCGTCATCGGGCCCTGGGAATGGGAGGTATCGCCGGATACTTCCGCGGAGCATCACAACGGGTTGCCCTCGGGACGGCTTCGCCAGGTGCGGCAGTGCGACATCGAGAGCGATCGCGATTGCCTGAAGATCGTCGGGCTCGACGGCCGACTCCTCTACGTGAACCCGGCCGGGCTGGCGCAGCTCGGTGTGGAAGATCCTCGTGCGCTTCTTGGCCGGCGATGGGTGGAACTGTGGGAGGAGAAAGACCGGGAAGTCGTCGAAGACGCGATCGCACGGGCGAAGGCGGGCACGATCGGGAGGTTCCAGCGGCCGACGACCACGCCCGCCGGAGTGATGAAGTGGTGGGACGTTGCCGTCATGCCGATCGTGGATGCTGATGGCGCGGTCGTGCAGCTCAAGGCCGTCTCGCGCGACGTCTCCGCGCAGCTGCGCGTCGAGGCGTTCCAGGCTGGCCAGCACCAGGTGCTGGAGATGATTGCTACCGGGGCACCGCTCGCCCAGGTGCTGACGTTGCTCGTGCACGTCATCGAGGATCAGTGCGACAGGATGCCCTGTCAGGTCCTGCTGCTCGACGCGGACGGCGTGCACGTGCGGCTGGGGGCGGCCCCGAGCCTTCCCGAAGAATTTTCGAGCCGCTTCGACGGCCAGCCCCTCGGCCCCCACGTCGGTGCGTGCGGCATCGTGATGCAGACCGGAAGAACGGTCATCGTCGCGGACATCGAGCGTGAGGCGCAGTGGCCGGACCTGCGCGACGCGGCGCTGTCGATCGGGCTGCGCGCCTGCTGGTCGGCCCCGATCCTGTCGCCGAAGAAGAAGGTGCTCGGCTCGTTCGCGATGTTCAGCAGCGCGGCGCGCGGGCCCTGCCGGGAAGAGCTCCGCCTGCTCGAGACTGCCGCCGACCTCGCCGGCGCGGCGATCGACCACCATCGGTCACAGGAAGCGTTGCGTCAGAGCGAGGAGCGGAGCCGCGCCATCCTGCGCGCAATCCCGGATTGGATGTTCGTGCACAGCGAGGACGGGGTGTATCTCGACTGTCACGTCAAGAATCCCGGGGCGCTCCTCGTCCCGCCCGAGACGTTCCTCGGCAAGTCCATGCGCGACATCCTGCCGCCGTCGCTCGCCGAGGTCTTCGAGCGCGCCTTCGAGCGCGCGCGGGCGAGCAACGAGCCGGAGCGCATCGAGTACAGTCTCGACCTCCAGCACGAGCGCCGCTTCTACGAAGCCTGCATCGTCCGGTGCGACAGCGACAAGCTGCTCAGCATCGTGCGGGACATCAGCGACCGGAAGCACGCCGAGCTGGATGCGGCGGCGCAGCGGCAGGAGCTCGCCCATCTGAATCGCGTGCTGATCCTGGCCGAGCAGTCCGGCGCGCTCGCGCACGAGCTGAGTCAGCCACTGGCCGCGATCCTCGCCAACGCCCAGGCGGCGCGTCATCTCCTCGATCGGACGCCGCTGGACCTGGACGAGCTGCGCGAGACGCTGGACGACGTGATCAAGAGTGACAAGCGGGCGGGGATGGTCATCCACCGGCTTCGCGAGCTCCTCAAGAAGAGCAACGCCGTCCTCCAGCCACTCGACCTGAACGAGGTCACGCGGGAAGTCCTCGACCTGACCCACAGCGATCTCCTGCTGCGGCGCATGCCGATCACCACGGCGCTCTCGCCGGGGATCCCGCCCGTCCTGGGGGACCGCGTGCAGTTACAGCAGGTGATCCTCAATCTCGTGATCAACGCGTGCGACGCCATGAGCAACGTCGAGCCGGCCGAGCGCGAGCTCAAGCTCACGACGGTGGCCGACGAGGAGTGCGTGCAGATCGCCATCAGCGATCGCGGCGTGGGCATCCCCGAAGGTCAGCTCGATACGGTGTTCGACCCGTTCGTGACGCATCGGCCGCAGGGGCTGGGGTTGGGGCTGGCGATCAGCCGTTCGATCGTCGTCGCGCACCATGGGCGAATCCAGGCGGAGAACAACGCCGATCGCGGCGCGACGTTCCGCTGCTTCCTGCCGCTGGCCAGTGTGGTCGCGGGCGCCGTCGTCGGCCTGGAGTCGGTTGTTGCGATGATGCCGCCCGGGTAGCTTCCGCTCGCGCGCGCGCGACGCGTGCGACCACTGCCCGGAGCGCCCGTCGATGACCGCAGGAAGTGCCCTGTTCCTCTTCGTCCTGGTTCTCGCCACCGGATTCTTCTCGCTGAACGTCCAGCGGCTGGTGAGCTACCTCCGGCTCGGCTACGTCGAGAACCGGACGGACCATCCGCTCACGCGCCTGAAGAACGTGCTCGTGATCGGGATCGCGCAGAAGAAGATCTTCCGCGATCCCATCGCCGGTCCGATGCACGCGTTGATCTTCTGGGGCTTCATGGTCCTCACGGCGGGCACGATCGAGATCGTGATCGCCGGCGTCTTCCCGCGCTTCTCCTTCGCGCCGCTGCTCCCCGATGTGCTGTACCGCACCTACTCGCTGTCGCAGGACGTCTTCGCGCTCCTCGTCATCGGTGCGGTCGGGTTCGCGCTCTACCGTCGGCTCTTCCTCCACCCGAAGCGCCTCGAGGGAGACAATCTCGAGCACACCGACGCGCTGATCATCCTCAGCATGATCATGGGACTCATGATCACGCTGTTGCTCTTCACCTCGCTCCTGCTCGTCGTGCAGCCGGACGCCTTCGGTGCGGAGAAGATCGTGTCGCGCCCACTCGCTGGAGTGTTCGGCCGGCTCGTCACACCCGGCGCCGCGAACACGGGCTACCACCTGTTCTGGTGGATGCACGCGCTGCTGATCCTCGTCTTCCTCAACTATCTCCCGTACTCGAAGCATCTCCACGTCGTCTCGTCGCTCATCAACGTCTACTTCTCCAACACGAGCGGCCCGGGGCAGAAGGGCGTGATGCGGCCGATGGATCTCGAGGCGGACGTCGAGTCGTTCGGCGCCGCCGACGTCGAGCAGCTCTCGTGGAAGAATCTCCTCGACGGCTACTCGTGCACCGAGTGCGGGCGCTGCACCGCCGCCTGTCCGGCGAACATCACGGGGAAGCCGCTCAGCCCGCGCAAGATCGTCGTCAACACGCGGCAGCGCCTGATGGAGAAGGCGCCGCTGGTCACCGACGATCGGATGGAGTTCCTGCGCCCGGCGCTGCTGCACGGCGAGGGCGGCGACGCCGGGGCGACGACGGCGGGGCAGGTGATGGGGCATCGACTGCTCGACACGTACATCACCGAGGACGAGCTCTGGGCGTGCACGAGCTGCCGCGCCTGCGTCACGGAGTGCCCGGTCTCGATCGACCAGCTCGACGTGATCAACCAGATGCGGCGCAACCTCGTGCTCACCGAGTCGCGGTTTCCCGAGGAGCTGCAGCCGGTGTTCGAGTCGCTGGAGCGGAATGGCTCGCCGTGGGCGTTCCAGGCGGCCGACCGCGCGGCGTGGGCGGAGGGGATGCACATCCCGACGATGGCCGAGCTGGCGGAGCGCGGCGAGCGGCCCGACATCCTCTTCTGGGTCGGCTGCATGGGGTCGTTCGACGACCGGGCGAAGAAGATCACCGTCGCCTTCGCCCGCATCATGCAGGCGTGCGACATCAGGTTCGCCATCCTCGGGCAGGAGGAGCACTGCCATGGCGACCCGGCGCGCCGGATGGGGAACGAGTATCTCTACCAGATCCTGGCGAAGGACACGATCGAGACGCTCGACCGCTATGCGGTGACGACGATCGTCACGCACTGCCCGCACTGCTTCCACCAGCTCGGCAACGAGTTCCCGCAGCTCGGCGGCAACTACGAAGTGATCCATCACTCGACCTACATCGAGCGGCTCCTCCAGGAGGACCGCGTCCCCCTGCACACCGAGGAGGGCAAGCGGCTCACCGTCGCCTACCACGACTCCTGCTATCTCGGGCGCTACAACGACGTCTATGATGCACCGCGCGAGACGCTCAAGCGCGCCCTGCCGGTCGTCACGCTCGTGGATCCGCCGCGTACCCGTGACCGCGGGCTGTGCTGTGGCGCCGGAGGCGGCCGCATGTGGATGGAGGAGCGCACGGGCAAGCGCATCAACGTCGAGCGAACGGAGGAGCTGCTCGCCACCGGTGCGGACACGATCGCCGTCGCCTGCCCGTTCTGCATGACGATGATCTCCGACGGCGTGAAGGCGAGCGGCAGCGAAGTGCCGGTGCTGGACGTGTCGGAGGTGGTAGCGGGGGCGCTGCGGAGATGAGGTGATGCGGGGTTGAGGGGATGCGAAACGACGCACGGCCTCGGGAAGCTTGTGTCTCCCGAGGCCGTGCTGTTCCGCATCCCCTCATCTCTCCATCCCCTCATCCTCCCAGTCAGTTCTCCACCTCAACTTCCACAGCGTCACCGTCTGCCGGATCTCGCCCTCGACGAACGGTCTCGGATCAGCCTCGTGGGTAAGGCCGAGCGTCTCGCATTCGTCCAGGAACTCCTGAAGGGCGATGCGGCCGGGATCGGCGACGATGGCTTCGCCGCCGCGAACGAGCGTCGCGGCGATCGCGTTCGCGACGAGCGCGGCGTATCGATGCTCGTACAGCACGTCGGACGCGAGCACGACGTCGAACCGGCCAAGGTCGCGCGGCATCTCCACCCAGTTGACCATTCGCGTCGCGATCGGTCGGCCCGTCGCTTCCGCGACGTTGAGCGCGGCGAACTCCAGGGCGTCCTCGTAGTAGTCGGTCGCCGTCACCTCGGCGCCAGCGAGCGCTGCGCCGATCGCGACGAGGCCGAGACCGCATCCGAGCTCGAGGACGCGCTGGCCGGCGAGGCGCATGACCGTGAGCTCGTCGGCAAGGATGCGCGCCGACGGCCAGAGATCCGCCCAGTAGGGGAGCCGCTCGTCGCGGACGAAGTCGTCCTCCCGGATCAACTCGTCCGCGTTGGCCGGCATGAGGAGCTGGACACGTCGGCCGCCCACTTCGGTCTCACGCGTCGCCGTGCGGAAGCGGTGTGACAGCTCGTCGCGCAGCGCTGCTCGGAACTCCGGTGTCGTCATCCAGGGAAGCTAGCGCTTCCTCCAAACTCGCCGTCCATGGGCAGGGCGCGCAGCACGGAGCCCGCCGGCACCCGTTGCGGCTCTGCCGGGACGACGAGCAACGCATCCGCGGCTGACATCGACGTGAGCATCCCCGAGCTCTGTGCGCCTGTGAGCCGCGCGTGCAGTTGCGCGTCGGCGCCGTCCGTCAGGACGCCGCGCAGGAAGTGCGTGAGCGGGGCGCGCAGCAAGACATCCTCGTCCAGCACGACCGGGACGGTGCGCCGGTGCGGCCGGCTCGACCCGAGCAGCGTCCGGAGCAGCGGCCGTCCGAACAGCTCGAAGGTCACGAGCGCCGAAACGGGATTGCCCGGCAGGCCGAGCCACGGCACGCCGAACAGCCGGCCGAAGGCGAGCGGGGCCCCGGGGCGCATGCGCACGCGCCAGAGCGACAAGGCCCCGCCCAGTCGATCGACGACGGTCCGGGTGAAGTCGAAGTCGCCGACGGACACACCGCCCGACGTGACGATGACGTCGCATCCTTCGGCACCGCGGAGCAGCCGAGCGAGCGCGTCGGGGTCGTCGGCGCCGATGCCGAGCGAGACCGGATCCCCGCCCGCGGCGCGTACCGCGGCCTCGAGGGAGTAGCTGTTCGACGAGACGATCCGCCGGCCCGCGAGGACGTCGGCGAACCGCTCGATGGGAACGAGCTCGTCGCCGGTGGCGAGGATGGCGACGCGCGGCCGGCGGTGCACCGCCGGCCGCGCGCAGCCGACGGAGGAGAGCACGCCGATCTGCGCGGCGCCGAGCGTCGTGCCGGCGCGCATCACCACGGCGCCGACCCGGACGTCCTCACCGGCGACGCGCACATTGGACGCCACGTCGCGGTCATCGCGGATCTCGACGATCTCTCCCGTCGTCGTCGTGTCCTCGACGCGGATCACGGTGTCGGCCCCTTCGGGTACCGGCGCCCCCGTCATGATGCGCATCGCGGTGCCTGCCTCGAGGGCGCGCGTCGCGGCGGTGCCCGCCGCGATCGTCTCGACGACGCGGAGTCGCACCGGCCGCGACGCCGACGCGCCTCGCACATCGCTCGCGTGTGCGGCGAAGCCGTCCATGCTCGCGTTGTCCCACGGCGGCAGCGACACCGGCGACTCGATGTCTTGCGCGAGCACACGCCCCAACGCCTCGGGCAGCGCCACCGTCTCCTCACCGAGTGGAGCGACGCCGGCCAGGACGTGCGCACTGGCCTCGGCGGGGCTCAGGCGAGTGACACTCACCGAGCCGGGAGGCGCAGCGATGCCAGGCGCACGGCGAGCGCATCCTGCACGCGCTCGACGGCCTTGGTCGGCACGCTGTAGTTGTTGCACAGCGCGCTGAAGAGCAGGAGGCGCCCGTCGGCGGTGGTGACGTAGCCGGAGAGCGAGCGCGCCTTGTCGATGTAGCCGGTCTTGGCGTGGACGTTCCCCTGCGCGGGCGTCCCGCGCATCCGGTTCTCCAACGTGCCGTCGACGCCGGCGACGGGCAGCGCATCGAAGAAGACGTGGAAGTCCGGGTGGCGACGCACGGCGTCGAGCACGTGGACGATCGTGCGCGGTGAGACGTAGTCGTGCCGCGACAGTCCGCTGCCGTCGCGCACGGCGAAACCGTCGCTCGTGGCGCCCCACGCGAGCAGCTGTCGGCCCACGACCTGCTGCGCGCTGTCGGCGCGGCCGATGCCGGTGGCCTTGCGCGCGATCGACTTGAACAGGAGCTCACCGATCTGGTTCTGCGAGGGCTTCTCGAAGAAGGGAAAGACCTCACGCAGGGTTGGCGAACGAAGGGAGAGGAGCGAGTCCACGCGCGCCGTCGTGTCGGTCGCGCGGCCGTCTACCGTGATGCCGCGGCTCCCGATGGCCTCGCGCAGTGCGGCGACGAACGCCGCCGGGTGATCGCGAAACGCGATCTGGAGAACGGCGGTGTCGCCCGCGACGATGGTTCCACGCACGACGATGCCGGCGCGCGACGAATCACGGTCGATCGTCAGCTGCGTGCGGTGCGACTCGGAATCGCCCGCCGACGCAGGGCGCGCGACCGTCGTCGCCTGGACGACGAGTGGCGGGTAGGTCGTCGCGGGGCGTGTCGTGGCGCGCGCCGGATCGCCCGCCCGCGCACCGGCGCGTACGAGCACCTCGGTGAACCCTTCGTTGAAGTACAGCGCGTCGACGCCGGCGCCGTACGGCTCGTCGAGGTCGTCCCAGTCCCACCCGTAGCCGAGCGGCGAGTCGGTGAAGGGCGAGGGCGCCGCCACGACGCGACCGCGGATGCGCGTCACGCCGTGCGCGCGCAGCGAGTCGGCGAGATCGCGGAGGGGGAGCATGGCGTCGCCGCGCATGTGCGAGCTGATCGACGGGTCGCCGTCACCGCGCACGACGAGATCGCCCTCGAGCACGCCGCGCCGGACCGGTCCACGCGCGAACAGTGACGTCGACCAGGTGAAGTCCGGCCCCAGCTCCGCCAGCGCGACGGCGCCCGTGACGATCTTCATGTTCGACGCCGGCATGAAGAGCTTGTCGGCGTTGCGCGAATAGAGCGTGTCGCCGCGCACGGGGTCGACGACGAGGATGCCCCAGTACCCGCTCCGGAAGTCGGGAGCATTCGCGAGGGAGTCGATGAACGGCGCGAGTGCCGCACGACTGTCGACTGGCGCGGCGGCGGCCGCCGGCGCCGGCCGGTTGGGGGACGGCGCTGGAGCGACGTGCGCACCGGCGCAGCCGGCGAGGAGGAGGGCGACCGACGTTCGAAGGGCGCGCATGCAGGGGGCGGGTGAGGCGCTACTCGCGGCGGACGCGCGCGAGCGATGCGCCAAAGATGGCAGAGAGTGCTCCTGGCAGGAATGCTTGCTGCCAGCCGCGCGTCAGCGCCGCGCGGTGTCCTCGCCGTCGGGCAAGCGTCCGCCGAGCCGGGCGAGGTCCGCGAGCGTGTCCACGCTGAGCAGGAGCCGCGTCGGATCGCCGAATGGTGCCAGCTCCGCTGCGCCGAGCCGACGCACGGCGGGCAGCGTGTCGTGGAGCGCACCGGCGCGCCGCTCGCCAGCGGCGAGCAGCCGCTCGCAGACGGCGAGGGCTTCGGGCGCGTAATACGCGCACAGCGGTTGCGCGCTGGACGGAACGCCCGGCGTCGGGATGACGGCGCTCACCCCGGTCTCGCCGAGACCGCGCAGGTGCTGCAGCAGGGCGGTCGTCACGAACGGCATGTCCCACGCGACGACGATGAGCGGATCGCCCTGCGCCGCGACGAGCGCCGTCCGGAGCCCATGCAATGGCCCGAGCCCCTCTTCGCTGTCACGCGTGATCGCCATGCCGGGGAACCAGAACGGGGCGCGCGCGTCGTTGGCGACGACGACCTGCCGGTCCGTCGCGCCGCGGAGCGCCGCGAGGACGCGGTCGGCGATGCGCAGCCCGTCCACCAGCGCGAGCCCCTTCGGCATTCCGCTGAAGCGGCGCGCGGCCCCGCCGGCCAACAACACGCCGACGCACCGCGATCTGCTCATCGATCCGCTCAGATCCGAAGGCCGCGATGCTCGGCGGCGAGATCGAGCTCCGTCGTCAGCGCCCGTTCGACGATGAAGCTCTCGATCCCGCGGCGCGGCCGTTCTTTGAGGAACCGCCCGCATCCGTTGCACATCACGAGATCGTAGCCGACTTCCGAGTTCGTGATCCGGCCGATCGTCGGCTCGTCCACGGTCCGGCAGCTCAGGCACCCCTGGTGCGGCGTGCGCCACTGCGCGTCGCAGCGCGCACAGACCAGCGTGCGCTGGGCGCCGCGCTCCCGGAGCGCGATGTCGGGGTATCCGCCGCAGCAGGGACACACGATGCGCGTCCAGCCACGCCAGATGGAGGCCGGCTCGACCTTCGCGCTCGCCGAACGGAGCAGGGCATTGCCGACGATGATCGCCGCCTGACGTGCGATGCGACGCGTCGGATCTCGCGGCGTACGATCGCCCGTGAACCAGCCGCTCACGAGGTCGTCGACGTCGAGCTCACCCTCGAGCATCGATCGCCGATCCTCGTTCGACAGGAATCCGGCGACCTCGAAGGCATCGAGCACGCGGATGAAGTGCGGCATCGGATCGCCGCACGAGCGAAGGACGCGGAGCGCGTCGTAGCCGACCTGTCCACTGCGGATGCGGGACTGCGCGTGCTCGACGTCCACGAGCGGCTCGCTCTCGGCGCGAATCTCGGCGTGTGCGCGGAGCACGGGCGCATACTGCTCGGCGAGCGTGCTGCGGACGGTCGTAGGACGGGGAGGATCGAGAGTGGGCACGGCGCGGAGTGACAGCGGCGCCTGTCTGGGCTCGGATGCCCGACTGGGCGCGTTGTCGTAAGCACGACCGAGCGCCGTGAAGGTCACTTGGCTCAGTCTGGCTCGTACGCGGCAGACAACGTCGCGTCTTCCGCCACGGTCACGCGCGTCACGCGCGTGCGCGCGCCGAGTCCCGCCTGCACGCGCTGACAGATGAATCGCGCGAGCTCCTCGCCGGTCGGCATGAGCCCGCCGTCGGCGAACTCGGCAACGTCGAGGTTGATGTTCGCGTGGTCGAAGCGCGTCCGCACCTCGCGCTCGAGTATCTCGTCGAGTACTCCGAGATCGACGATGAACCCCGTGACCGGATCGATCTCGCCGGTGACGGTCACGTCGCAGACGTAGCTGTGTCCGTGATAGTTCGGGCGCGCGCACGCGCCGAACACGGCCGCGTTGCGTTCGTCGCTCCAGTCCGCGACGCGATAGCGGTGCGCCGCCGCGAAGGTGACGCGGCGGGTGAGATAGGATGGCATGGCGGGGAAGATATCGGAGCGGCGGCTACGCCGCCCTAATGCTGCTCCCCATAGTCCTCCGGCTGGGCGTCCGTCCCCGACAGGCCTTCCGGCGTCGGTGACTCCGGCGGGACCCAGCCGGCGGCGCGCTCGATCGACTCGTGCACGTCGGTCGTGCCTTCGATATCGGGGCCTGGGAGATCGGCCAGGTGCTCGGCCTCCGGGCTGAGCGGCACCGCGCGATCGCCGAGGAGCAACCCTTCGTCGCGATCCTCCTCGGCGAGGTGCTCGTCGATGTCCATCGGGCTCTCGGCGCGACGGATCGGATCGATGACCAGCTCGTTGCTGAAGTCGTTGATGCCG
>Ga0207661_10001582_pt1 | contig 15492 bp, 19 predicted proteins | sample KBSC713LmetaG_FD_184337 | JGI IMG/M metagenome (GOLD analysis project Ga0207661, IMG submission 184337) | Corn rhizosphere microbial communities from Kellogg Biological Station, Michigan, USA - KBS C7.1-3L metaG (SPAdes) (version 2) | ecosystem: Host-associated > Plants > Roots > Rhizosphere ...
GCTACAATTTCGCCTGTGCGCTTTCGGCCTTCCTCAGCGACAAGGAAGAGGCGTTGCGCCATCTCGAGCGCTCGCTCGCGACTGCGGGGGCGTTCCATCTCAATCTCATCGAAGCCGATCCTGACCTTGATCCGCTCCGCGACGATCCGCGGTTCAACGCGGTCCTTGCCCCGGTTCGTAAGAGGCTCGGAATCGAAGAGCCCGTCCCAGTTATTTGATCCGTTGGGCGTGCAGGATTTTCACGGGCGGGTCGAGCATCTGCCCCTTCATCGCGCCTTCGCCCTTGGTTTGCGACACTGGCGAGTTCCAGATCTTCCGGACCACATCCATCCCTTCGGTCACGTGACCGAAAGCGGCGAAGCCGTTCGCGTCGCCGCCGGGGCCGCCGGCATCGAGCCCGGGCATGTCGGACAGGAGGATGAAGAAATCGGCTCGGGCGGTGCCCGGACCGTTGTTGGCCATCGAGATCGAGCCCGCGACGTTGTGCAGGCCCGTCTTGCTCGTCGGCTCATGCGCGATCGGAGGGTAAAGCTTGCGCGCATCGGTCCTGATGCCGCCCTGGATCAGCCCGCCATCCTTCCCGTCGGCGTCAGGCATGTGCATCGCGCGGTAGAGTGTCTCTCCGTCGAAGCGGTGCGTGTCGACGTAATGCAGGAAATTGGCGGTCGTGACAGGCGCATGGGCGCCGTCGAGCGCGACGACGATGCGGCCGGCGCTCGTGTCGATCGCCACGGGCACTTCGCCGGCTGCGGTTGCCGGCGCAGCCTGCGCTAGGGCCGGGGCGGACGTCGCCGCGAGGAGCGCGGCTGCAAGGAATCGAAGCATCATGGGGAAAGCCTTACTAGCCCTCTCCCGCTTGCGGGAGAGGGTTGGGTGAGGCCTGTTCCTTTCTTCGCACGTCCGAATGCCCTCACCCCGCTCGGCTGCCGCCAAGTCGCCCTCTCCCGTGAACGGGAGAGGGGGATTGCGAAGGCTTTTCCTCTTGCGGCCAAGCCCTTATAGGCCGCCGCAAATGCCCGCCATCGAGATGACCACACCAGCCGCGCTGCCGGCCGACTGGCGCGATTTCGTCGCGCTGACCAAGCCGCGCGTGATGAGCCTGGTCGTGTTCTCCGGCCTCTGCGGATTGCTGGTTGCCCCGGTGCAGTTGCCCTTCGTGCTCGGCTTTACGGCGATCCTGTGCATCGCGCTCGGCGCAGGCGCGTGCGGCGCGCTCAACCAATGGTATGAGGCCGAGATCGACGCGAAGATGCGGCGCACGGCGAACCGGCCGCTGCCCGCCGGGCGGATGGACCGGCAGTCTGCGCTTCACTTCGGGGTCGGACTGGCATTCTTCTCGGTGCTGCTGATGGGCCTCGCAGCCAATTGGCTTGCGGCGATTCTGCTGACCGCCTCGATCCTGTTCTATGTGCTGATCTACACCGTCTGGCTGAAGCCGCGGACCGCGCAGAATATCGTCATCGGCGGCGCGGCCGGCGCCTTCCCGCCGCTGATCGGCTGGGTTGCCGCGACGGGGCATGTCGCCGCGCTTCCGCTGCTGCTGTTCGCCATCATCTTCCTGTGGACGCCGCCGCATTTTTGGGCGTTGTCGCTGTTCGTCCGCTCCGATTACGCCGCAGCCGGAATCCCGATGCTGCCGGTGGTCGCCGGCTTCGAGAGCACGCGGCGGCAGATCTTCCTGTACAGCCTGCCTATGGCCGCAGCGGCCGTGGCGCCGTGGCTGCTTGGCCTTGCGGGGCCCATCTACGGCGGCTGCGCCGCGGTGCTGAGCTTCGTCTTCCTGGTGCTCGCGGGGCGCGTTGGAGCCAGCCGAACGACTGAGCCCAAGTACATGGCCGCCGAGAAGCATCTGTTCGCTTATTCAGTCTTCTACCTGTTCGCCCTGTTCGCGGTGCTCGTCGCCGACCGGTGGCTCGCCTGATGCCGCGGCTCGAAGACGAAATCATCCGCCGGCAGCGCGAGCGGGCGAAGATCACGGCCTGGCTGCTCGGCGCGTTCGTGATCCTGCTGTTCTTCATCACCATGGCCAAGACGGGGATCAACTGGTGAATTCCGCTGTTGCCGAGAACAAGAACGGCAAGACGCTGCTGATCCTGACGCTCATCATCGCGGCGATGGTCGTACTCGTCGCTGCGACGCCGCGGCTCTACCGCGCCTTCTGCGAGGCGACCGGCTTTAACGGAACGACGCAGCGCGCGGAGCGTGCGCCGGGCGCCGTACCGGGGCAGGTCAAGGTCCAGTTCGACGCCAACGTCCACCCGGGGCTGCCGTGGCGGTTCGAGCCCGAGCAGAACGAGGTCAACGTCGCCCCGGGTGCGCAGACCAGGATCTTCTACCGCGCGCAGAACCTGTCGGCGCGAACCATCGTCGGCCAGGCGGTGTACAACGTATCGCCCGACACCGTCGGCAAATATTTCAAGAAAATCCAGTGCTTCTGCTTTTCCGAGCAGACGCTGAAGCCGGGCGAGAAGGTCGACATGCCGGTCGTCTTCTTCGTCGACCCAGCGATCAAGAAGGACCCCGACACGAAGGACGTCCACGAGATTACACTCAGCTACACATTTTACCCGGTGGAAACTGTCAAAGCGGGCGGCTAGAGCCGCTCACAACCGAAGAACGAGGGAAGCCGCAGCACGATGGCCGCAACCAAGAACCACGATTACCATCTCGTGAATCCCAGCCCGTGGCCGCTGCTCGGCGCGATCGCCGGCGGAAGCCTGTTCAGCGGCGCGGTCATGTGGTTCCACGAGAACAATTACGGCGTGCCGCTGATGGCCATCGGCTTCGGGCTCGTGCTCCTTACGATGTTCTTGTGGTGGAGGGACGTGATCGACGAGGCGCATACCGGCTATCATACGCCCGTCGTCCAGCTCCACCTGCGCTATGGGATGATCCTGTTCATCGCCTCCGAGGTGATGTTCTTTCTCGCCTGGTTCTGGGCCTTCTTCGACAGTGCGATTTTCCCATCGGCCGTCGATGCGGTTGGCGGGGTCTGGCCGCCGAAGGGCGTCGAAGTGCTCGACCCGTGGGGCTTCCCGCTCCTTAACACCATGATCCTGCTCTGCTCCGGTACGACAGTCACCTGGGCGCACCATTCGCTAATTCATGGCGACCGGCACGGGCTCAAGCTCGGGCTGTGGCTGACGATCCTCCTCGGTCTCTCTTTCACCAGCGTCCAGGCATATGAATATGCCCATGCTCCCTTTGCGTTTAAGGGCAGCATCTACGGGTCGACCTTCTTCATGGCGACGGGCTTCCACGGCTTCCACGTCATCGTCGGAACGATCTTCCTGACCGTCTGCCTGATCAGAGCGTACAAAGGCGACTTCACGCCGCGGCAGCATTTCGGGTTCGAGGCCGCCGCCTGGTACTGGCATTTCGTCGACGTCGTGTGGCTCTTCCTGTTCACGTCGATCTACGTCTGGGGCGGCTGGGGGGCGCCGCACGCGGGGTGACGCCCGACCAACCGGCTGCCGAGCTCGCGCCGGTTACGGCGGCAATGAAGGGTGCCTGCCCGCGATGCGGGACGCCCGGCCTGTTCTCCGGCTGGACCAGCTTCGCGCCGAAGTGCCGCGGCTGCGGCCTCGATTTTTCGAGCTTCAACGTCGGCGACGGGCCGGCCGCGTTCCTGATCTTCTTCGTCGGCACGATCACTGTCGTCGGCGCGCTGCTGCTCGATGCCGCGGTCGAGCCGCCCTGGTATGTGCACCTGATCTGGATCCCGGTCGCCGCGGCGCTGACGGTCCTGGGTCTTCGGCTGTCCAAGGCGTGGCTGCTGGCGCAGGAATATAAGCACCGCGCGCGCGAAGGGCGGATTGCCGAATGATCAAGCGCCTGCCGGTAGTGCCAACGATCGTCGTGCTTGCGGCGGTGGCGCTGATGATCGGCCTCGGCGTGTGGCAGCTGCAGCGCGCGAAGTGGAAGGAAGGGCTGATCGCCCGCTATGCCGCGGCGGATCGGCTGCCCCCGATCGCCTTTCCGACGGCGCCTCTGCACAAAGATGAGCTGCCGCTCTTCCGCCATGCGACAGGCGTCTGCCTGCGCATCGTCGGCCACCGCGCGGTCGGCGGCGAGAATCGCGTTGGCGAGCCCGGCTATGTTCATATCGTCGACTGCGTCACTGGCGGCGAAGGGCCGGGGATGAGCGTCGAGGTCGGTTGGTCGAAGGACCCGAATGCCAAGGTCAACTGGGCCGGCGGTCCGGTCAGCGGGGTGATCGCGCCTGACCGCGTCCATCGCATGCGGCTGGTCGCGGCGTCGGCGCCGCCAGGGCTGGAGCCGAGCAAGGTCCCGGATGTGACCTCGGTGAGCCCCGTGACGCCCGCGGGGCATCGCGGCTACGCAGCGACATGGTTCGGTCTCGCGCTGATCGCGCTGGTCACTTACGTGCTGGCGGTGCGCAAGCGGTTCAAAGGACAGCCTCGGTGAGCGGCGAGCAGCATGTACTTTCGAACGGCCTCACAGTGGCGGTCGATCCGCTGCCTGGCGCGGAATCCGTGGCCGTCGGACTCTATGCCAGCGTCGGATCCCGCTCGGAGCCGGCGGCGCTGAGCGGCCTCGCGCATCTCGTCGAGCATATGGTGTTCAAGGGCGCCGGCGGGCGCGACACGCGCGCGCTGGCTGAAGTGATTGAGGACGTCGGCGGAAGCCTCAACGCCTGGACAGCGCGCGACCAGACGGTGTTCCACGCCCGTGCGCTCGCCCGCGATTTGCCGCTCGTCGCCGAGCTGCTCGCGGACCTCGTCCGGCGGCCGCACTTCGACGAAGAGCATCTCGAGCGCGAGAAGCAGGTGATCCTGTCCGAGCTCGGCGAAGTCACCGATTCGCCCGACGATCTCGTCCACGACCATCTGTTCGAAGCCGCGTTCGAAGGTCAGGCGATCGGCCGCCCGGTGCTCGGACGCGAGGAGACCGTACGCGCCGCTACGCGGCAGGATTGCTTCGAGTGGCTCGGCCGTCAGTTCACGCCCGGACGGCTCGTGCTGGCGGCAAGTGGGAAGGTCGATCCGGAACAGGTGGTGACGCTCGCCGAGCGCTTGTTCGGCGACATGGCCGGCGCGCCTGAGCAGCCGGTCGAAGCCGCGCGTTTTACCGGCGGCCTTCGCAACGACCGGCGGAGCTTCGAGCAGGCGCACTGGTGCCTGGCCTTTCCAGGCTATGCGGCGGCCGATCCGCGCAATCCGGCGCTTGGCCTGTTCGTCCAGGCGCTCGGCGGCGGGACCTCGTCGCGGTTGTTCCAGGAGCTGCGCGAGGAGCGCGGCCTCGCTTATTCGATCTATGCGTGGAACCAGGCGTTCGCCGACTGTGGCCTGGTCGGCATCGGCTGTGCGGCCGAACGCAGCCAGGCCGCGGAATCGGTCCAGCTTGCGCGCGACCTGCTCGCCGCGGCGGCCGATGATCTGACGCAAGCCGAGCTGGACCGCGCCCGCGCGCAGGTCGAAGCGGCGCTGGTGATGTCGCTGGAGACGGCGCAGGGGCGGGCCGATCACATGGCTCGATCGATCGAGGTGTTCGGTCGGATCGTTCCCGCTGACGAGTTGGTCGGCCAAATCCGCGGGGTCACGATCGCGGACGCGCGCGCCGCCGGGCAGGCGTTGCTCGCCGCGCCGACCGCAGTCGCTTCGGTCGGGGCGCAGCTCGCGCTAGCGGCGTGAGTGACCTTCAGACCATCATTGCTGAGCCTTGGGCCGATTGGGGGCTGATCGACTGCGGCGATGGCCAAAAGCTCGAGCGCTACGGGCCTTACACACTAGTCCGCCCGGAGCCGCAGGCGATGTGGGCGCCGGCGCGGGATGACTGGGATCCCGACGCGACCTTCATGCCCGGCTCCGACGAGGAAGGCGGCGGGCGCTGGGTCCAGCATCGTCCGGTGCCGCGCCAGTGGGAATTGTCGCGCGGCCGCGTCAAATTCCACGCCTCGCTGACGCCGTTCCGGCACCTCGGCTTCTTCCCCGACATGGCGCCGCAATGGGACTGGATGCGCGAGCGATCGGCGGATGCCGAGGTGCTCAATCTCTTCGGATACACCGGCGTCGGCAGCCTGCTGCTGAGCGACGCCGGTGCGCGGATGGTCCATGTCGATGCGTCGAAGAAATCGGTCGAGCAGGGCAAGGAGAATGCCAAGCTTTCCGCGATGACGGAGAGGCCGATCCGCTGGATCGTCGATGATGCAAGCAAGTTCACCGCGCGCGAGGTGCGGCGCGGCCGCCGCTATGACGGAATCCTGCTCGACCCACCCAAATTCGGGCGCGGACCGACGGGCGAAGTGTGGCGGCTCGAGGAAAGTCTCGCCCCGCTGCTCGCCGATTGCCGCCGCCTGCTCGACGCGAACAGCCGCTTCCTCGTGTTGACGGTCTATGCTGTGCGCATGTCCGCGCTGGCGATCGGGGAGCTGGTGAAGCAGACGCTCGGCGATCTCGGCGGGACGGTCGAACTGGGCGAAATGGCGGTGCGCGAGGAAGAGCGCGGGCTGCTGCTGCCGACGGCGATCTTCGGGCGCTGGTCTAAGTCCTAGCCGCGCGGATCGCAGCGCCGGCGACGAATGGCGCGCCGGCGGTCAGCAGCAGCGACACCGCCGCTTCGAGCAGCAGCGCCTGCGCCGCACCGAAGATCAGCAGCGGGACGGCGAGCGGGAGAAGCAGCAGGCCGGCGATTGAGCCGGCGCGGGGCAGTCCGGCGGTCACGGCCGCCACCGCCACCGCGAGCGCGGCAAGCGCTGGTGTCCCGATCGCCAGCGTAGCCTCGGTTCGGAGAAGCGAGGCGCCGTCCATCGCCAGCAGCGCCGAGGCGGGGAACGAAGCGATCAGCAGCAACGGGGCGAACGTCAGCCAGTGCGCGGCAATCTTGGCGAACGCGATGCTCTCCTCGGCAACGCCATAGATGAACAGCTGATCGAGCACGCCGTCTGCGCGGTCGGGCTCGACCAGCCGCTCGATCGGTAGCAGCGCCGCCGTGAGCGCGGCGATCCACAAGGCGCCGGAACCGATGCGTCCGAGCAGCCGTGGATCGGGGCCGATCGCGAACGGCACCAAGGTCGCGACGAGCAGGAAGAAGGCGATGGGCAGCCACGCCGCGCCGGTGAAGCCGCGTCGGGCGTCGCGTAGGATCAGCGCGCCGATCAAGCCGTGAGCTCCAGCCGCCGCCACTCGCCGGGCAGCAGCACATGCGAGGCCGCGAGCACCGCGCCGCCCTTCGAGCGATGGCGCGCGAAGAGCGCCGCGAGGCGGTCAGCACCCTCGGCATCGAGCGCATTGAGCGGCTCGTCGAGCAACCATAGGGGCGCGCCCGATGCGGCAACCCGCGCGAGGGTCGCGCGCTTGAGCTGCCCGGACGAAAGCAGGCGAACGGGCACGTCCGACAGCTCCGCCAGGCCGAGCGCTTCCACGGCCGCGTCGACCTTACCACCCCAGAATGCGAGCGCCCGGAGAAGCGGCAGCTCGCGATCGAGCGCGAGCGCATCGTCGGCGAGTGCCAGAGCGCTCCGTTCGACCCGGCCCCGTTCGGGCCGGAGCAGGCCGGCCGCGAGGCGGATCAGGCTCGACTTGCCGCTGCCGTTTTGTCCCGCGACCTGCAGCGCGTCGCCGGGCCCGAGATCGAGATCGAGATCCTCGAACAGCAGCCGCCCGCCGCGGCGCAATGCGACGCGATCGAAGCGCAGGAGGACGTTCACTCGCCCTCGCGCTCCAGCGCGTGCATGTCGTCGTCGGAAAAGCCGAAATGATGGCCGACCTCGTGGATCACGATATGGCTGACCAGCTGCTCGAGGCTGAAGCCGGTGGAGCGCCATTCGGCGAGAATCGGACGGACGTAGAGCGTGATGCGCTCGGGCAGGGTGCCCGACTGCTGGACGCTCTGCTGGTTGAGCGAGATGCCCTCGTAGAGGCCGCTGAGCTGCATCGGGTGGTTGAGGCCGACGCGCCGCGCAGTGTCGGGATCGGCGACCTCCTCGACCAGCAGCACGACGTCGCCGAGCGTTTCGGCGAAGGGCGACGGCAAGCGCTGGAGCGTTTCGCGCGCGATTGCGTCGATGTCCGCGGCGGACGGCGTTCGGCCGGACAGGCGCTCGGCGGGTGTCATGGCGAAGGACCTAGGGGCGGTCGTTACGCCGGGCAACCTTGCCCACTTCGGCACGGCCCCTTAGATGGGCGCCCTTCCAGCGATTTGCGGAGCGGTGGCCGAGTGGTCGAAGGCGCTCGCCTGGAAAGTGAGTATACGGCAAAACCGTATCGAGGGTTCGAATCCCTCCCGCTCCGCCAACTTGCCTCTTTTCCAGACTTTCAAAATGCCAAAAAAATGGCTATAAACCGCGATAAATTGGCGAGTTCCTGGTCCCATCGAGGATCAGGTCGTTCCACCCAGTCCCACACAAAATGTGGGACCAGATGTGGGACTGGGAGGATGGGACAACTTGGGAAAGCTCACTGCTGCAAGGCTGAAGAACCTAACGGAGCCAGGGCGCTATTCAGATGGCGACGGCCTGTTCCTGGTGGTGAAGCCGGGCGGCGGTCGAAACTGGGTTCTTCGAGCGCTGTGCCGCGGCAAGCGGCGCGACATTGGTCTCGGGCCACTGAAATCGGTTGATCTTGGGGACGCACGTGAAGCGGCGCATCAAATCCGCCGCCAGATCGCACAAGGCCTTGACCCAATCGCAGAGCGTAAACGCGAGCGGCAAGCGATACCCAACTTCCGCGATGCCGCGAAAGTCGTCCATCGTGAGCACAAGGCGAGCTGGAAGAACGGCAAGCATCAAAGCCAGTGGCTCTCGACGCTGGAGACTTATGCCTTTCCGAAACTCGGCGACCGGCTGGTCAGCGACATTGGGGCGCCTGAAATACGGGATGTCCTCGCGCCGATTTGGCTGAGCAAACCTGAAACGGCGAGGCGAGTGCGTCAGCGAATTGGAACGGTTCTCGACTGGGCGTGCGTCAAAGGCTTTCGCCAGACTGAGGCGCCCCTTCGATCGCTTTCAAAGGGCTTGCCCCGTCAACCACGAAAGGACCGCCACTTCGCCGCGATGGCGTACGTTGATGTTCCGGCGTTTATGAAAAGGCTCGGTGAGCGGGAGTCGATCGGCCGACTGGCGCTTCAAACCTTGGTCCTGACGGCTGCTCGCTCGGGAGAGATCAGGTTTGCTCGCTGGCCGGAGATCGACCTCGAGGCTGGACTCTGGTCCATTCCAGCTGAGCGGATGAAAATGAGCCGGCCACACGTGGTGCCGCTTTCGCCGGAGGCAATCAGCCTGTTGCAGAGTGCTGCAAACTTCCGCGCTCCCGGCTCTGATCTCGTTTTTCCAGGCCAGAAGCTCAAGAAGCCTCTCTCGGACATGAGCCTCCTGAAGATCCTCCGGGATATGAATCTGGAAGTCACTGTCCATGGATTTCGATCGGCGTTTCGCGATTGGGTCGCAGAGCAGACGAACTACCCGGGCGAGGTCGCCGAGGCCGCATTGGCGCACGCCATTCCGAACAAAGTGGAGGCTGCATATCGCCGGACCGATTTCCTCGCAAAGCGACGCGACCTGATGCGTGACTGGGCCCGCTACTGTCTTGGACTGGATCCGCTTTGAGGAGCCGCCTTCGCAAAGGCTGACGATAGATGGGTCTCACACGGACAATAGTCGCGACGCATTGCGCCTTTCACGGATGAAAGGTCACCCCGCCACTCATTTCGACCGAACCGCGTCATCTTGCCTGATCCGTCACGCAGCGCCTGCGCGAGCGGCCAGGGGCTCCACGTCGGCAATTGAGACCTCGGAGCCGAACTCGACGCTTTCGCTCACGGGACGCCACCGCTCCATCTCCGCTCTTCGCTCGGCTTCCGCCCTTTGCACAATTGGAATTGCGTGCGCACCGATCACGAGGCGTGCCGGCAGCTCTTCCATGCGCGAGAGCCGCACGATCAGCGCGCCAAAACGCTCAGGATCGATTGGCTCATTGCCCCACAGCGATTCAAGCTTGTCCTGCGCCGCGCCGACTGAGGCCCGATAATCTTCACCTATCGGCGGCCGATCGCCATAGGCCCGTCTTCCCCAGCCGGTGCGCATTGCACCGGGCTCAAGAGTGATGAGGCGCACTCCAAAGGGCGCCACCTCGGCGCGCACGGCATCGGTGAAGCCGCCGACAGCCCATTTCGCGGCATGGTAGGCGGCCTGCCCGGGCCCGGCAAAGCGCCCGCCGATCGAGGAGATCTGCATGACTAGTCCGCGGCGCTGCCGGCGCATCACCGGCAGAGCCGCGCGGGTGAGGTTCACCGTGCCGAAAAAGGTCGTTTCAACGAGCTCTCGGAAATCCTGCGTCGGCATTTCCTCGAACGGACGGCTCTCGCCGTAGCCCGCATTATTGACGAGAACATCCAGGCTGCCGAAGGCATCGAGAGCCCCGCGAACAGCTGCTTGGCCCTGCCGCTCATCCGTAACGTCGAGCGAGATGGCGCGCGCCTTGTCCGCAAAGGACGCGGCGAGATCGTCGAGCCTGGAGACGTCGCGCACGGTCGCCACGACGCGATCGCCGGCATGAAGCGCTGCGGTCGCGATACTGCGTCCGAGCCCGTGTCCCGCCCCGCTGATCAGCCAGGTTTGTGTCATGGCCATTTCCTTCCGCGCCGCATCTGGCGGTCAGCCGATTAGTGCTTCGCCGGTTGCATGCCCGCCCACGACGGGAGAGCACGGACCTCGAGCGCCGCCCAGTTGGAAGGCGAACCGCCGCGGTCTGATGAATTGCCGAAGTGTCATTCGCCGCCGCCGGCGGCTATTGGACTTTAGTCTTGGACATGATCGTTAGCGCACGTCACCGGCGTCCTTGGTTCTGGTGGATGAGTCGGCGAATGCGTCGCCGTGCGGGTGGGGCGATACCAAGGCACAATAGACGGACGCACCGAGGAAGAGGATGGACATTGAGCTCGCGCACCTCCTGGATTCTCTGCCTGCAATGGTTTGGACCGCACAACCCGATGGACATGTGAACTTCATCAACCGCAGGTGGCTCGACTATCTGGGACATCCGGCAGGCCGAGCCGCTCAATGGGACTGGCAGGCGCTAATCCACCCAAGCGATCTGTCGGCCGTTGTCGCTCAATGGCGGTCAGTCGTCGCAACCGGCAATGCTGCAAACATCGAGACCCGAGTACGACGCTCGGACGGGCGATATCGCACGGTGCTGATGCAGTGCAAACCGATACGCACCGAGCAAGACGAGATCTCGCGATGGTGCGTGACAAGCATTGAAGTCGACGCTTCGCGCCACCGCGGCCAAGCCTTGGCGGCTGACCCGGATCCGCAGCCAAAGCCGTCCGGCGCAGACGACCTCAGGCTGACCATCGACAGGATTCCGACAGCCGTTTGGTCAGCTCGTCCGGATGCTTCCGCTGACTTCTTCAACCAGCATTTTCTTGATTATCTTGGTGTTCCCCTGGAGCAGGCACTGGGCTGGGGCTGGACCCACGCAATTCACCCGGATGATCTTCCTGATCTCTTCGACACTTGGATAGCGCTGACGAAGTCGGGAACCGCCGGAGAAGCTGAAGCCCGCATCCGTCGGTACGACGGGCAATATCGCTGGTTCCTGCTTCGTGCGTCGCCTCTCCGCGACGAGAGCGGCGAGGTGGTGAAATGGTATGGATTCAACACGGACATTGAGGATCGCCGCCAAATGGAAGCGACCCTGCGCCGCAGTGAGGCCTTCCTTGCCGAAGGCCAGCATCTCGCTCGCATGGGCAATCTCTCCTGGCGCGTTGCGAGCGGCGAGCTCATTTGGTCAGAACCGCTTTACAGAATTTACGAATTTGAGCCGGGAACCCCCGTCACCCTCGATCGGGTCGCTGCCCGGATCCCGCCGGAAGACATTCCGATGATGGCCGATATGGTGGAAGGCGCAAGGCGCGGCTCCATGGAGATTGAATACCAGCACAGGATTGTCTTGCCCGACGGGCGCATCAAGCATCTCCACTTCATTGCACACCGGGCCACGGACCGTGAGGAGGTCGAGTATATTGGCGCGGTCCTCGACATTACGCAGCGAAAGGTTGCTGACGAGGCGCTTGAGAAGGTTCGATCTGAGCTGGCGCAAGTCACCCGAATCATGAGCCTTGGCGCACTCACCGCCTCCATCGCGCACGAGGTTAATCAGCCCCTGTCGGGGATCATCACCAATGCCGGTACCTGCCTTCGCGTCTTGTCTGCCGATCCGCCGAACATCGAGATTGCCAAAGAGACCGCTCGCCGGACAATCAGGGATGGCAATCGCGCGGCCGAGATCGTCACGCAATTGCGCGCTCTGTTCAGCAGGAAAGCCGCCGCCCTCCAGGCCGTCGATCTGAACGAGGCGGCGCGAGAGGTCCTGGCCTTGATCGCGGGCGACCTGCAAAGGGGCCAAATCGTTCTGCAAGCCGAGTTGACCGATCGGCTTGCGCCGGTCCGCGGCGATCGGATTCAGCTTCAACAAGTCATCATGAATCTGCTGCGCAACGCGACCGATGCGATGCAGGAGATCGACGATCGTCCCCGACTGCTTAGCATCAGGACCGAGGACGGCGCCGATGATCATGTGAAATTCACCGTTCGGGATGCCGGCACTGGCCTCGGCACCGAAAATCCAGAGCAGATCTTTCAAGCCTTCTACACGACCAAAAGCGACGGCATGGGGATCGGTCTGTCCGTCAGCCGGTCGATCATCGAGAGCCATGGCGGCCGGCTCTGGGCTGAGCCCAACGACGGCCCTGGCGCCTGCCTGTCATTCACGATCCCCCAATATTCCTTGGCCGATCCCGCGATTCCGGGGGCGAGCTCCGCACAGCCTCCCGCCTCGCTAGAGCTGTCATGACAGGGTTGCGCCTCGTTGCGGTCGTGGACGACGACGAGTCCGTGCGGGAGTCCCTGCCGGACCTGCTGAAGGCACTTGGATTTCGAGCCAATGCGTTCGCGTCTGCCGAGGACTTTCTGTCGTCGGCGACGCTCGCCGAGACAAACTGCCTGATCCTGGATATTGCCATGCCGGGTATGACGGGACCCGAATTGCACCAGGAGCTGCAGCGCCGGGGGCTGTTCGTGCCGACTATCTTCATCACTGCGCTGAAGGATGAAACGGTGCGACCGCACCTGATTGAGCAAGGAGCTGTGGATTGCCTGTTCAAGCCCTTCAGCGACACCGCCCTGCAAGAGGCCCTCGGCTCCGCGCTCCCATCCGAGTGAGTGCTTCTCCTCGGCTGCATCGCTCGCACTGCGGACAATCCCGATGTGACCGGCTGAGAAGCCCGCCATCGGCAAGGCTGCAAGAGCCCTCGTCGATGCGGTCATACCAAAGTCTCCACGATACCATCGTACAATAGCGACCGCCGGCCGATCGACGCAAAGAACACCGCTGGAGGACGCGGACGACCCTCGCCGCTTCGCGGCCCGGTCCGTCCGCGTCCTCGCACTGTCGAAATTCAAAGGAGAATTTGCGTGATCGATCTTGATTCCGTCCGGCGCACTCTTTGCGCGGGCGCGGCCATCGCACTGGCCGCGATCGCAATCGTCCCGTCCAGCGGAGCAATCGCTGCGCCGGTTCAGTCCGCCTCTTCACGCGCGCTCGACACGGCGTCCGCGCTCGGGCCAATCAAACATGTGAAAGCGGGCGTGCTTGACGTGGCTTACGCCGAAGTCGGACCGGCGGACGGCCCGGTCGTGATCCTGCTTCACGGCTGGCCTTACGACATTCACAGCTTCGATGCCGTGGCGCCGATCCTTGCCGCCAAGGGCGATCGAGTCATCATGCCCTACCTCCGCGGATTTGGACCGACCCGATTCCTCTCCGCCAAGACGATGCGCAGTGGGGAGCCTGCGGCTACAGCCAAGGACCTGATCGACCTGATGGACGCGCTCAAGATCGATCGTGCGACCTTGGGCGGCTTCGATTGGGGCGCGCGCACTGCGGATTGTGTCGCGGCGCTCTGGCCCGAGCGCGTCAAAGGCCTCGTTTCGGTGAGCGGATATCTGATCGGAAGCCAGGCGTCGGGCAAACAGCCGCTGCCGCCCGCAGCGGAGCTTTCCTGGTGGTACCAATTCTATTTCGCCACGCCCCGCGGCCGCGACGGATATGAAAGATACACCCACGACTTCAACAAGCTCATCTGGAAGCAGGCGTCGCCCAAGTGGAATTTCGATGACTCAACCTTCGAGCGGAGCGCCGCGGCGTTCGACAATCCGGACCAGGTCGCGATCGTGGTCCACAACTACCGTTGGCGCCAAGGTCTGGCTGAGGGCGACCCCCGCTACGCCGACATCGAGAAGCGTCTGTCCACGCGGCCGACCATCGCAGTTCCGACGATCACGATGGAAGGCGATGACAATGGCGCGCCCCACGGGCCGCCGAGCTCCTACCGCGCCAAGTTCACCGGCAAGTATGAGCATCGCACGATCACCGGCGGCGTTGGCCACAACCTTCCCGAGGAAGCCCCGGAGGCCTTCGCCAAGGCGATTCTCGACGTCGCTTCGAACAACAGCTGACCGGCTTTAGAGCCCAAAAATGTCACGTCCGGTCGTTACATGTTTGCCGCCCATCTGCTGAGACCCAGTTCATTGAAGCGTCACGAGCGGCGCGTAGCCGCTCGTGACGCGCTGCATTCCGAGGTAACAAGTCGCACTCCCCTATTCAGCACCCAGGCGGAACATTGGTGATGTCGGAGCAGCAAGCCACTGTCTTTATCGTCGATGACGATGTTTCCGTTCGAGAAGCGCTTGGCCCGCTGATCGAGCTCCAGGGATGGAAGGCGCGCCTTTTCGATTCGGCGCGATCGTTTCTCGCCTGTCCCCCGGCGCAAGGGGCGAGCTGTCTCGTACTTGATATGAGTCTGCCGGACCTGAACGGACTGGATGTTCAACAACTCGTCGCCGGCGAACGCGCGGAGATGCCCATCATCTTCATCACCGGTTTTGGGGACGTTCCAACCACTGTCAGGGCAATGAAGTCGGGCGCCGTTGAGTTTCTGACGAAGCCATTCAGCGACACAGTGCTGCTCGACGCGATCGGCGGGGCACTTGAACACAGTCGGCAAATGCTTCGCGAGCAGGATTCCCTCAGGCTTCTCGAGGAGCGACGCGCATCGCTCAGCCCGCGTGAGTGCGAAGTCATGGACCTGGTTGTCGCGGGCTTGCTCAACAAGCAGATCGCCCATGAACTCGGCATCAGCGAAATAACGGTCAAAGCCCATCGTGGTCGAATGGTCCACAAGATGCAGGCCCGGTCCGTTGCCGATCTCGTCAGGATGAGTGCGCAGCTTGGACTTCGGTCGCCGGCCCAGGTCTGACAGCTGACGATCCGTCGAGCGAGGAGAGACGAAGCTATTGGATATACGATGGTCCAATACCGGCAGCGCGGACACCGGCTTAGCTACGGCACTTCCAATTGCCCATCGCAGGCAAACACGAGGAGATGCCAATGTTCACAACCGTCGACCCCCTGGCCATGCAGACGTCCCAGGCTCCCATTGGGTCGGGCTTGGGCGCAGCGTCGACCGCGA
>Ga0207661_10001590_pt1 | contig 15452 bp, 9 predicted proteins | sample KBSC713LmetaG_FD_184337 | JGI IMG/M metagenome (GOLD analysis project Ga0207661, IMG submission 184337) | Corn rhizosphere microbial communities from Kellogg Biological Station, Michigan, USA - KBS C7.1-3L metaG (SPAdes) (version 2) | ecosystem: Host-associated > Plants > Roots > Rhizosphere ...
CCGGTAACCAGCAATTAGTAACACCACGCCTTTCATCAAAAACATTAGTTAAAAGCCCCAAAGAGTACCAAATCCTCCGTTTTTGCGTTATTTTTGGATTATGCTTAAAGCATTAAAATACTTGACAAATATGAAAAGATTGCCGATCCTATTGATGCTTGTAATTGCAGGAACGTTTCTTGCCTTTCAATCTCTCGGTAAAAGCTCAAATCCTCCCTCGAAATACGAAAAGATATTGAGGAATGTTGGGCAGATGCTTAAAGAAGCACACTATAGTCCTAAAGATATCGATGATAATTTTTCGAGGACGATCTTCAAAAAATTTCTCAACGATCTCGACCCCGATAAGAACATTTTTCTTCAGGCAGACTATGATGCGTTAAAAAAATACGAGACGAAAATTGATGATGAGATCAAAGGAGATGCACCCGTAGAATTCTTTTTGGCTGCCGGCGAAATATTCAATAAAAGAATTGAAGATGCAGCAAAAGCTTACAATGCGGTCCTTGATCAGCCTTTTAATTATACCGTCGACGAAACGATCAATCTTGATGCAGACAAATTAAAGGTGGCGTCGAACGAAACAGATTTGAAAGAAGCATGGAGAAAGCGTCTTAAATATCTCGCACTGGATCGTTATTCGGACATGCTGGACATAAGAGAAAAAAACAAAGGCAAAGAGGGTTTTGTGGTAAAACCAGACAGCGAATTAGAGAAAGATGCGCGGGAAAAAGTAAGAAGAGCAATGGACAGAACATTTGATCATTACCGCCACAAATTCTCTGATGATGATAAGTTCAATGTGTTTGTGAATGATATTACAACCTCCATGGACCCTCATACAGAATTTTTCCCACCTGTTGACAAACGTTATTTTGATGAGCAGATGAGTGGCAGTTTTTTTGGGATAGGCGCACAGTTGGGTTATGACGATGGTAATATCAAGATCGCAAGTCTCGTTACAGGAACACCTGCATGGAAATCAGGAGAGATCCAGGTTGGTGATGTTATTTTGAAAGTAGCTCAGGGGAATAATGAGCCTGTTGATCTCACAGGTTATGTGGTTGAGGATGCAGTAAAACTCATTCGTGGTTCCGAAGGCACGGAAGTAAAGCTTACGCTTAAGAAGTCGGATGGCTCTATAAAAACAGTTTCTCTGATTCGTGCTAAGATCGTACAAGAAGAAACTTTTGCACGCAGTGCTATTGTAAAAGAGGGCTCTGAGAAGATCGGGTATATTTATTTGCCTGAGTTCTATGCCGATTTTGAGCATGTAAATGGCGCTCGTTGTTCGGTCGATGTTGCGAACGAAATAAAAAAACTGAAGGAAGAAAAGGTTGACGGTATCATCATGGATCTTCGCAATAATGGTGGAGGTTCCTTATATGATGTTGTTCAAATGGCCGGATTGTTTATTGAAGAGGGACCCATTGTACAGGTAAAAGACCGTGATGGCAAACAGCCACAAGTGTTGAAGGATAAGGACCGTTCCGTTTTATATGACGGACCTTTGGCCGTAATGGTAAATGAATTCAGCGCTTCAGCATCTGAAATTTTTGCTGCTGCCATCCAGGATTATAATCGCGGCGTAATTATCGGCAGTACTTCCACATATGGTAAAGGAACAGTACAGCGCAACATAGGTCTTGATTTCGCTTCCAATTTATTGGGTTCTAACTCTGACCTGGGGACAGTCAAATTAACTTTACAGAAGTTCTACCGTATCAATGGCGGATCTACTCAACTCAAAGGTGTTGCTTCTGATATTGTTTTGTCTGATAAATATGAACAGCTTAAACTGAGAGAGAAAGATGATCCCGATGCATTGCCATGGGATGATATTTCGAAAGCAAATTATACACCATGGAATCCCGGATATGATATTGGAACGATCAAGAGGCTGGAAGCCGACAGGCTTGCAAACAGTGATGTGTTTAAGACGATCGCTGCAAATTCAGAATGGCTGGAAAAACAAAATGACAAAGAGCATCCTTTGCAATTAGACAAGTATCGCCAGGAACAAAAAGCGATCCAGGCTACTGTGAAACAAAATGAGACCCTGGAAAAATTAAAAGATTCCATCGACGTTTCATTTATTCCACGGGACGCAAATATGTTTGACTATGACAAAGGAAAACAAGAAAGATTCAACAATTGGTTAAAGGGACTTACAAAAGATATTTATCTTGACCAGGCTGTAAAAGTGATGAATGATATGATCAGCCAGAAGAACCTCGCTCAATCAAGTAAACAACCTGCGAAGGCATTTTAAAGTTAACTTTCTGAAGATACTTGAGGAGCCCCTGTTCACCAGGGGCTTTTCCATTTTTACTGCAGATATCGCTGCTTTACCACATTCATGTGATGAATTGCATGACCAACACATATATAACCAAAGGCGAGAACATAAATTGAACTATTGTTGGAAGTGCCTGTCGCATCCAACTGTTCATCGTCAAAGGAACCAAATAACCATTCGGTTGCCCTGCGCACCGTTTTAAATTCTTCAAGCAAGTCATTCCAGTTTCTTTTGTCTGCTTTGGCATTTTGTGCAAATAGATTTTCATCAAAACCGGGCAGGGGAGTGGGATCCTTTCTTGCAAAACGAAGTGCACGGTAAGAAAATACTCTTTCTCCATCAATCATGTGCTGAAGCATTTCCCTGATCGTCCATTTACCTTCAGCATAGGCGTAATCAATTTTATCAGCGGGAATGTTTTCAAAGAATTTAATGACCACCGGTGTTTGATTTTTAAAAGCAGTCATCAGATCATTGTCTGGAACCTGGTTAATGTAATTGTGATAAAAATCAGGTACGCGGGTTAAGTCTGGTCTCGGCATATTCCAATTTTAAATTTTCGATTTATGATTTCGGATTTCGGCGACTTGATAAATCTAAAATCCAAAATCCTAAATCCGAAATTATTTTTTAAGTTCCGTTTCAAATAATTTAAGTATCCTCTTGTATTCATCCGTCCAGCTGCTGGGTTCAACAAATCCATGATCTTCCATTGGATAAGGTGCAATTTCCCAATTATCTTTTCCTAATTCGATTAATCGCTGCGCAAGCTTCACCGCGTCCTGGAAATGTACATTTACATCAACCATGCCGTGGCAGATCAATAAGTGTGACTTTAAGCCCTCTGCAAAATAGATAGGGGAACTTCGCCTGTATGCAAGACTGTCGTTGTAGGGTTCATTCAAAATCGAGCTGGTATAACCCTGGTTATAATTTGCCCAGTCAGTCACCGGTCGCAACGCAGCGCCTGCTGCAAACACATCCGGCGTAGTGAACAATGCCATCAATGTAATAAAACCTCCGTAAGAACCTCCATACAATCCCACATGTTTTGGATCAACGCCGTATGTCTTTACCAAATAATTTACGCCATCTACATTGTCCTCAAGGTCTTTTCCTCCCATATGCCGATAGATAGCCGTCCGCCAATCTTTCCCATATCCTGCACTTGCGCGGTAGTCGATGTCGAGGACATAGTAGCCATTATCTGCGAGCAAATTGTTGAACATGAATTCACGAAAATAATAGCTCCACCATTTGTGTGCATTTTGCAGATAGCCTGCTCCATGAACAAACAAAACAGCCGGTTTTCCCGGCGCAGCTGTTGTTGGTTTATAAATGCGTGCAGGCACTTGTGCACCGTCTCTTGCGGTAAAGCTTATTATCTCCGGGTCTCGCCAGGCATACGATTTGAATTCATCACTCATTGCTTTCGTGGTGATCTGTTCCACTTTTCCGCTTGCTCTGTTTGCCTGTCCGACAGGCAGGTTTTCCTGCAAATAAAGTTCCCATGGTTTGTTTGAGTAGGAATAAAGGATCGCAATGTATTTTTCGTCTGGTGAAATTGTTACCTGGTTTGCTCCTGTCATTGTAGTGATTCTTTCAGCCTTCCCTCCGGTTACCGGCAGGCGGTAGAATTGTTGTTCGCCGGGATTAACTTCGTTTGTGGTGACATAAAAATATTTTTTGTCTTTTGAGAGCTTAGCTTGTTGTACTTCATATTTCCCGGATGTCAATGCCTTTTTTTCACCACTCTCAACATTTACAACATAGAGATGTGAGTAGCCGGTAACTTCTGATTGAAACCAAAAAGTATTTTCATCGATCCATCCTGTATTTATTCCGTTAAAGCCACCTGTTCCCGGACCGCCGATCCATGCCTCATCACGCTGCCTGTCTATCAATTTTAATTTTGCTGCGCCCGGCTTAAACATCATCAACCACCTGTCTTTATTATCGTGCGAACGAATATCAAGAATGGCGTGGGTTCCATTCGGTGACCATGAAATGTTTCCGATCGACACAGACCTTATGGGTGGTTCCTTTAGTTGCTGTTCAAATTTTTTCGGATAATCTTTTACATAATCGGGGAGATCGCGGATACCAGGAAGAGAGTCCGTTCTTATTGCAAATACAGTGTCCTTCCTGCGATCATAAATAAAGAATTCTGAACTATTTTGCGGTCCGCCCACTTTTGTACGACCGTGGATATCACTGGTAAATCCTGACTCGGTTACATAATTTGGAACAATTGTCGATTTCGCATCCGGCGAAGTTTTTGTCAACCGGTAACTTACAAATCTTCCATCGGGACTTATGTCAATACTCTGAAGCACCCGTTCGCCGATATTAATAGAGCGCAATTCTTTTGGGGATAAATTCTTGTTATATGCGTCTGTTGCATCTCGTTTTTCTTTTCTTTCCTTTAAAACTTTTAAATATTGGAGCTGGTCATTCTTTAACCACTGCTCTTCCGCTGTAGCGGTCTGTTTCTTCTCAGGCTCCTTACTTTCAAGATTTGTCAGCTGCATCGTTTCTCCCGTTGCAATGTCCCATGCATATAAATTCAGATCGCTTGTATAAACTATTTTCTTGTCGTCAAATGAAAACTGCGGGTTGGTTTCATTCTCTGTAGTTTGAATGATGCGTTTTGTATTTCCTGTTATTAAGTCCTTAAAAAAAATATCACCGTCTTTTGTGAATACGAAGGCAGTGTGATTTGTGTTCCATGTCGTGCTATAATCGGGTACTATATCCTGCTTTTGTGCGATCGAAGCTTTTACGGGTGAATGATTGCCAAGTGTAATAAAATAGAGCGAGTCTGCAGGCATCTTATCCGGGTTCCAGTCAAAGTATAGTGCGTTACCGTCAGCACTCCAATAAACATTTGAAGGAGAGGTTCCGATCCATTTTGGATCACGCATGATCTTTTCAACGGTTAATTTATCCAGATTTGGTTGGGCTAAAGAAATAGCGCCGGTTAAATGCAAAAAAATAACCGTGATTAGTTTCGGCATGGTACCAGTTTATACGATAAATATATTGAAAGATAGAATACTGTCTTGGTGAATACTTTCCCTCTATCGTTCAGAAGGTCTGGAGGATTGAAATGATTGTAGAACAAATGTGTTTTATAGACAGAATGCTGAAGGGATAAAATGACTGATCATGATTTTAACGTCCCGAAAAAAAACAAACCCCTCTGTACGGTTGTCAGAGGGGTTGCAATGATCGGTGATCAATCTATTTCTTTTGTGTTGAATCCTTTTTACTACTGTCTTTAATATTGGTAATAATGGGTTGATTTTTTCCTTCGACCGGAACATTGGTCTGAGTTTTTTGCGTATAGGCTTTTTCAATATCGTCTACGATCATGCTCATGATCTCATTGTTCCTCGCTTCCGTTTCCAACGAAGCGAACAGGTCTTCGCGTTCTTCTTTTAAGTAATTGTAATAACTTCTCTGCTGTTGAATATCTCTTTTAAGGTCCTGTTTAACCTTTTCAGCAAGTTGTAAATTTCCAGCTTTATAGCACGCTTCAAGATAGAGCAGGCAATAGAGATTATGTGAACCATCACGGCTGATCATTGCGTAAGGAAGATCTTTGCTATCGATCAGGCTCGATGATTTGTTTATTAATTTCAAAGCTTCCTCTTTTCTTCCCACATCCGCGAGGTCACCCGCCGTTTCAGCAAAAGCGGACCGAATGCTTAACGCATGCCGGCGGTTTTCTTCATCGAAGTATGCACCTTTCTTACTGGTAAATACAAATTTTTCCCCTACGTTTTTAGCGGCAGAGTCGATGTTCAAATCCCTTGTCAAGCCAACGCGCTGATTAAGGATCCATTTATCCTGCGGTCTTTGCGTTCTGATCGGAACAAGGCGATATGTTAATCCGTCTTTACGGAGATAGTCGCCAAAACCAAGATTACCATAGGGCGAAGTGAAATAGATGGGGCGTTTCCAGTTATTGGCAGCAATGATATTTAAAATAGCCAGGTCGTTTTTTTGAATGTAAGGTGTCCTGTTTCCCTGTTGCGGTAGTTCAAAATTTACTTCCGGTAACACGATATCATTGTTATTCACAGTTCCATTTCTTCTAACCAGTGCAGTATCTACCGGGATACTAAATCGTTTCTCTCCGAAAGTTTGTGGACCAATATCTCTTCCCGTTTCTTCATCGATCACCGGCTTACCCATTTCATTTTTCATTACATCGTATAACGGATAATATTTATCCTGCGGTTTTGAAGGATCGGGCTGGTAAGTGATGTAATTCCTGTTATCGCCTTCAATTTGTTCGGGCGTCCATATTACATCGATGGGATCACTTTGATTTACTTTATAGCGAAGCTGGTTAATATACCAATCAATGCCAAGCAAGCTGTTATTGATGATCCGAATATCCGGTCTTACACCTTCTACCTCCTGTGCATACCACAAAGGATAGGTATCGTTGTCACCAAAAGTGAAGAGGATCGCATTCTGTGCACAGCTTTCCAGGTAATCTTTTGCAACATCACCTGCTAACCTTTTCTTACTGCGATCATGGTCATCCCATTCCTGCTGTGCCATTATAATGGGCGCAATCAAGCAAATTACGGTGGCTGCTATATTTATAAGTTGACCGTTTTGACCTCCGGAGGAAATAGCCCTGATAACATAAACAACGATTGCAGTAAAGGCGGCGTAAAGAATTGTGATCATCAGTGCTGCCGGCAAAGATTGTTTTGAATGCCATGCAAAGCTCATCAATACGATAAAGAAGGTCAATACAGAGCCGGTAACTAAAATATTGTTGAAAAGTTTCTTATTGTCTTTTTCGCGTACCAGCCTGTAAATAGCCGGCACGGCCAAGCCTATCCATACTGCGAAAGCATAAAAGGAGCCGACATACGCATAGTCTCGTTCGCGGGGTTGATTGCCCGGTTGATTTAAGTATAGAACGACGGCAATGCCGGTCATAAAGAACAGCAGGAAATTGACAAACCAGTCCTTTCGGTCTCGTGTAAATTGATAGATACAACCGAGAATTCCTAATAGGAAAGGAAGTAAGTACAATTTATTATGAGCCTTATTGGAAGTACCGCTCACCGGCATCCTGCTCTGGTCTCCAAGCATCTGATTGTCTATAAAAGATATACCAGTGATCCAATTGCCATCTCTTACATTTCCGAAACCTTGCAGATCGTTCTGCTTACCAGAAAAATTCCACATGAAATATCGCCAATACATTAGTCCGAGCTGGTACGTAAAAAACCATTGCATATTATCAGCATAAGTCGGCGGGTCGTAGCCAACCGGGTTGCCCTGTTGATCTCGTTGAACTAGATTGAGCCAATCCGCATAAAACTGCTGGTGGCCCTGCTCAGTGCTCGGGTCCCATACCCTTGGAAACAACTGCATGTCTGCATCCTCGTATTCAGGGCTACGTTGTTTCCCGATCGGCACATATTTATTCTTGCCTTTTACATATCTCATTTCACCTTCTTTGATCGCTACACGGCCGGGATTGTCGGGATCTGGCTTCATATTCGCCACGTAGTGCGGGCCATAGATCAGCGGAGCTTCACCATATTGTTCACGACTGAGATAGTAAACAAGGCTCATGGGATTGTCGACATTGTTCATGTCGATGGAAGGATTAGCGTTGGAGCGAATGAGAGTGGTAAAGTAAGTAGAGTATCCCAGCATCATGAATGCATAGCACCATAATGCCAGTTTAAGACCTTTTAGATTTCTCGTCTGGAACAAGTAGATGAGGAAGCCTGCGGCAAGAAGCAAGATCACTTTAGCAACGCGTCCTGCTCCCGATTCAGTTTTAGTAACAAAAGGAAGGAGTAACAGCACAAGGAAAACGCCAAGCCAAATGGACAGCTGCATTTTTGTGACCTTATTGCTCTTAAAACGAACGCCGATAGCAATCATGATGGCGACTGCAACAAAATAAAATGCAAAACCTGAAAAGAAGGGCAGGTGAAAATCATTAACGGCAAATATGTCCATCGCGCCGGCTGCTTTCATCGAGAACTGAATAATGACAACCTGCACAAGGCCTGTGATGGCGCATGAAACCATGAAGGCAAATACTGCCGGCCATAATTTGTATTGATAGCGGCGAAAATAATAGATCATTCCTATTGCAGGAATTGTCAGCAATCCGAGCAAGTGAACACCGATCGAAAGACCCATCAGGAAGAATATTATCACGATCCACCGGTCGGCGCGAGCGCGGGCTGCAAAGTCATTTCCTGCTTTTTCATCTGCATGCTCCCATTTTAACATTGCCCAGAAAGTAATGGCGGTAAAAAAAGAAGACAATCCATAAACTTCACCTTCCACTGCACTGAACCAGAATGAATCACTAAAACAATAAGCCATAGCGCCAACAACGCCGGCACTCATGATCGTAAACAATTGCTGAGTCGTCATCTCTTCACCGACAGTCACGAACATTTTACGGGCAAAGTGAGTCACTGTCCAGAAAAGAAAAAGTATTGTAAAGCCGCTGGCAAATGCGCTTAGCATATTTACCGCGTGCGCCGCACTGTCAGGATGATCACCAAAAAGGATAATAAAAAAACGACCGAGTAATATGAAGAGAGGCGCGCCGGGAGGGTGGGGAAGCTGCAATTTATATGCACTTGAAACGAACTCGCCGCAGTCCCAGAAGCTGCCAGCAGCTTCGCGGGAGAAAAAATAAACAGCGCAAGCAATAACACCCACTACCCAGCCGGTAATGTTGTTGACTTTTCTAAAATTCATAATGAAATAATTTGATGCTTTTCCCGGCCCCGAACTGTCGGGACTTCCGGGATTTTTGAGACAGGCAAAAATAGTGTTTCAAGGGAAGATTTAACTAGCTGATTGCAAAACAAATATTAAAATGGTGAGTGGTGAGTGGTCAGTGGTGAGTGGGAATGCGTAGCCCGTGAGTCACAACTCACGATTGACGATTCACGACTCACGAGTCACAGACTCACTTAGAGCAATATCCCGGCGATCTCGCTCCATGATTCTACCCTTTTGTGCTTGCTGCTATGCTGTAAAAGATTGTGGGGTTGAGAAAATAAGATCGTCTGTCCTTTGAAAGGGTCAAGATTTTTAAAATGATCATCGATCATAATGTCGGCCTCGATAATTGCTTTTGATCCGCAAAAGACTATTTGCTGCCAGGTGATAAACGGGAAAAATTCACTGAGCCATTCATATTTTTCAAAAAGGCTTTGCGGAAACTCCACAGCTGCGGAAACGATAAAAACTTCATATCGTTTATTTAGCTCTGATAAAACAAGCTGGCTTTCGCTCATCACGGGCGCAGTTCTAAAGAAATCCTTTGTCCTTACATATTGTTTGGCGTTTGGAAAACCGATCGACTCAGGCTTACCAATTATTTCTTCCCAAGTTCGCCTCCTTCCAAAGTCTCTTTCATCAAATTGAAAAAATTGTTCCGTTGTATCAGCTAATACGCCGTCCATGTCCACTGCTATCCTTTCCATTTTACTTAAATTATTTATTACTGATTAGTGTTATTTCTATCAGTTCGACTGTCAGCAGATGTGCCACGGTTAGGTCGTAATTTCGATAACTTATTGCTATTGTAACCGTGGCACATCTCTTCACGATCCACGGCCCCACTCACAATTCACCACTCACCATTCACCACTCACTCGAAATAAACTCTCACCGTCTGATAAAACAGCTGGTTTTGTATAATCGATGAAACCTGTTTTGCTTTTTCCGAAAAACCTTTTAATCCAAAGAGGCCGGCGGCATTGCCTTTATTGATCGCAATTTCAAGGTAACCTGCGCTGTTGAACAACGCCAGTTTTTCTCCTTCTGCCACGTCGGCATACGATTCGCTGATACTTTCGATCACTTCATCTCTTTTGAAGACGATTTTAAAATGGCGTCCCTTGCGCTGTTGTTCAAACTGGGCACGAGTAATATTTACGATCACGTTTTCAAAATTATCAATGAAAATTATTTGCCCTTCGATCCAGTCGTCGCTAAACATTGGTCGCAAGGGATTTTTTTCAATGTATGATACGTCGGGCACGCCGATATCTTTTATTGATTCACCATTTGCCAGCTTGTTAACAATATTAGCCATCACCTCAGTAAAATAAAGAGCATTTTTAATAACGGTTTTATCCAGGGGGATGCCTATGATCAATTCTGGCTTTTCTTCAAGGATCATTGTTATCAAACCGTTGTCTGGGCATAAAAAATATTGTTCGTTATGAAAGGCTAACAGTATTTGTTCAGGTTTAGATTCATACAGATTTACGAGGAGCAGGTGATAAGTAAACGAAGGGAAGTTTCTGATAGCATTCCGGCAAACGTAGGCAGCCTGGGGATAGTTGAACGGTGGAATATTGTGGGAGATATCAATGAGCCGAAAATCAGGATTCGCTTTTAATAATTGCGCCTTTACCGCTGCCACTAAGTAATCCTGGTTACCTATATCCGATGAAAGAGTCAGTAGTGGCATTGGCGATTTATGATTTCTGATTTGGGATTTATTTAAAAAGAAAATATCCGACATCCAATATCCGACATCATTTCACCAGGTTTCCCTTATCATAAAAAAACTTCCTGGTCATTTTATCAGTAAAGCCAGGGAAAAATTTATTGAGCCATACGGTCCTTTTCCCTGTGAATGTCATCACCACGGTTCGCTTTCTTTTTTCAATGGCATTTAAGATAATTCTTGCGCATTCTTCAGCACTCATCAACTTGCTTTCATCAAGGGGACTCTCGCCCTGGGATAGTCCTTTACTATTCAAAGCAGCATTGCGAATATTCGATGTTGTGAAGCCGGGGCAAACCCACATTACATGCACACCGCTATCGATCAATTCAGTTCGTATGGCTTCAAGCCAGCCTTGCAAAGCAAACTTAGAAGCGGAGTATCCACTGCGACCCGGCAAGCCGCGGTACCCCGCAATGGAGGATACACCCACAATAACTCCCTTTCGTTCCATGATTGAGTTGAGCGCAAAATGCGTACAGTACACGGCCCCAAAAAAGTTTATCTCCATTACTTTTCGGATCACATCAACAGAGGCTTCTTTTAATTCTGCCCGCATAGAGATCCCTGCATTGTTGATCAATATATCGATGCCACCAAAAACTTTTATCGTTGATTCAATAAAGCGTCGGCAATCATTTTCGTTGCTTACGTCTGTAACAGTGGTATGTAAGGGAAATGAAGCGAAGTCTGTGCGCAAACTGTATAATTTATCATTATTACGGCCGCATGTCGACACTTTTGCCCCTTTTTGTAGCAGCGCTTCGACCAATGCTTTCCCTATGCCTTCACTGCCGCCTGTAACAGCCACCACTTTATTATTGAAAAAATTTGACATGAAATCGCAATTGAAAAAGCAAACCTAAATGAAAATGCGCAGATGTTAAACGAAGCAAGGCAACCGGTGCATTTTCCAGAAGGAATTGCCCTCACAACGATCAAAAACTTTTTGGAGCGTAGACAGCGAGGGCTTATTTTTGCACTCCCTTTTAAAAAGGGGTGGTAGGACAAAAAAATGATCTCGTAGCTCTCACGATAGCTATCGGGATGGCAGAGCATAAATGATCTCGTAGCTCAGTTGGTAGAGCACAACACTTTTAATGTTGGGGCCCTGGGTTCGAGTCCCAGCGGGATCACAAAACATAGCAAAACCCGCTCTGGTGGCGGGTTTTGTTTATATATCATGGTTATGTCGCGGTTATTTGTTCGCCTTCATCTGTTGAAGATCCCCTAAGAAGGGCAGATTCCCCTGAACTTGCGTTTTAATATACGATTGGAGGAAGGTTTCGACGTGCAGGAATTTTGCTGCTTCAACGGCATTCAGGGCTTTTTTGATTACCACATAGTATTGTTGCAACAGATCGCTGTATGCTCTATCATTTTTAAACACCCGGTTGACAAGTGCGTCAGCTTTTTCATTGGTCATTTTTTCATAACCATTCACATAATCATCAATTATTTTGATACGTTCAGCGCCGATTTTTTTTCTTCTGTCTTCGTACTTATCATACTCCGGCCAGAATTTTACAGAATCGGCAGGTGAAAGTGCCATTGCAATTCTTACGAGGTCTCTTTTTTGTTTACCCCAGGCTCCCTGGAGTATTTGAATGTCGTCGTCTGATGTTTGCGCCATGACCTGGTTCAGGAAAAAACCCACCATAAAAAACATGGCTGTTGAAAATACCTTTTTCATAATTAGTTTTTTAATAAAGTTTATTCGTTGATGAGAATAAGATCGTCGATTGTTTTTAGCAAACGAAACCATTATTTGAACTAAGGTAACTTAGCCTGCCGCGAAGTACCCGGGAAAAGCATATTTTACAGTTGCCTGAAATTCACTTTACGGTTAAATAAACCTTTATTTGCACCATCATGACCTTAACAGATCATCCTGAGATCATTGTTCGATTGGCCACACAAAGCGACGCCGAGCTCGTAGCTGATCTTAGTCGTCAAACGTTTTATGAGAGTTTCGCCGCGGATAACACAAAAGAAGATATGGAAAAATTCATGAATGAACAATTCACAAGGGAGAAACTCATTGACGAAGTGAAGCAACCCTGGCAGGTATTTTTTCTTGCTTATATAAAAGACGAACCTGTAGGTTACGTGAAGCTGCGGGATGGTGCCGTTCCCATGCAACTGGATCAACGATCATCTCTTGAAATCGCAAGAATATATTCTGTTCAGCAAACGATCGGAAAAGGTGTTGGGAAAAAATTGATGCAGACCTGTCATGAGATCGCTAAACAAAAAGGAAAAAGCACCCTTTGGCTCGGCGTTTGGAAACGAAACCAGCGTGCAATTGATTTCTACAGCGCCTGGGGCTTTGAAATTTTTGGTGAACAGGAATTCATCCTCGGCAAGGACGTGCAAACGGATTGGTTGATGAAGAAAGATCTTGAATGGGGTTAAATGTATCTCACAGATTTCGCAGATGAACACAGATGTTTTTAAAATTATCAGTGAAAATCCGTGTAATCTGTGAGACAAAAAACACTTGGCCGCACATATCGTCAGTCCTTTTTCACATTGATCAATGCTCGTCGGTTGCGGCTACGTCCGTCAGGATTATCGCGACCATTAATTTTTTCCATTTCTACAGGGCAGCAGGCTCCGAATGAAACGAAACTTACACGCTTAGCATCAATTCCCTTTTGAATAAGATAGTCGGCGCATGCCTTTGCGCGTTTATCTGAGAGAACTGCGTTGTATGCATCAGTTCCAAGACCGTCGGTGTAACCCGAGATTTGTATCGTTGTAACCGGCAATTCCATCATGATATTATAGATCGAATCGAGTTTTTGAATTGCTCCTGGCTTCAGCAAACTTTTATCAAAGTCAAAATATACTGTTACCACATCTTCGGCCTTAATAACCAACACCGGTTCGGGTTTTGGTTCAGGTTTCTTTTCGAGGCAGAGATCAGCGTTGGTCAGTTTATCAGTTAGCAGGTCGGACTCATCAGTGTTTTCAACTTTAAAAGAAGACGAAGTGTCGAGGTATAATTCTTTACTCACGGATAAGGTCAGGGGTTCATGATCTTCATTTCCTATCTCAAAACTGTATTTCCCATTCGCATTTGTGGTCGTCTTCCATGTTTTTCCGTAACTATCTTTTAAAATTACGTCAGCATCAGCGAGGGGTGCATTGCCGGTGCAATCAAATAGAGAACCTGTGAGTCGCTTATTCTTCGGTGCTTTTGTTATGACATACGTTTCAAGACAACATCCTGCTCCGCGATCAGAGCAAACAATTGCGTTACTTAATAGATTTGTTTTTTCAGCAGCAAAAAAGTAGATATCGTCTCTTGAAGAATTCACAGGATAACCCAAATTTCCGGGAGGAGTCCAGGTTGTTTCGTTGCCTTTTGCCGCAAAGAGATCGTATCCCCCCATTCCCTGGTATCCATTTGATGAAAACACAAGCGTGCCGCTGCTGCCCTGGTAAAAAGGAGCTTGCTCATCGTCAGTTGTATTGACAGAAGGACCAAGGTTAACCGGTTGACCGGTGGTGCCGTCTTTTTTCAATGGTGCATACCAAATATCAAATTTGCCGGAGCCACCGGGGCGATCAGACGAGAAGAACAAATAGTTTCCGTCTGTTGTACAAAATGGTTGCTTGCTGTTAAAGGTGTTGATATTAACTACGGGAAGACGGGTTGGTGAACTCCAATGTGTTCCTTCTTTTATCGAATAGTAGATCGAAGAAGTCACCTTTCCATTTTCTTTTTTCCATTGAGAGAAATAGAGATATTTTCCATCGGGACTAATTGTTGCTGCTCCCTGGTTGATCATTTGATCCGTGGTCGGAAGAGTCAAAGGCGTCATTTCATCAAAACCCCCGCTGATCAATGTTGCGGAGAACAAGCGACTATGATAGGGATTAACTCCGTTCACCTTTACTGAATCGGGTTGTGTGCTGGTAATTAAAAATTGGCTACCGTTTACATGAGCAAGTGCAAACGCTCCTTTTTCAGTACTTCCCGGTACATTTAATTTTTGTGTTTTCACCAACACTGAATCAGGCCGCATTAATTGCTGGTGAATAAATTCTAATGTCTTTAATTCTTTTTCTGCTGCTTCTTTGTATTGATCTCCGCCATTAGGGAGGCTTAAATACTTTTTAACGCTTTCCCATGCGGAATCGTAATGGCCAAGACTGCGCTCACATACGGCGTACCAGTACAATGCATTTGAATATTCGGAAGGATCTTTTTCTATGCATTGTTTGTACGATGCTGCAGCCTCTTGCCAGTAATTAGCAAGACGATAACTTTCTGCCTGTTTAAAAAGAATGTCAGTTCGTGAGACATTCGGTGCAGCCGACACCACCGATCTTTTTGCTTTGATATTAAGAGGAAACTCGCTTGTGGTTTTTTGTTTTTTGGATGGGTGCAAAAATTGTTCGTACAAATTGGCGGCTGTATAATATTCCCCGGCAGCATAATACTGATCGGCTAATTGCACGGGACCTTTTGCCTGCTGGCCCTGCGACTGCATCACACTTAGAAGGGCAATCAGACAGATCAAAAGCCTGCCAGTTATTTTCATAAAATAAGTTGCTTTAAAAACAATTAATCGTTTTTGCAAAGCGGGTAAAATATTACTCATAGCGTTC
>Ga0207661_10001594_pt1 | contig 15404 bp, 7 predicted proteins | sample KBSC713LmetaG_FD_184337 | JGI IMG/M metagenome (GOLD analysis project Ga0207661, IMG submission 184337) | Corn rhizosphere microbial communities from Kellogg Biological Station, Michigan, USA - KBS C7.1-3L metaG (SPAdes) (version 2) | ecosystem: Host-associated > Plants > Roots > Rhizosphere ...
CCAGCCGCCGTGGAGCCTCGGTACGGATCTCTGGCGCCTCGGTCAGGATCTGATCCGCCCTGATGATGTGCATCACAGCGTTGATGAGTGCGAGGTGGCTGAATGCCTGCGGGAAGTTGCCCAGGTGGCGTCCGCTGTGCGGCTCGATCTCCTCGGCGTAGAGCAACAGCGGGCTCGCGTAGGAGAGCAGCTTCTCGCACAGCGTGCGGGCCCGGTCCAGCTCGCCGATCTCGGCGAGCGCCGAGACGAGCCAGAACGAGCAGATCGTGAACGTGCCCTCCTCACCCGCCAACCCGTCGTCGGTCTCCTTCACGCGGTAGCGCAGCACCAGGCCGTCGACCGTCAGCTCGTCGGCGATCGCTAAGACGGTTGCCCGCACGCGCTCGTCCGTGGACGGCAGGAATCGGATGAGCGGGAGCAAAAGCAGCGAGGCGTCAAGGGCCTCGGTTTCGTAGTGCTGCACGAAGACGCCGCGGGCGTCGGTCCCGTTCGCGCAGATGTCGTCGTGCATCTCCTGCGCGGCCGCTTCCCAGCGTTCGGCCGCTGTCGTGTCGCCGCGCAGCCGCGCCAGCCGCGCTCCGCGGTCGGCGGCGACCCAGCAGAACAGCTTCGACGACGTGAAGTGCTTCGGGTCGCCGCGCACTTCCCACATGCCGCGGTCCGGTTCACGCCAGTGCTCGAGCGCCGCATCGACCTGGCGAGTTATCAGCGTCCATAGGCGGTCGTCGAGACGATCGCTCGAGTGCGTGTGAAGCCGGACGGAGTCGAGCAGCACGCCCCAGACATCGTGCTGCTTGTGGTGCCAGGCGTCGTTGCCGACCCGCACCGGACGCGCTCCCTCGTAGCCGCTGAGGTGATCGAGCGTGACCTCGTCCAGCCGGCCGCGCCCGTCGATGCCGTACATGATCTGCAGGTCCTCGTCCTCGACCCGGTCGGCGATGAAGTAGAAGAAGTCGGTCGCCTCGCGGTTGAAGCCGAGGGTGAAGAGGGCCCAGAGCATGAACGTCGAGTCGCGCAGCCAGCTGTAACGGTAGTCCCAGTTGCGCTCGCCACCGGGCGCCTCGGGCAGCGAGGTGGTCGCCGCGGCGATCATGGCTCCGGTCGGCGCGTAGGTCAGGGCCTTGAGCGTGAGCGCGGACCGCTGCAGGTGGATCTGCCATGCATGATCGGGAAAGCGGCCGCGGTTGATCCACTCGTGCCAGTAGGCGCGCGTTTCCGCAAGCCTGGCTTCGGCGTCGTCATAGGTCGCCGGGGGCGCGCGATCGCTCCATCCGAGGGCGCAGAACGCCTGCTGGCCGGCGCGCAGGCTGGTCTCGGCGCGCGCCCTGCCGCCCTCGAACCCGAGCCGCAGATCTGTGCGCAGCCGCAGCGCCGGCTCAATGCCCTGCGCCTCGCAGACTGCGTCGCCGTAGCCGTCGCCTACGTGCCGCCAGCTCCCGCTGCTGCGGCCGTAGTCGAACGCGGGCTGGCAGTCGAGCTCGAGATCGACGAAGCCGTCGAGGCAGCGGAAGATGCGCAGCAGGACGTGCTCGGCGACGCGGTCGCGCGGTGCGCGGACGTACCGATGCGAGCGGTCCTCGTCGTCCCAGGAGCCGATCAGGAGCACGTCGCGCACCTCGAGCCAGCCGGTGGGCGTGCCCCATGTCGTTTCCAGGATCATGGTGCCCGGCAGGTAGCGGCGACCAGCCGGGACCATTCGGTTTATCGGGCCCGCGCGAAACCGCCCCGCATGCCGGTCGAGGATCGCCCCGAAGACGCTCGGGCCATCCATCTGTGGCAGCGACAGCCACTCGACGTTCCCGCTCGGCGCGACGAGCGCGCAGACTTCACAGTCCGACAGCAGCGCATAATCGGCAATCGGCGGGAACGAGCTTCCACGTAGTGGAATCTCGTGGCCCCGATGCTCGCCGGTCGGTAACTCGCCCTCCACACGGCGACTGTACTTCAAGCACCGAGTTGACCAGCCGACTGCGCGGCGTTGTCAGCAGGTTGGGCCGTGCAGTCCACCTGCCGCGAGCGACCGCTCAGCGTCGACGTCATTACGGATCCGCTGATCGATTCCCGCACCCGTTGGAACTTTCGACAAGCCGCCGTGCATTGGCGTGGCGTCTGGCACGGGAGAACCGATAGGGGCCGGCGCGAGAGATTGGGTGGGTCACCCCAGCCCGCCGATCGGGACGCCGAGGGCGCGGAGCTCGGAGGTGATGGCCGAGACCGCGTGCGCGCAGTTCGTGTCGATGGACCGGCCGGCGAAATGCAGGCCGAACGCGCTGTCGCTCCAGGCCAGCGCGGGGGAGCCGGAGTTGCCGCCGAGCGTGGTCGCGTCGTGGCCGAACACCCACCGGCGTTTGTCGCCGGGGAGCGAGCCGAGCGGACGGTGGGTCATGCCGGGTGCGAGTCGCTTGACCCCGTACACGTTCCCGAACAGGGTTCGGGTGACCCAGGCCCAGTCGACACCCTCGATGGTGCCGGACGCGTACACCGGCTGGGCCGGGTAGCCGACGATGCAGTACGAGGCGAGACGGCCGAGCGGCCCGTCGGGGTCGGCGCTGACGGTGAGCGCGTCCGGGACGTCCTGCGGACCGTCCGGCAGCGGTTCGATGCGCAGCACCGCGGCGTCGAGCCGGGCGAAGTCGGTGCCGTTGACCTGGGACGGGGCTGCCTCGACGATCCGGTAGCGGCGCACGTCCGCGCTGCCCGACTCGGCGGCGAAGTCGACGAAGGCGCCGTCGAACACCCGGAACCCGGCGGTCGTGCGGGCCACCGCGTGCGGCAACCGCTCCACCATGGCATCCAGTACGTGCCTGTTGGTCAGCACGAGCCCGTTGCGGTCGTCGACGACCCAGCAGGTACCGAAGAAATCACTGCCGCTCGGGTGCGTCGGCTCCACCCGACCGATCGCAGCGACCGCCCTGGTCAGCCTGTCGCCCGCGGCGGCGAGCTGCCCGGTCCAGCCGGCGGCCAGCGGCTGGACCGGGTCGACGACGCCGCTGCGAACCAGCAGGCTCGGCCGGGTGCCGTCGGCGCGCACCACGGCCTCCAGGGCGTACACCTCATCGGGCGGCAGCGGAGCGTCGGGATTGTTGTCGAGGCGCCGTGCGGCCCGGTCGGTGGTGCGCAGCCACAGATCCAGGGCCTGGCGGAAGTCTCGGTCGTCGACGTCCTGCCGCTCCGCCAGGTGTCGTGCGGCCTGCTCGACTCGGCCCGTCACCTCCGCCGCCCCGGGCGGAGCCGCCTCCTCAAGCGGCACCGACTCGAGTGTCACCCCGGCCCGGTCCGCCCAGGAGCGCTCCGTGACGAGGCGGCGCAGCCGCTCGGCGGCCAGCGGGCCGGTCACCGCCCGCCTCCTTCGACCTCGGTGCCGACCCCCTTGCCGGCCTCGGTCTCAGCGCCGCCGAGTCCCACCACATCCCGCAGCACCGGGTTGCTGACTGCATTGTCGAGGTCGCGTGACGGCACCCGCTGGTCGTCCGGTGTTGTCCGAACGAGGACGCGGTCGGGTCGCAGGTCGCGGCGGCCCCGCAACAGCAGCCAGCTGAGCTCGGGACCGTGCCGGTACCAGTCGGGGGGATTCTGGAGCGCGGCGCCCGGCCCGATCCTCTCCGCCGCGAGGCTGGCGACGCCCAGCGCGGCACTCTCACGAAGGACGGCCGGGGCGGCGGCGCTCTCCCGGTCCCGGTCGAGATCGAAGTCGGTGGCCGACAGCAGGGCGTGCGCGTCGACGATTCCGGCGCCCATGGAGGAGGAGTCCCAGCCGGATGGGCGGCGCGCGGTCGCCCCCGCCATCCGGCGGAACATGTCCTGCAGCGTCTCCCCGCGTGCGCGGGCCGCCCCGATCAGGTTGGCCCGGCCGTGGTGGGACAGCCACAGCGCCGCCGTACCCGCGGCCAGTGCTACGGCGAAACTGGTGCCCTGGCCCTGCCCGCTGCCGTTCGGCACGGTGGCGCGCCAGACGTTCTCCGCCGGTGCCGAGATGTCTACCGCGGCGCCGCTGCAGCTGCCGCGCCACTTGGCGTCGCGAATGTCGACCCCGGCGACCGCGATGCACTCGTCGAACCGGGCGGGCCACACGACCGACCCGATGCAGTTGCCCGCCGCGGCGAGCACGATGACGTCGGCGTTCACCGCCCGGCGCAGCGCTCGTTCGAGCGTGAACGAGAAGATGCCGCCGAGGCTCATGGTGATCACGTGGGCGCCGTGGTCGACCGCCCAGTCGATCGCCCTTGCCACCGAGACCTGGGTGATCCGGAATACGCTCTCGACTGCGCGAATCGCCATCAGCGAGGCGCCGGGGGCGCTGCCGGTCACCGTCCCGGCGGGGCCGGACACGACGACGCTGGCCGTCGCGGTGCCGTGTCCCGGATTCACGCCGTCGAGCGGGTCGGTGGGGTCGGCGTCGTTATCGAGCACGTCGAATCCGGGAACCACACTGATGTCGGCCAGTTCGGCATGGGCGGTGATGCCGGTGTCGGGCTGGGCCACGATGGTGCCAGTGCCGCGGGCGGGTCGCTGGTTCGCCTCAGAAAACGTCCAGGCCTCAGGAGCAGTGATCGACGTGATGGCCCAGGCCGCCGGCAGACTTGCTTCGGCGGGCGCCCAGCACTCGGCGGGAAAGCCTTCGGCATCCTCTTCAATGAACTCGTCGGGGACGATGTCGTCGGGGAACAGGTCGGTCGGCAGGTCGGGCTCGGCGGCCTCGAGGTCGAATACCTCCTGGAACCGGTGCGCCGCGGCGAAGGCCGCACCGTTGGGTCCGGCGAACGTCCGGTCGGAGAACGTTGCGACCAGTACTCCTCGCTCGAGTGTCGACAGCGGTTCGATCGTGGCGCCGATCGGCTCCAGCACACCGGCGATCGCCTGGGCCCGCGCGGCGGGATCGTCGAGCGCGTTGAGTACCAACGCAAATCGCGCCGGCTGCGCCGAAGTACCGGGATACCGTTGATCCGATGCCGCATCGACAGCGTCTCGTATCAGATCGGTCGAGGCCATCTCGACCCCCTGTCCACCGTCGGGTCGATCTCCCTACGCGTCGTATCTGAGGTCAGGATCCTACGTCCAGATACCTCGCGAACCCGGCGGCGGACCTGGTCGAGAGCGTCGAGGCCGAGGTGAGATCGACCCGGGGCGCGGTGTCTGCCTTTCGGCGGGTCCGTTTCCCCGGGGCGAACGAGATTCTGCTGGCGGCCTCTTCGTTCTTCGCGGGGAAGCTGGACCCGCGACTGCCCTGGTAGTGGCCTTCATCGACGAGGTCCGGGTCCGTTCGGGGTCGAGCCGGTCTGCCGCGTGCTGTCTGAACATGGTCTGCAGATCGCTCCGCGGACCTACTACACGGCCAAGGTCCGGCCGCCTTCGGCGCGTGCTCGGCGGGACGCTGTCGTGCTGGTCGAGGTCGAACGGGTGCACGCCGATCCGGCGATCGGCCGCCGGCTGGGGCGCAGCCCGTCGACACCGACCTGTCTCGCTGGAACGCGCGGGAGATCGACGCCGTCGCGGCCGCGCTCAACAACAGGCCACGGAAGACACTCCGCTGGAAGACACCCGCCAAAGCTCTCAACGAGCAGCTACTGTCCCTCCAACAAGCCGGTGTTGCGACGATCGGTTGAGCCCAGCCAATATGGAATGGTTCACCCACGGCCACCGCTTGATCATCCGACGTCGACACCACCGACAATGATCACGCGATGGCCGCCCGATATCCGGGACAGCCACACTCCAAGATCACGATCGCCGGCTGGAGTACTAGCCGCCTCAGGCACCCGGGGCTTGGACGGGAATCACCGTGGACCTGCACGGGACACCTGGGCCGACGATCTCCCTTCCTTGATCGCCCTAACCGCGCCTGAATGACCCGCAGCATGCCCGGTGAACGTGCCGATCACTGCCATGACCGGCGCGAGCACGGCGGCGATCGAACTGCCGTCCGTTACGGTTTTTACGGTGATGATGAGAGCTAACAGTGCTGCAAGAAGTCCGAGTCCGTAGATCACCAACGGTTCCGAGCCCAGCTCGCCGAGCCCCAGGCGCCATCTCGGCGGCGGCGGAAAGGAGACGTCTTGTCTGCGCTGCCACCGCGGTTTGGTCGAGTTGTCTATCGCGGTTGAAGAGTCTCCTTGCCTCTTGGTCCACTCGTGCAACGTGCCCGAAGAATCTTCTTGCCACCATGAACCTCTTCGCCGAAACGGACCTTCCATCTGGCTGCTCCCTCTAGCTCTGACTTAGCAGTGTCGCACCAGGCGGTCTCCGTGATTCTGCGACCATTCCCCGTTGAGGTGACTGTCGCGGCTGTCGATGCCGCAAAGAAGCGGAAATACCCCCGGGCGGCAAGACATCGGCTACTCGCGGCGATACCCGGCGCACAATCCCAGACCCGGACGCGGCTCAAGGCATCGGAGCATGCTTCGCCACGGTGACGCGCTCCCCGTGTCCAGATCAGTTCCTGCTGACCCAACGGCGTCCAGTGTTGCCCCGGTCATCAGCCGCAAGCAAGAGGCAGTCCGCCGCCATCGTGGCCTGCAGCCGCCCCACCTGTTGCCCGGATACTCATTAGGTCTCAAGCAGGCCGACGCAGCAACGTTGGCCGGAAGGCACGCCTACGCTCAACGTCGTGCACGAGGCCTCGGATTTCGGCTATCACAGCGTGGAGCGCTCCGGGGGTCGATGGGCCAGGCCGCCTCGGATGGCGTCGATGGTGATGCCTTCGTTCGCGGCATAGGTACCGCCGGCCCTGTTGAGGGCCGGCACGCGCGTGCCGCCTGCGTGGTGCAGACCGATCAGTCGCCATTCGTCGTCGAAAACCGGGCTGCCGGAGCTGCCGCCCTCGGTCGGCGACCGATAATGCATGACGCGGTGGTCGTAGTCGAGCAGGATGTTGTCCTGAAGGGAGAACTGGGGCTGCGCCGATCCGCCTGGATGCCCGATCACGTACGCCCGCAGGCGACGGAGCGGCTTGGGGGGCAACCCCTGCGCAAGCGGAGTGGGAACAACGTCCTGTGGATAGCTGTCGAGTTCGAGGATCGTGGTATCGATTCCCCTGTCCGCCGAGGGCTGGTACCAGCATTGCCGGGCCACTCGAAAGCGGACCTGCGGGCCCGGATCCTCATCCAGGCCGTGGAACGCCACATGCGCGCCGCCGCGGTCGAGGCCCTCGGGAACGACGTGACCGTTCGTGACGACAACCAGTGGCGGTAGGTCCGGGTGCAGGTCGGGGCCTGTGGCCAGGAACCCGGTGCCGACACCCTGCTCCTCGGCCGTCTCGATGCGGGCCACCGCCCGGCATCGCTTCAGTCCCCTGCGGTACCAGCTCAGCGACAGGAACCGGTCGGCTCCGAGGATCGCCTCCAGCCGCCCGCCGCCTATCTCCTCGGCGAGGCGTGCGGCGCGGAGGTCGGTGGACGCCACCGTGACCTGCCCCCCGTCGACCGTGAGCAGCGCGGAACGCAGCAGGGGGAGCAGGTCGTCGCCGGGGGAGGTGGTGGTGTCGAGCTGCCAGACCTTCTGGAGCTGGCGGAGGAACGTCGCGACCGTGAAGATCTCCGGCGTTGTCTCGATGAACGCCTCGGCCCGTTCTACGGCCTCGTCGTACCGGCCGAGTGCGATCGCCGCCTCGGACGCCGTCACCTCGGTCCACGTGTTCGGCACTGGGGCCGAGTCGACGGTCCGCAGGATGTCGTCGGCCAGTGCGGCGACCCTAGGGGATCCGGACGGGAGCTGGATGCCGTCGCGGGCGGCGCGGGCCAGGAGGGAAACGGCGTTGATCCCGTGCCACGTGAAGACGTCCGTGTCCTCCAGATACGCGGCCAGGTAAGCCTCGAGAGACCGGCTCAGGAACCGCCGCCCTCGGTCCGGCTCAGTGCACGCGAGGAACATCTCTTTATAGCAGCGGCCGATGCCACCCCGGGCCTCGATACGATCGACCCTCGGCGCCGTCCCGTCGGCCGCCAGCCCGGTGAACAGGCGCAGGGCGACGGCCGGATGTTCGCCGTCCACGAGAGCTTGCGCGTAGAGCCGACGGACCGCGGGGGCGTCGGGCCCGTGCGCAAGGGCGGCGTCCGCGACGAGCTCGAGCTCCTCGTACCGGCGGGACTGCCGGAGGACCAGGAGGACCTGGCCGACGCTGTCGGGCGGTTTCGGAATGGCGTAGAGATGGGCGGCGTACTCGGCCGCGAGTTGCGCAAGCGCCGGCCAGTCGAACGTCGACGCAGCCGCTCGGAACTGCTTGGGCCAGTTCCGCGAGGTCATGCGAACACCCTCGGCGGCCGATCCTGCACCCGCGGGTCGAGCGTGTCGGAGGGCCGCTGGCCCTCGCCTCCGCGAGGGCCCGAAGGGCCAGCCGTTCTCGGCCTGATCGTCGCCCGCCCGGTCCCGCCCTGCGACACGGCGGCCGACGCCATCTCCTGCGCGAGCGCCTTCTCGATCTCCCTCTCCTCGACCCGGACGGCGGCGAGCTTCCTCCCAGCAGCATCGAGCACCAGTCGGCCCGACCCATGCGCCGCACGAGTCGTGACCGGTCGAACCTCACGCATCGCGGCCCGATACTCTCCGTCGCGAATCCGCGGACGGGAGATGGGTGGGCCGGTCGTCGGATCGTCGCGGCAGCGAGGAGCACCAATGAACGACCAGGCTGGCGACATCCAGGCCCCCCGCATCCGGATCGCCAGTACCGACGAGATCGCGGCCGCGCTCGACAGCGCCGGGCTGCGTCTGCACCGGACGGTCGTTGTGCTGGTCGGCGGCGCCGACACCATGGGCGAGAAGGAGTTTGCGACCGTGGCCCGGGTCCTGCGGGACGAGGTCGTGCCGGTCGCCGAGCGCCGGGACGCCGTGGTGATCGACGGTGGCACCGATTCGGGAGTCATGCAGCTGATCGGACGGGCACGGTCCGCGCTGCACGGTCGATTCCCCCTCATCGGCGTCGCGGCCGAAGGTACGGTCCTCCTCCCGGGGGCCGGGACGCCGTCGCCCGACGCGGTCGAACTGGAGCCGAACCACACGCTGTTCCTCCTAGTGCCCGGCACGCAATGGGGCGACGAAGCGCGGTGGATGATGGACGTCGCCGGGGTCGTCGCGGGGCGCCGGTCCTCGGTCACCGTGCTGATGAACGGCGGGCAGATCGCCTACACCGATGTCGCTGCAAGCCTCGGCAGCGGTCGGCCGGTGGTGGTGCTCGCCGGAAGCGGTCGCACAGCCGACGCCATTGCCAGGGCGCGAGCCGGCAACGGTGGCGACAACCGCGCCGTCGAGATCGCGGCTTCCCCACTGACGACGGTCGCGGATGTCGGGGAAGCGGGCATGGTCGCCGCCGCGATCGAGGCGGCCCTCGACGGCGGCTGAGACGTCCGGGTGGCCGCCGTCGTGCCGACCCGAATTGGGGGGAGACCTGTCGGCCGGCGCCGCACCGGTCTCTCGGCGCGTGCACGACAGCGGGTGCCGGCGGTCCGCGAAAGAGATCGGCACCGAGTGGCTACCGGTGAGCCACAACGGGGCGGCGCCCGGCTCAGGCGCAGCGTCAGCCGGCCGGGTGCGCTGGCCGAGCGGTTGGGCGCCACCGGCTATCGACGGCCGCTGGAAGCTGACAACCGATTCGCCGCTCGCAAAGGGCGCGTCAACTTCTGGCAGACCTTGTGGCTCGTCGGTGCCGGACACCACGAGCACCCGGTTGCCGGCCATCCGGTGGCAGCGGGCGAAGACGCCGGACGCCACGCCGGAACCCGACTTGTGTCCGATGTGCCGTGCACCATTCTTGTACGCCCGGGCCACGGCCGTCAGAACCGCGGTGCTCATGTCACGCAAGGCCTATTGCTCGGGTGGGCGCTGAGCCGGCCGCCCATCCTCCGGGATCAGGGCGGCCCAGGCGTCGGCCAGGTCCGGGCCGCGCCGCGGTGCCCTCTCGAGGGTCGGCTCGGGATGCCAACCGGTCAAGCTCTGAACGGCCGCAGCGGTCTTCTCGGCAGGCCACGAGATTCCGATCGCCTTGATCACATTGACGACCGGGAGCGCCGCTCCTCCCGTCATTTTGAGGTAGCGGACCGGATTAATCGCGGCCATGACCTTCGGGAAGATCTGCATGAACCACAGAATCGTGAACGTGGTCCAGACAAGGTTGAAGATCTTGCTGTTCGCGCCCTCGATCGTATACGAGGTGAATGGGACGTGGATCACGTCCCGCGCGGCTAGGATAGTGGCCGCGACGCAGATGGACGCGACGAACATCTGACGGGCGGAGAGCCAGGCCGCGAGGTCGCGAGCGGTGCGGTCCGGATAAAGCCGACTCCAGTCATGGATCATGACCACTTCCAGGCCCTCCATGACCGCGAGCACGAGCATCAGCAGGATTGCGACCACCGCCGTGATCGCCGGAGTGAGGTGACTGTGGGCCAGTTCGTAGATGGCGTCATACACCCACAGGACGCTCAGTACACCCCAGGCGATAAAGAGCACCGTTCCGAACGTCGCGCGCGCAACTCCGCTTCCCGTGGATTGACGCTGCTCGGTCGTCATGTCACTCCCCCGATAGTAGTCTCAGAGTGAACGAGCGCGGGCTTGTTGACCCGGTCCCGTTCCCGTTTCCGCGGCAGTAGCGCTGGTAGTTGCCCGGTGCGCCGGGCCGGACCGCCGGCATCGAGATATTCGATCAGGCTGGCACATGCGTACCGCCGGTCGCGATGGTGCCGGTCGACGGCGGTGTCGACGACGTACCCGTGGTTGCGGTCCTTGGAGCCGGGCCGCCGGATCGGTCGCGGAAGCACGCGGTAGAAGGCCGTGCGGGACTGGCGCAACGTTCCCACCGGGTTGGGATCGAGTTAGGACCATCCCGTCTCGTGGCGCCTGGGTGGCATTCTCAGGCGACGCCGGGAAGGCCTCCGCTTGAAGGACGAGTCCGCACTCAGGCGCCAGGTCGGCCATCCACAGCGCGCGATCTCAGCCGGCGCAGTAGAAGCCGAAGCCGAACGCTCCGCGCCGCAGTCGCTCCCACCGGTCGACGCCAACCCCCCCTCGTAGAAGCAGAGTTGTTGCGTTCCGCCCAGTCGATCTCCGCGATCGCCCCGCCGTCTGGTTGACGTTGGTCGGGCATGGGTCGCCACGGACACCCTCGTTCGGAGTGTTCCACGTTCCGTCGCAGCACACAATAAGTCGTCTCACCATCGCCGCTGATGCCTCTGCGCCTTTATCCACGATCCCGTCACCGGAGTGCGCGACAATCTCGGCGACCGGCGGCGAGGCGAATGCCTTTCGCACCGTGGGTTCATCCCGGCAGCGGATCGGAGATGTAGATGGCGGCGCCGAGCAGGCAGGCCAGTTGAGCGTTGAACCGGGTGGTGATGGTGCGTCGACCAGGCACACCGACCCCGGACCAGGTCCATGGCCTCGGCCACAGTCGGTCGGAACTTCTCCACCACCGCCCGCAGGATCGGTCAGGCTGGTCGCGAGCCTCAACACGTCGGGCGGCGAGATATCCTAGTCTATAACTCCTGCGAACAATTCCGCCGAAAATACATGCGATCCCGATCGATCAGTACAACCCGCACGATTTTCCTGCGAAACCCCTTCTTCCATGGCTTGTCCGTATGTTGTGGATCTGACCTACTCAGCAGCTAAAGCTATATATCTAGCGCGACACCAGGAATCCGAACGATCGCCAGCCCCTCAGCCTCCAGTAACGTTGGAAGCCCCCGCACGAACATGCGGTCCTTCTCCTTCGCGTTTTCGCTGAGTCCCGCGTCCCAGTCAAGCATGTCGGGATGAGTTCGGGCGGTCCGTTCCTCACCATAGCTAACGCCGGCCTGCCTTCTGGCCGCCATCCATCGGTCGTGCTCCATCCTTGCAAGCTTCTCAACCTCGCCCTGGGGTCCCTCAGAGAACGCGAACGGCGGCAGGTCGGGTGCCGCGGGGACGATGACCGCGTCGATCTCGGCGAGCTTGGTGCCGATGTGCTCGGCCTGCGCCCGGTTGTCCGCCCGATAGCGCTCGTCGAGTTGTTCCCATGGCACATAGCTGTCCTGGGCGGGTGAGCTTCCGGCGTGCTCGACCAGGTAGCGCGCGTGCAGGGCCCGGGCAAGTTGCTCGACCAATGCGCCCCGTTCCAGCAGGTCCGGGTCGCAAGCTGCATCGAGAACGCCGAAGACGGCCAGCCGACCCTGGACGTCGTCGAACAGTTGTTGCTCCAACGCGTCGGCCAGGCCCGAGCGCTGACCTAGGCAAAGGACGACGCGGTCGTTGCCCGCGAGCAGCAGACGAAGTCCTCGGCGCAGCACATCGTTCGCGTCGCTTGCGCTGACGTACACCGTGGCCGCGGATTGAGCGACCGCGGCATCGTCGTCGATGCGCATCACCCGTCCCGCAACCGGAGTCCCCGCTCTACGCCGACGCCGGATGAGATCGCGTTCCACAGCGTGGGCGAACTGGTCCGACCCGACTACGACAGCAGTGCGATCGAGATCGCGGTCGTGCACGTCGAGCAGCGCGGCGGCGGCGACGTCCTCGATACTGAAGAAATCCAGCCGAAAGCCATTATGCCCGTCGACGCCTAGCCGTCGCGCTCGCAGTGCCGCGACGAGGTCCCCTTCGTCCGCCCGGGCGAACACGGCGACGCCGGCCTGGTTGAGCGACCGAACGAGAAGTGCCACGCTCGCGTTGACTGCACCCGAATCGTCCAGCGCAAATACCCGCGCCGCGCCGCGCACGCCCGCCGCGCGCAGGGTCGCCTCGTCGGTCGGGTCTCCGTCCACGATGCGCACTGCATCCCGGCTAGCCACGTCGGAACCGATCCTGGAGCCGACCAGGACCGTCGGCCGCGTCGCGGCCAGCCGCCTGGCCAGCAGAAACGCGCCCGGTCCCGCGCCAACAACAACGGAGTGTCCCCTCTTACGCAGCAGCACCCAGGCGGCGAATCGGGCGCGGAAGACCGCCGAGATCGCCTGCAGCACTGCGAGAACGGTCGTCAGAGGCGCGAGGTACATCGCGATGCTCAGCATCGCACCGTAGGGCGGCCCGCCGAGGGGAGTCGGACTCAAGATGAACAACTGAAGGGTGTAATAGAGCCGGTCGAACGGCTCCGCGCCGGCGTACTCCGGCCGTTCGTTGAGATAGTAGGTAAGGCCGACGTAGCCGAGCAGGGCGGCGATGACCGACAGCCCCGCAGTGACCATCCATAGGCGGAGAGGCGTTGCGGCATCGGTGTTCACGACTGCCCCGTTCCTGCGGCCGCTGGGCGGCCAAGCCTACAAGCGGCGGACGTAACCTTCTCCCCACGCGCGGCCCGCAGGAAGCGCTGGCCGTCCCCACCGACGCCGGGCTTGCCCACCGCCTCCGTCGGCGGCGACATTGATGCCATGATGGGCCGTGGACACGTACCGAGCGCAGACCAACGCTTACGCTGCGCTGGGCTCACGTCAATATCGCCATGAGTCCGAGCGCATCCCGCCCCACGTGATCGTACTTTTCGGGGCGACCGGCGATCTCGCACGCCGGAAGCTGCTGCCTGGCTTCGCGCACCTGGCAGCCTCGCACCTCGCCCCGCCCATCAGGATTGTCGGGTCGTCTCTGGAGGAGATGAGCGACGAGGACTTCCGGGCGTTCGCCAAAGCTGCGGCGGCGGAGTACGGCCACCTCGAGACCGTCGCCTTCGAACGTCGGATCCGCGAGCAACTCGTGTCGGAGGAGTGGGACGAGTTCGCCGCGAACCTGCGCTACGTGCCGAGGTCGGCCGGCCCGGAGGCGCTGGCGGCCGCGGTCGCCGAGGCGGAGAACCAGCTCGGCGAGGGCTGCCTGCGGCTGCACTACCTCAGCGTGCCGCCCGCCGCCGCCCTCGATGTCATCAACATGCTGCGGGAGGCGAAGCTCGCCGAGCACTCCCGGGTAGTCATGGAGAAGCCGTTCGGGACCGACCTGGAGAGCGCGGTCGAGCTCAACGCGCAGATGCACCAAACGTTCGACGAGTCGCAGATCTTCCGCATCGACCACTTCCTCGGCAAGGAGGCGGCGCAGAACATCCTCGCGCTGCGTTTCGCCAACGGGCTGTTCGAGCCGATCTGGAACCGGAACTTCATCGACCACGTACAGATCGACATCCCCGAGAGCCTCGGGCTGGACCGCAGGGCCAACTTCTACGAAGACACCGGCGCCTACAGGGACATGGTCGTCACCCACCTGTTCCAAGTAATGGCGTTCGTGGCTATGGAGCCACCGACCGCGCTCGAACCGACCTCGATCAGCGAGGAGAAGAACAAGGTCTTCCGGTCCCTGCTGCCCGTCCTACCCTCGTACGTGGTTCGCGGCCAGTACGGGGGCTACCGACAGGAGGAAGGGGTCGCACGCGACTCCGACACCGAGACGTTCATCGCCGTGCACTGCGAGCTCGACAACTGGCGCTGGGCCGGGGTCCCGTTCTACCTCCGCACCGGAAAGCGAATGGCGGAGGGCATGCGGATCATCTCGATCGCGTTCAAGGAGGCGCCACGTTCTATGTTCCCGGCGGACTCCGGGGTCGGATCGGCTGGTCCGGACCACCTGACGTTCGACCTCGCCGACGAGTCCAAGGTCTCGCTGTCCTACTACGGCAAGCGGCCCGGCCCCGGGATGAAGCTCGACAAGCTGAGCATGCAGTTCTCAACGGGAGAGACCGACTATGCCGGCGACGTCCTGGAGGCGTACGAGCGGTTGATGCTCGACGCGATGCGCGGTGACCACACGCTGTTCACCACGGCGGACGGCATCGAGAGCCTCTGGGAGAGATCGATGCCGCTGCTGGACGCCCCGCCTCCGGTCAAGCCGTACGCGCCCGGCAGCTGGGGCCCGAATGCGATCCACCAATTGATCGCCCCGCATGCCTGGCGGCTGCCATCCGAGCGGATGTGACGCGAGGAGAATCGGTCCGAACCAAGCTGATAGCCGCGCCCAGTCCGGCGCCAGCGGTAGATCGTCTGCTCGCTGATGGCCAGGTCGGCGGCGACCTGAGCCACTTGACGGCCCGCGGCGACCAGGTCAGGAACCTTGCGACGGGATTCGGCGGGATACCTCTTCGGCACGGGACTGGTGATCCTCTCGGGTCAGAGGACCGGCGCACCGTCGGCCCGCGGGGCCAGTTCTGCCAGCGCCGCCCGGTTCGCCTGGTGCCGACCGTTCTCGGTGCGCACCGCGAAAGCGCCTCGACCACCGGCCCGCACGGCAACCCGCCTCTTGGGTCCACCGATCGTCGACTTGCCACGTCGGCAGGTCGACCCGGATGGACGGTCTGCGCTTTCAGCGCATGCCGGCGAGCAGGATCCAATTCTCTCGAAGGGTCGCCCAATCCCGTGGATTGGCGTGTGGCGTCGACATCTCGCCCCTCAGGGGCTCTCCGTCGGGACTCCAGCGAGACAAGTAGAAGCTCTGGCCTCCTTTCGAGGTGTAACTGAACCTGACTACGC
>Ga0207661_10001603_pt1 | contig 15385 bp, 14 predicted proteins | sample KBSC713LmetaG_FD_184337 | JGI IMG/M metagenome (GOLD analysis project Ga0207661, IMG submission 184337) | Corn rhizosphere microbial communities from Kellogg Biological Station, Michigan, USA - KBS C7.1-3L metaG (SPAdes) (version 2) | ecosystem: Host-associated > Plants > Roots > Rhizosphere ...
CGTAGACAAATTCGGCACCATCGATGTGTTCCACAACAACGCCGGCATCGAAGGCGAGGTCAAGCCGATCCAGGATTATCCGCTTCAAGCATTCCGCCGGGTGCTCGACGTCAATGTCGTTGGCGTGTTCCTGGGGATGAAATACGTGCTGCCGGTGATGCTGAAGCAGAACAAGGGCAGCATCATCAATACCGCCTCGATCGCCGGCCTCGTCGGCTCGCCGCATATCGCGGTCTATAGCGCGAGCAAGCATGCCGTCATCGGTCTCACCAAGAGCGCGGCATGGGAATGCACCGGCACCGGCGTGCGCATCAACTGCGTCTGCCCCGGCCTGATCGACAGCCGGATGCTGAGCGCGATCTTCCAGGGCCGCTCCGGCGGCAACGACGCTTCGCCGCTGATCGGAAAAATGGTCGAACGGATTCCGGCGCGCCGGCTCGGCCAGGCCTCCGAGGTTGCGTCAATTGTCGCATTCCTCGCCTCCGATGAAGCAAGCTATGTCTCCGGCTCCGCCTACACCGTGGACGGCGGCCGCACCGCCGCCTGAACCAAGCAGAGTCTTTCACGCATGCCCGTCGTTCTCGATCCCGATGCCGCCGCCGTCTACAAGGCGTACCTTGAGGCCGGCCGGCCCGCCTATGAAACGCTGACCGCGCCGGAAGCGCGCGACTACTACATGCAGGCGCGGCTCATCAGCAATCCGGAGCCGCCGGCATTGCAATCAGCGCAGGATATCACCATCCCTGCCCCGCACGGCGCGATCCCGGCGCGGCTCTACACGCCGAAATCACTGCGAACCAGGGACGGCCTTGCGCCCTGCCTGGTCTTCTTCCACGGCGGCGGCTGGGTGATCGGCAATCTCGAAACCCACGATGTCGTCTGCCGCAAGCTCGCCCACGAAGGCGAGTTGAAGGTGATCTCCGTCGACTACCGCCTTGCGCCCGAGCACAAATTCCCCGCCGCGGTCGATGATGCGGTCGGAGCGACGAAATGGATCGCCGACAACGCGAAAAAGCTCGGCGTCGACGCGGCGCGTCTCATCGTCGGCGGCGACAGCGCCGGCGGCAATCTCGCCGCGGTGGTGGCGCTCGACGCGCGCGACAACAACGGTCCGAGGCTTGCCGGCCAGATGCTGGTCTATCCGGCAACCGAATTTGCTCGGAAGCATCCCTCGCATCGCGAGCCCGACACCTCCATCCTGCTCACGCATACGGTGATCACCTGGTTCGCGGACCACTATATGGGCGACGCCGACAGAAGCGACTGGCGCACCTCGCCCGCGCGCGCCAGGACGCTGGCTGGTTTGCCGCCGGCCTACGTGCTGACCGCGGGCGCCGACCCCTTGCGCGACGAAGGTGACGAATATGCCGCACGGCTGAAAGCGGCAGGCGTGCCGCTGGCGTACAAGCACTTTCCCGGCCAGTTCCACGGCTTCTTCACCATGGGCAAGCTGCTCAACCAGGCCAATATCGCCGTGACCGGGATCGCAACCTGGCTGAAGGGATTGGGCTAGGCGAATGGAAGCACCCTCGATCGCAGTCGCCCAGCACACGCTTTTGTCTTGTGGGCTGGTCCTTGCGGTCGGCACGCTCGCGGCCCTTGCCGCGCAGAAAATCAGGGTACCCGACGTCGCGGTATTCCTCATCGCCGGCATCCTGCTCGGCCCTCATGCGCTCGACCTCGTGCAGGTGCCGGCGAGTTCCGCGCTGAACGAGATCATCGTGCTGTTCGGCGCGAGCTATATCCTGTTCGATGGCGGCGCGGCGGTGCGACTCGGCGTGTTGAAGCAGGTCTGGATCACGATCGTGGTGATCGCCACCGTCGGCGTCATCATCACCTGCGCTATCGCCGGCCTTGCGGCACATTTCATCCTGGGTTTGCCGCTGGTCGTGGCGCTGCTGCTCGGCGCGACGCTGGCCTCGACCGATCCGGCGACACTGATCCCGATCTTCCGCCAGGTCAGAATCCGCGGCCGCGTCGCGCAGACCGTGATCAGCGAGTCCGCCTTCAACGACGCGATGGGTGCGATCCTGACGTTCGCCATCCTGTCGGTGGCAACGGGCAGCGCCGCATTCTCGCTGTCGGATTCGCTTCTGGCGCTGGTCGAGCAATCCGCGATCGGCATCGTTGCCGGCGTCGTCTTTGGCTATTTTGCCGCGCTTCTGATCGCGCATGAGAAATGGGCGTTCCTGTCGGAATACGCCGCCGTCGTGACGTTGGTCGCGGTGATCGGCGCCTATTTTGCTGCGAGCGGCCTGCACGCCTCCGGCTTCATGGCCGTGTTCGTGTTCGGCATCATGCTCGGCAACAAGGAGGCGCTCGGTTTCAGGATGGAGGTAGGCGAAGCGCAGAAGCTCGACGAGTTCGTGCTCACCACCTCCTTCATCATGCGTCTCTTCATTTTCATCCTGCTCGGCACCCAGGTCGATTTTGCGGAAATCGGCCGCCATTGGCTGGGCAGCGTGGCCGTCGTCACCGTGCTGATGCTGGTCGCAAGGCCCATCACCGTGTTCGTCTGCGCCCTGCCCGATCGCCGCGCGCGCTGGCATGTGAAGGAATTGCTGTTCATGTGCTGGACGCGCGAGACCGGCGTTATTCCGGCGGCGCTCGCGGGCCTTCTGCTCGGCGCCAACGCGCCCGGCGCGGCGGCGATTGCGTCCGTCACCTTTGTCGCGATCCTGATGACGATCCTGATCCAGGCGCCGACCACGGAGTGGCTGGGACGCAGGCTGGGACTGATGGATCAAGACGGCTAGCGCATGATCCGGAAAAGTGTGCAGCGGTTTTCCGAAAAGATCATGCGCAAAACAACAAGAGTGCCTACTGCTTCTTGAACTTGGTGAGGGTCTTCGTTCCGCCCGTTTCGGTCACCGAATAGGTGATGCGGTTGCCGGCGTGCAGGTCCTCCAGCGATAGGCCATCCCTAACCTTGAATTGCTGCTCGGTGCCGGCGGTGTTCGCGCCGACCGTGCCGTCCTGGATCGGCCGGATGGCAACGGTGTTGTTGAGGCGATTGACTTGGGTTACCTGCCCGGTCAGGTCGTCCTGCGCTAACGCTGCGGAACCTGCGAGGATCAGGGTTATGGCTCCGGCCCAAACCAGCTTTGTGCGTTTCATGGCGGTCTCCCGGCTTTCCATGTTCCGATAAGGCCCAATCACGGCATTGGTTCCCATACCCGCTGATAGGGCCAATTCCATGTCCGCTTTATATCTTTAGATCGACATTCCTTCAAAAACGGCGAGTGTGTGCGTCACGCGCCAGAACCAGTGCCCGCCTTCGCGCGCTGCCTGCAGGCTGAACAACCGCTTGTTCCAGTAGGGATCGTGGATGAAGCGGATGTTCTCGATCTCGAATTCGGCCTGTTGTCGTTTCCATTCGGTAACCCAGGAGAAATGCGCTTCCTCGAGCTGCTGTCGCAGCCTTGAAAACTCGATCCGGTAAGTAGACGGAAAAAGAACTTGGATATTTGCGGAACTGCCGACCATCGCCGGGCCTCTAGGTTTTCCGGATTGCTCCGTTCCAGAACAGATAATCCTCAGCCTGTTCGCATGCCAGCCTGACCGTCCGCGCTGCCGGCCCGCGCCGCGCGGCGCAGCGACTGCGGCGGCTGGCCGAAGGCGCGGATGAACGCCCGCCGCATTCTCTCGGGATCGCGGAATCCCGTGACCTCGGCGACGCGCTCGATCGCTTCGCTCGACGACTGCACGCGCTGGCGCGCCACCTCGATGCGCAAGCGCTCGATCGCTTTCGATGGCGTCGAGCCGGTCTCCGCGATGAAGGCACGGGTGAAATGCCGCGAGCTCATGCCGGCGCGCTCGGCCAGATCCTCGACCGTGAGCCTCGCGTCGAGATGCTCGCGCGCCCAGGTGAGCAGCGGCCCGAAACGCCCGCTCGGCGCCTTCAATTCGAGCAGCGAGGAAAACTGCGACTGGCCACCGCTGCGGCGATGATAGAGCACGAGCTGCCGCGCCGTCTTCTGCACGACCTCCTCGCCGTAATCCTCGCCGACCATGGCGAGCGCCAGATCGATGCCCGCGGTGATTCCCGCCGAGCTCCAGATATTGCCGTCGCGCACGAAGATCTGGTCGGGCTCGAGCTTCACCTGCGGATAGGTCGCGAGGAATTGCCGCGTGCGGTGCCAATGCGTGGTGGCGCGCTTGCCATCGAGCAGGCCCACTTCGGCAAGCATGAATGTGCCGGAGCAGACGCTAGCAACGCGCGTACCGCGCTTGGCGACCGCCTTGACGAAATTCGTCGCGCAGCTGTTGCGTGCCGCAGCCTCGACACCGTCGCCGCCGGCGATGATGAGTGTCGTGATCGCGCTCGGCGATCCGAACTTCCGCGCCAGCATCTCCACGCCCGAGGTGCTGCGCACCGGACCTGGCTCCGCAGCCATGACCCGGATCGGCTCGGCGCTCCTGGCGTAGCGGCAGGCGATCTCGAACACCGAGATAGGACCGGCCGCATCGAGCAACTGGAAGTCCGGAAAGATCAGCACGCCGATCATGGTTCTGGCCTCATGTCGTTAAACGAGGGAAATATGCCATTCCAGACGAAAGGCGACCATGTCATTGTCGCGTCGTCAAGCGCAAACTGGAGAGACACCATGTCGGCCCCGCTTCAGATCGGCCTTCTGATTTTTCCGAGAGTGACGCAGCTCGACTTCACCGGTCCCTTGCAGGTGTTTTCCAGCGTGCCCGGCGCCAAGGTTCATCTGATCTGGAAGCGGATCGAGCCGGTCACGAGCGATTCCGTGATGATGCTGACGCCGACCACCACCTTCGCCGATTGCCCGCAGCTCGACGTGATCTGCGTGCCCGGAGGCGCCGGCAGCGACGATCTCCTCAACGACGCCGAGGTGCTCGATTTCGTGCGCAGGCAGGCTGAAGCGGCAAAATACGTCACCTCGGTCTGCACGGGATCGCTGGTGCTTGGCGCAGCCGGTCTGTTGAAGGGCTATCGCGCGGCGACGCATTGGAGTGCCATGGACAACCTCGCCGCCTTCGGCGCGACGCCGACCAAGGTGCGCGTCTGCACCGACCGCAACCGCATCACCGGTGGCGGCGTCACCGCCGGCATCGATTTCGCATTGACCTTGGTGTCGATGCTGGTCGACCGCAAGACGGCGGAAGCGATCCAGCTCCGCCTCGAATATAACCCGGCCCCGCCGTTCAATTCCGGCTCGCCCGACACGGCGTCCGCCGAGACGCTCGCGCTGATCAGGGAACGGATCGCCCCCTATCAAACGCGGCGCCAGGAAGCTGTGGCACGTGCCGCTGCAAGGTTGACCGAATCTGCCTAGGCCACGTTAATTATTCGGAATTATTCGGCCAGGTTCCACGTTTGCGCACGCCGCCTCCACCAAGGTCTGCTTGAGAACAGCGAAAGCCTCCGCTAGCCTCATACCCGTTGAGTGGAAATCGGGTCATGACGACGCAGGAACCGGATGCCTAGTCCAACTTCATCCGGCCTTTTTCTGAGCGCGGTCGAAGCCATCTATGACGCTGCGCCCGACCCGTCGCGCTGGCCGCAGGCGCTCGGCGCCATCTCTGAATATTTCGACGACGTCGGCGCCATCCTGATCTGGCACCGCACCGACGGCTCGTTCGGAACCATCGTCTCCGAACGGCTGGCGGAGGCCCAGCGCGATTACGAGCAGAACGGCTGGGCGGCGCGCGACATCAAGGCGATCCGCGCCCAGGAATACGGCTACTTCTTCAACGGCGAGCCGTTTGCCGACCGCCACATCGGCTTCGACGAGCAGATGGCGAAGCATCCTTGCAGCGTGGAATTCTTCGACAAGCATGGCCTGGGATTCATCGGCGGAGTCGCGGTGTCGCCGGATCCCCATGTCGGCGTGGCCCTGTCGGTGCAGCGGAACTCCAGGGCCAAGCCGCAATTTTCGGACGCCGAGCTCGAAGATCTGCGGCGGATTTCCCGTCATATCGAGAAATCGCTGCGGCTATCCGTCAGGCTGCTCAATGCCGAGGTCGCCAATCTCGGCCTTGGCGAAGCGCTCTCGCGGATCGGCATCGGCGTATTTGTTTTGGACTCGCTCGGCTGCGTGATCTTTTCGAATCCGACGGCGCAGCACCTGTTGGGGGATACGCTCTATCTGTCGCAAGGACGCTTGCGGATCAGGAGCGCCGCCAAGAACGCCGGACTGGACGAAGCCATCGCACACACGATCCGCACCACGCCGGCGGACCTGTCCGCCGATCCCAAGCCGATCCTGGTCGAAGCCGACGGTCGCCGTCTTGCGATCTATCTGCTGCCGGTGGTTCAACCTGCGCTCGCCGAACAGTTCCTCACCCACACCAGCGCCTTTGTCCTGGTCATCGAGCAGAAGCTCGACGAGCCGGCCGATCCCGCCATTGTGCGCGATCTGTTTGGACTGACTTTGGGCGAGGCAAGGATCGCGGCCCTGATCGGGGCCGGCCTGCCGCCAAGAGATGCCGCCGTGCGACTGGGCATCGCCGAGGATACCGCGCGCACGGTCTTGAAGCGCGTCTTTGCCAAGGTCGGCGTAAGCAGGCAAAGCGAGCTCACCGCCATGCTGGCGAAAATGGTGTTGCGCTGAGCCCCTTCGCGGCAACGAAATTTGAGTCTATTTTCGTCGCGTAACTCAAATGGGTGATGAAAACCCATCACGGTGCCAGCAGAGTTCTATCGATTCGGCCCGCAGGGCTCCCGCAACATCTCTCGTGCCAACCTCTCGTGCCATGAGCAACAAACGGAATGGAACCGACCCGGCTGGCAGCGCGCCTGACGTCCCTGGCGAGGAGCGGTTGCGCAGCGTGCTCGACGTCCGGGTCATGCCGCGAGGCCGGCGCTGGAAATGGGAAGTTTGCAACCAGCATGGCGTGATGCTGATGCGAGGATGGGAAACAAGCCGTCCGCTCGCGCGCTACCGGGGCTACAGAGCCCTGCTCCTGCTGTTACGCGCCAATTGTGTTCAAGCGCCGCTTCGCGCGGAGCGGAATGGTGATGCGCCCGCGGCGAACGCAACAGAAGCAGACGCAACAGAAAAAGGCCGCCCGGTGACCCGGACGGCCTTTCCTGTCTCACGGCGGCGCCACATTTAACGGGCGATCTCAGAACTGTGTTGCCGGGGGCCTATCTCCCGGCCGATCCTGATCGGGTACCGCTGCTCACCGGGACAGTCGCGATCCTGTTGCCCGGTCCGTCGCGATGGTCTCCCATCTCCGTAAGATGGGCTTAGTAAGCCGCACACCTGCGAGGGACGCAACGGCGCACGCACCGCTGTCCCCGTTGTTACCGTTGTCCACAGGCACGCTGTGGTTGCTCGCGCGCAGCAACCGCGGCAGCACGCCTTGCCGCCGTTCGCAGCGTTGGGGTAGCTCCAACTTCGGGCTTTGCCTTACACTAGGCCGCCTTGAGCTGACTTGCGTTTGCAAGCGTGTCGCGCAGGTGCTGCTCTTTCTTTTCATCAAGCGAGGTCTTCAGAACAGTCCCGCCCGCATTCTTGATTTCATTGAGAACCTTGTCCGTCGTCATATTCTGGATCAGCAAGAACAGAACGGCGTCTCCCGGTTTCACGTTCGACGTCAGATCCTTCATGAACTGGTCTCTGATCCCGAAATCGGTCAGCGCGCCGCCGAGTGCGCCCGCGCCAGCACCGAGAGCCGCGCCAAGAAGAGGATTCAGGAACACCATCCCGATCAGCAGTCCCCACAAGCTTCCGCTTGCGGCTCCGGTCATCGTGGTGTTCACGAGTTGATTGAGCTTTACGGAGTCGCCGGCTTTGACGGCGATCACGGCATCATTGACCGTGATCAGATACTCGCCCTGGAGCTTGAGTATTTTCTGCCGAACTTCTTCTGCCTTGGCTTCGGATGGGTACACAATCGCGACAAGGTCTGACATTTGACACTCCCGTACTGACTTGGCGCTGCCCCTGATCACGCGCGCTTGATCACGCGCGCTTGATGCACGGTTTTCTAACACGGAGCCGAAAGCCTCTTGTCGGCCAATCACACCCGTCGCTTCACAATTTCGAGATGCTTCGAGGTCGCGCTGCAATAGAGTAAGCGGGATTGTCTTATGTGTTCCCGAAGCGCGGGCACCGCAATCACTTTTGATCGAGATGCCAGGCCCCGTCCCAATTTTCGGGCGGCGGATTTGCCTTGAAGTCAGCAAGGCGTCCCATCAGCGCCAGCGCCGGACCATCATCCGGCACCGCTTCGAGCACCGCCGCAAAGGCTGTACGCGCCTCGTCCCAGCGCCGTGCGCGGTAGGCCTCTAGCCCTTCGGCATAATGGTCTCGCATCAGCACCTGTTGCGCCGTGAGCTCGGCCTTCCTGCCCATGATCTCGTAGACGGTCTGCGGCTGGCTCTGGCCGACCACAACCAGACGATCGATCTCGCGAAGCTCGATCGCGGCATCGCAGGCCTTCGCCGTCACCTCCGAGATCAGACAGCGGCTGCCGTAGAACTTGTTGGCGCCTTCCAGGCGCGAGGCGAGGTTCACGGTGTCGCCCATCACCGTGAAGCTCATCATGTATTCCGAGCCGATGCTGCCGACCAGCGCCTCGCCGGTCGCAATCCCGATCCTTATGTCGCAATCCGCCGGAATCGTGCGCACGCCGAGCAGCTCCGGCAATTCCCGGCGCAGCTTCTCGACGCTGCCGAGCATGTCGACCGCGGCAAGACAGGCGAACGGCACCTGCTCGGCGTCGGCGATGAACGGCGGTCCCCAATAGGCCATGATGGCGTCGCCGATATATTTGTCGATCACCCCGCGATGGGCGCGGATCGGCTCGGACATGGTCGAGAGATAGAGGTTCATGATCTTGACCAGGCCCTGCGGCGTGAAACCTTCGCTGAACGAGGTGAAGCCCTTCATGTCGCAGAACATCACCGTCATCACCCGGCGCTGGCCTTCGGCCGCGTCGACCGCGGACTGGTCGAGCAGTCCTTCCGCGATGCGCGGATCGATGTAGCGGCCAAAGGTCTCGCGGATGCGCTGGTTCTGGCGCAGCTTTTCGATCATGCGGTTGAACGCGGCCGAGAGCTGGCCGATCTCGTCACGGGTCGTCACCATGATCGAGCGGTCGAGGCGTCCGGCCTCGACCTCGCGCGTGCCCTCGAGCAGCCGCAGCACCGGACCGGTGATGCCGCTGCCGACCATCATCGCGAACACAAAGCCGAGCACCGCGGCAATCGCTGTCACGATCGCCGAGATCAGGATGGTCCGATGCTGATCGCGAATGACGGTCGCCGCGCTCTCGTGCACCTGCTTCAGCATGTCGGCGCGGATGCCGTCGATCTTGCGGTTGAACTCCTCACGCAGCGCGTCGGCACTGGCAAGCGTTGCCCTCGCCTCGTTTGACTTGCCCGCGTCGAGCTGCAGCAGCAGCAGCGCATTTTTGTCGTTCAACCGCTTGTGGAGATCGTTGATCGCGGTGTCGATGCGGTCGTCGAGGCGCCCCAGCGCGGCATTGTCTGATGGCGTCGAGGTATCGTCGATAATGGAGTCGATAAGATCGCGCGCGTTCTGCGCTTCCCTCTCAACATCCGCTTCGGTCGCCTGAAGCATCTTCAGATGCGCCGCATAGCTCGCTTCATCCGGCGGGTTCTGGGTCTTCGCAATGATCATCTGCCGCAGCGCGACCGAGCGCTCCAGCGAGCGGACATTCGCCCGCGCCAGATCGCCATAAGCGATGACATATCGATTGGTCAGCTCATCGAGGAGACGACCGACCCGCGCGGACATGACGATCGACAGGATCGAGGTGATCACCGCAAGCACGATCAGGCCTGCGGCGATGCCGACGATCTTCTGCTTGATGGATTTTCGAAACATCTGATCACGCGAAGCCTGGATGCAGGACGGACCGGGGACCGGACGGACAATGCCGTCCGCCACGCGCGAATGCTACACCTCTTCTGCGACGCAATTCGACGCGAGCGATCGCTCGGGCCAACGTCCCGGATTGGGATGGCCTCTCTCTGCCAAGGGCTTACACGGCTCTTTTCGCGTATTGGTGCCGGCGCAGCTCCGCAGGGCAGCGCGCCTCAGCTGCCGGGCGTCCAGGGCTGGTAGTCGCCGGTAGCCTTGGGGCGGCGGCCGCTTGCGAGGGTCGAGCCGGATGGCCGGTAGGCGTTGGGCGTCCCGGTCTGGTTCGGGACGTGCGGTTTTTCCCACTCACGGGGAACGTAGTTGGTTTCCGTCGGCGGCACGTCGGTGATGTGGTGGATCCAGCTGTGCCAGCCCGGCGGAATCCGCGACGCCTCGGTATAGCCGTTATAGATCACCCAGCGCCGCTCGAAATGCAGCGTCGGGTCGATCGCCCCGCCCTTGGTGCGGTAATAGCGGTTGCCCTGCTCGTCCTCGCCGACCAGTTCGCCGAACCGCCAGGTCCACAACTGCGTGCCAAAGGTCTGGCTGTTCCACCAGGTGAAGAATTTGAGCCAGAATTGTTTCATGCGGGCTTGCCGGCTGATGTTTCGTAACGGGGTTCTGATGCCATCCACACGAGGAATTGTCCAGTAACGTCCGCTCCTGGAGGCACCATTCATCACCGGTACAGCCGTGATTTCCGAAGCTCTCGTGATCGCGGACAATCGCATCCCGCCAAGGGAACGCCTGACAGCGCGCGGGGTTAATCCGCAAATCCTGTGACGGAGGGTTATAGATGATCAATTCCAGGCTCTTGAGAAACGCAAGCATGCTTGCCGCAGTGCTGGCGCTGGCCGCGGCCCCCAGCGCCAGCTTCGCCTTCCCCCGTGGCGGCGGCGGCGGTGGCGCCCATTTCGGTGGTGGCGGGGGCGCGCACTTCGCGGCCGGCGGCGGTGGCGGCATGCACTTCAATGGCGGCGCTGCGCGTTTTAATGGTGGCGCGGCGCGCTTTGCAGGGGCAGCCCCAGCAGTGGCGGCGGCGCCGATGGCGCGGCCAGGCGGCGGTGCGGCCTGGGCCGGCAGGACCACGGCCTGGAACGGCGGCAACTGGCGCGGCGGCAACTTCCATGACGGCTTCCATCATCGCCGCTTCTTCCCCGGCGCAGTGGCTGGAGCCGTGATCGGCGGCGCGATCGCGGCCGACTCCTACGCCTATTATGGCGGCCCCGACTATTATTACGGGCCGGACTACGCCGACACCTACTATGACAGCGGCTACTACGACACGGGTCCCGAGGTCGCCGTGGTCCAGGGTGGCGGCGATGCGAGCTATTGCGCGCAGCGCTATAAATCCTGGGACCCTGCGACGGGCACCTACCTCGGCTATGACGGCCAGCGGCATCCCTGCCCGTAATCGCCAGAACGCTTTCCAGCAGCAAAGGGCGGCGCGATCATTCCGCGCCGCCCTTCTCGTTGTCGGCGACGCGCCGGCCGGCGCAGCCAATTTCCTCAACGAATTTCAGGAGGCGCGACCGCATCGCGCCGGCTTTTGCGGAATTGAAGGACAGGCTCCGCGACAACCCGGGGCAGCTGAAGCTGGTAGAGAGCGCCGAACCCTTGGTCACGCGCCGAATCGCAATCAGCGCCGAATTGATCGGGCGCAGGAAGATTGGCGACACGGACGGCATCAACATGTGGCGCGACTCAAGGACCAGCCGGACCTGGGGGCGGTCTCCGGCCTGATCGACGATGCGGCCGAGCGCTGCAGCGAGTTGGTCAAGCTCCTGCTCGCGTTTGCCCGCTAGCAGCCGCGCGGCGAGGTCGAGGCGGAGCGAGCCAGCGCAGCCTTTCTTTGATCTCGTCGAAAGGAAAGGGAATTGGCGTTACGAGAATTGGCCGAGGTGCGCCTCGAATTGGCGCGACTTCACCGGATCGACGCCTTCGCCAACGCGCCGAGCCCAAGCGCAATGGTGCATTGAATTGGCAGGAGAAACACCGAGAACCTTAATGCGGCTGCGCGGCTTGATCTATGTCAAGGTCAACGCCCGGAGGCGCCGAAAGTCTGCGGTGGGGCACTGTTGAGCATGAGTGGGACAGTTCGCGGTCGGCAGGTTCCGCAGCGAGCCGAAGATGCAGGGCCGCGGTTCCCGTTATGCTATCGTCAGAAGGAGAACACCGATGTTGCGCAAGGCTCTCGTGTGGTTCGCAGCTGTGGTCCTTGTGGGTGCAAGCCTTGTTCCCGAGGATGCGCTTGCGTTCCGGGGTGGTGGGCGGGGCGGAGGCGCGCGTGCCTCTAGCTTCGGAGGCGGCACCGCCCGCTCTGTCGGCGGCCGTTACGGCGGCGGCCGATACGCTATGGCAGGACGCGGCTACGGCTATCGCGGAGGCGCCTATCGTGCGGCGGCTTGGCGCGGGGCAGCTTGGCGCGGAGCGGCCTACGGCACCGCAGCCGCTATCGGGGCGGCCTACAACGGCTACTACGGGAATGATCCCTACTATGGCGACGCCGCTTACGGGTACGCTGCCGTTCCCTATGGAGCCTACGGCTACCGTAGTTTGAACTGCGCGCCCTGGCCGCGCGTCGGCGCCTACGCGACCCAGCCTTGGAGCGACGTGCCGACGTGCGCGCCCTATTGAGGGCGTCGTCGTAGCGTGCGCTTGTAGGAAACAGCTCGATAGCGCTGAGATCAGGCGCTGATTTTGGATGTCGGCAACAACACCGAAGGCGTGCCAAGCCGCAACAGCGTCCAAACCAAGCGCCTATTTTATGAGTACACGCCCCAGTGCTACGATCGCGTCGCCAGCGCCACACCGGCGAGCGTGAAGATGAGGGCTGCGACCTGCCCTGACCCGAGCGGCTCTCCCGGCGCGATCGCGGACGTGACCACGCCGATGACCGGCACCGCCATGGTGCCGATCGCAGCCACCGAGACCGGCAGCCGCGCCCGACCTCAGCGCCGCCTCGCTCGCCGGCAGCCAGAGCAGCGCGAGCCCCATCAGCACCATCCAGCCGGTAACGTTGAGCACCGCGGCGACGAGGAGCCGCGGCCAGATCGCGCGAGGGACGTGCAAACTCTGCCGGCGCACGAGCGCCAGCGCGGCCAGCAAAAGCGCGCCGACCACCCCGCTGCCGCCGCGCATGGTCAAAGGCGGCAACTCGCCGATCAGATATTTCGTGACGGGCCAGTTGAATCCCCAGCCGATCGAGGCGATGGCGAGGAACATCAGTCCCGCGGGCGTGATGCGCGCTCGCGCGAGCGGCCGTCTCGAATCGCGCATGTCGCGGGGACCCGGCGGGGAATCAGACAAGGCCTATTTGGCCCCGATCCGGCCCCGCGGCCACCACCTTTCGGATATGCCTGCGTGACAACTCCCGTACCCTTACGTGAGTCCTGAAAATTCAATGGCGGGGCGGAAAAAATTCCCTCCCCTGTGAACAGCGGGGCGAAGCCCTCATCCACACCCCGCCGACAATTTTTTCGTTTGGGAATCTCTGAGGACTCACTGATACTTGGGCCCATCACAGGCGCGCGACTTCCCCCTGTTATCCCACCCAATCCACCATATTTAGTATTTGATTCAGGAACTCGCACTAATCCTTGACGGGCGTAACGGAGTCGTCCTAGCTTTCATCCGTTCGGCGCGAGTGTGTTTGGGTCCCGCCGGTCGCTCCCTCAAGGGCTCCTGAATTAACCACTCCGCCGGCCGCAGAAGGCAGCGGAACGAGGACGTGTCTGTCCTCAATTCGAGGGTTCCGGGACGCAAAATGAGGGCTCCGAACGAGCCCGAAAACGGGGCCGCAAACGACGGTCCGAAGTTGTTGCGTTGGGGCGTTGAACGCATGGTCTTTGAACCCGAGGGGGAGCGATCCGAAAGGAAAGCTCCTTGGGGTGGGCTCGAGGGGCATGCCGGGACGAGATCGATCCCTTTTGGGGTCGAGCGACGTCCTGAGACAAACAGGGCCGGATCCACCGGCTTGAGCATGCGAACGACTACCCGTCACCTTTGGTGGCGGTATGGGAGGTTCGCGTAAAGGAAAACAACAGCCGGACCGCCAACCAGCGGTACGGTCAATAAGATACGGGGCACGACCATGCGAATCGAACGTCGCAACACCACTTCTGGCCAATCACCCTATGCAGGGATTGATTTCAGATTGACGACATCTGAGATCAAGAATCCTGACGGGTCGGTGGTTTTTCGCCTGGAGAATGTCGAGGTCCCCGCGGCCTGGTCGCAGGTCGCCTCCGACGTGCTGGCGCAGAAGTATTTCCGTAAGGCCGGCGTGGCTGCGCGGTTGAAGAAGGTTGAGGAGGAGACCGTTCCCTCCTGGCTGTGGCGCTCGGTGCCGGACACCGAGGCGCTTAGCTCCCTGCCCGAGAATGAGCGCTATGTCAGCGAGCTCTCGGCCAAGCAGGTGTTCGACCGCCTCGCCGGCTGCTGGACCTATTGGGGTTTCAAGGGCGGCTATTTCTCGAGCGAAGAAGACGCCTCCGCGTTCTATGACGAGCTCCGTTACATGCTCGCCATGCAGATGGTCGCGCCGAACTCGCCGCAATGGTTCAACACCGGCCTGCACTGGGCCTATGGCGTCGACGGCCCCGGCCAGGGCCACTATTACGTCGACTTCAGGACCGGCAAGCTCGTCAAGTCCAAGTCGGCCTACGAGCATCCGCAGCCGCACGCCTGCTTCATCCAGGGCATCGAGGACGACCTCGTCAACGACGGCGGCATCATGGACCTCTGGGTGCGCGAGGCGCGCCTGTTCAAATATGGCTCGGGCACCGGCTCCAACTTCTCCCGGCTGCGCGGCGAAGGCGAACGCCTTTCCGGCGGCGGCCGTTCGTCTGGCCTGATGAGCTTCCTCAAGATCGGCGACCGCGCTGCGGGGGCGATCAAGTCGGGCGGCACCACGCGCCGCGCGGCCAAGATGGTCGTGGTCGACGTCGATCACCCCGATATCGAGACCTATATCGACTGGAAGGTGAAGGAGGAGCAGAAGGTCGCCGCTCTCGTCACCGGCTCCAAGATCAACCAGAAGCATCTCAAAGCCGTGATGAAGGCCTGCGTCAACTGCGAAGGCAGCGGCGATGATTGCTTCGATCCCGAGAAGAACCCGGCGCTCCGCCGCGAGATCAAGCTCGCGCGCCGTAACCTCGTGCCTGATAATTACATCAAGCGGGCGATCCAGTTTGCCAGGCAGGGCTACAAGGACATCGCCTTCGACACCTACGACACCGACTGGGATTCGGAAGCCTACCTCACCGTCTCCGGCCAGAACTCCAACAACTCGGTCTCGCTGAAGGACGACTTCCTCCGCGCGGTCGAGACCGACGGCGACTGGAAACTCATTGGCCGCACCACCAAGAAGGTGACGAAAACGCTGAAGGCGCGCGACCTCTGGGAGAAGATCGGCTACGCCGCCTGGGCCTCGGCCGATCCCGGCCTGCACTTCAACACCACCATGAACGACTGGCACACCTGCAAGGCGTCCGGCGACATCCGCGCGTCCAATCCGTGCT
>Ga0207661_10001604_pt1 | contig 15385 bp, 12 predicted proteins | sample KBSC713LmetaG_FD_184337 | JGI IMG/M metagenome (GOLD analysis project Ga0207661, IMG submission 184337) | Corn rhizosphere microbial communities from Kellogg Biological Station, Michigan, USA - KBS C7.1-3L metaG (SPAdes) (version 2) | ecosystem: Host-associated > Plants > Roots > Rhizosphere ...
CAAGGACAGGCGCATGAAGGTCCTCAAGGACGAGCTCACGGACGTCTCGAAGAAGTTTGGCGACGAACGCCGCACCGAGATCACGAGCGACGAAGGCGAATTCACGATCGAAGATCTCATTGCCGAAGAGGAGATGGTCGTCACCATCTCGCACTCGGGCTACATCAAGCGCACATCGGTCTCGACGTACAAGAAGCAGCGGCGCGGCGGACGCGGAAACAACGGCGCGACGCTGAAAGATGAGGATTTCATCGAACATCTCTTCATCGCGTCGACGCACGACTACGTTCTCGTGTTCACCGAGGACGGCCGGTGCTTCTGGCTCAAGGTCCACGAGATCCCGCAAGCCGGGCGCGCCGCGAAGGGCAAGCCGATCGTCAACATGATCAACGTCTCGCCGGACACCAAAGTCTCGGCGTTCGTCACCGTGCGCGACTTCCCCGACGATCAGTTCCTTCTCTTCGCGACGAACAAGGGCACCGTCAAGAAGACGGCTCTGTCACAGTATTCGAATGTCCGGAACAACGGCATCAAGGCGATCAAGATCGAGAAGGACGACGAGTTGATGGACGTGCAGGTGACGACCGGCACGAACGACATCGTGCTCGCGACGCGCCACGGCCTCTCGATTCGCTTCCACGAGGCCGACGTCCGCGAGATGGGTCGCGACACGACCGGCGTGAAAGGCATCGAGCTCGGTCCGCGCGACGAAGTCATTGGCATGGTGGTCATCAAGCGGGACGCCAACCTTCTCGTCGTCACCGAGAAGGGGATGGGCAAATGCTCGCCGATCGATGAATACCGAGTCCAGAAGCGCGGCGGCAAAGGCATCATCACCGTTCATCGCACCGACAAGACGGGCGATGCCGTTTCGATCAAGGAAGTGCTGCCCGACGATGAGCTGATGCTCATCACGAAGCAGGGCGTCGCGATCCGGATGCCCGTGAAGGGAATTCGCGTCGCGGGCCGCAACACACAGGGCGTCAAGCTCGTGAACCTCGATGGCAACGACTTCGTCATGGACGTCGCCCGCGTCGTTCCGGACGACGAGGCAGACAGTGCAGAAGATGGCGGTGAGACTGCGCCCGATGATTCATCGGACGGCGACGAGGAGTAGCCTCCCACTTCGAGAACAAACAGGGCCGTCGATCGCGACGGCCCTGTTTTGTTTTCGGACGATTCGTCCGATTCACTGCATTGGATCGATTCAGGCGACTCGCACAAATGAAACGTTTCACGCCAAGAATCTTTCCCGGTTACTGACCCATTTGTAGCTTTGACCTCCCCGGGAAATCCAAATACCGCAACCATTTCGGCCGTTGAACCGCGCGGCCGACATCGACGTCTCTGCCCTCGTGAATGACCTGCAACTGGTGACCATCGGAGACCTCGAGGCGGCGGCGCGCACGCTCGCGCCGGTGGCTGTTCGCACGCCTGTCCTCCCCGCCGACGTTCTCACCGAGCAGCTCGGCGGCCCGGTGTTCATCAAGCCTGAAATGCTTCAGCGTGGCGGCGCATTCAAGTTCCGTGGCGCCTACAACTTCCTCTCCCACATGGACCCCGAGCTTCGGCGGAAAGGGGTCATCGCACCGTCGTCCGGGAATCACGCGCAAGCGGTCGCCCTCGCGGCGAAGCTATACGGCGTTCCCGCAACGGTCGTCATGCCGACGACTGTTACGCCAGCCAAACGCGGCGGCGCCGAGCGGCTTGGCGCGCGCGTGGTGCTGGCGGGGCAGACGACGGCGGATCGGATGCTCCGCGCGGAAGAGTTGATGCGCGAAGAGGGACTGACGCTGGTTCCCCCGTACGACGACCGAATGATCATCGCTGGACAGGGCACCGTCGGACTCGAAATCGCCGACGATCTTCCCACTGTCGACGCGGTTCTCGTTCCTGTCGGTGGCGGCGGGTTCAGCGCCGGCGTCGCGTCCGCAATCAAGCTGCGTCTTCCGAAGGCCCGAGTAATCGGCGTGGAACCGACCGGTGCGGCGAAGCTCACGCGAGCGCGGGCCGCAGGGATGCCCGTGCCAATCGAGCACTCCGGCGGACTCGCCGACGGGCTGCTTGCCTCGAAAATTGGGAGCATCACGTTCGCGCATCATCAGAAATATCTCGACGACGTCATCACCGTCGACGATGACGCATTGCTTCGCGCGATGCGGCTGTTAATGGACCGTATGAAACTCGTCGTGGAGCCCAGCGGCGCGATCACCGTCGCGGCTCTGCTCGAGAGAAAGTTCATACCACGAGGACCGACCGTCGCCGTGTTGAGTGGCGGTAACATCGAGTGGAACGGACTTCGTGAGCTCCTCGGGGGGTGACTCCGGACGAGTCTTGATCGCGGATAGCCATCCGGCCGTCGCAGGAGCCCTTTCGTGGCTCCTTCGCGAGCAAGGCTATTTGGTCGCGTCCGTCGGCGACGCGGGTTCACTGCTGGCGAACATCGACCGAGTCATTCCCGACGTCCTTGTCGTCGACGACGAGGTCGTGCAAAGCGATCGCGGGCTGCTCGATCGGCTTCGCAGTGACCGCCAATGGAGTGAAGTTCGAATCATCGTCGCGGCGCAAGCGGATCAATCGGCCGGACTGCCTCTCGGCGCCGACGACTTCGTCACCAAACCGATTCGTGTCCCCGAGCTACTCGGTCGCGTTCGAACGCAACTTCGCGCGAGCAGCGAGCTGCGCGACGCGCGCGCGGCACTGCACGACACCTCGGTGGAGCTCGAACGCGTTCGCGGTGACGCGATTCACAACCGCCAGCTCATCGACATTTTGCACGAAGTTACCGGCGAGCTGACGCCAGCAGAGATTTACAGGATTCTTGCGCGCCGAGTGGCGCGGTCGCTCGGCTTGTCGCATTGCTCGGTCGTTCTTGCGCACGCGGGAGATGTGTCAGCAATCGTCGCCGCGGCTGCCGAGGATTCGAGTATTCAGGATGTCGAAGTCCCGCTCGACCGATATCCGGAGATCGTCGCGGCGCTCAAGTCGGAGCGACCGGTGCTCGTGGACGATGCGCAGACGCATCCCATGTTCGCCGCGGTGCGCGACATGTGGGCGAAAGAGGGAAAGACGCTCGTCATTCGATCGGTGGCCGCAATTCCATTTTCGCTCGACCGCGAGCGGTCGGGCGTGTTGTTTCTTCGCACGGATCGCGGCGAACGGCGTCTCACGTCAGGCGACATCGAATTCGCGGAAGTCGTGATTCGCGGCGCCGTGGCAGCCATCCGGCGAGCGCAGGCATTGGAAACGACGCGCGCCGACAATCGACGACTCGAGGCGCTCGCGACGACCGACCAGTTGACGCGCGTGCTCAATCGTCGCGCGCTGCTCGATCGCCTCGCGGTGGAAGTGGATCGCGCAACGCGGTACAACTCCGGTCTCTCGATGTTGCTGCTCGACGTCGACTTCTTCAAGAAGATCAACGACACCGCGGGGCATCTCGCGGGCGACAGTGTGCTTCGGCAGCTCGGCGCGCTCCTCGAGGGCGAGATGCGCAAGCCGGACCTCGTGGCGAGATACGGCGGCGAAGAGTTTGTCATGATTCTTCCGCAGACGTCGCTCGAGGGCAGCGTCTCGTTTGCCGAGCGTCTCAGGGAGCGGATCGGGGGGCAGGAGTTCGTGGTGGGCGCCGACAGCATCGTTCATTTGACCGTGAGCATCGGCATCGCCACTTTTCCGTCACCTCGCGTCGAATCGATGGAAGATTTGTTTGCGCGGGCCGATGAGGCGCTCTATCGCGCCAAGTCCGGAGGCCGCAACCAAGTGCGTACTTGATGAACCGCTGCCCGTCCTGCGGAACGACGTATCCTTCAGACGCCAGGTACTGCCCGCGAGACGGTTCGCGCCTCGTCACGATGCTCGCGCCATCGGGCGAGCCCCTCGGCAAGATCGCCGAGCGTGCGAAGGTTCTCGAAGAGCCGGTAGCGCATTCGAACCTCGTTGGCCAAACGCTCGAGGGGCGCTACGAGATCGTACGAAAGATCGGTGAAGGCGGGATGTCGTTCGTGTATCTCGCGAGAGACATCCTCACGGGCGCTCGCTCGGCGATCAAAGTTCTCTCGGCGTCGTTGTCGCGAGACGCGAACGCGATGGCGCGTCTCAAGCGAGAGGCGAGCCTCGGCATGCGCCTCGCGGATCCCAATATTTGTCACATCGTTGGGCTTGGCGAGACGGAAGACGGTTTGGTCTACGTCGTGATGCCGTATCTCGAGGGCGAGATTCTCTCGGATCGGATGAATCGTCGCAACTTTCTTCCGCCGGATGAGGTTGCGCGTCTCGTTCACGACATCGCGGCGGGGTTGACGCTCGCGCACCGCCTCGGGATCGTGCACCGCGATCTCAAACCAGAGAACGTGATGGTGTGTCGTCGCGTCGACGGAACCGAGTACGCCGTCGTGATGGATTTCGGACTGGCGAAGGAGCGTCCGGCAGGCGCGGAGCTGGAGAAGCTGACAGCGACCGGGATCATTCTTGGCACTCCGGAGTTCATGAGTCCCGAGCAGCTGCGCGGCAAGCCGCTCGACGGTCGAACGGACATCTACTCACTGGCATTGGTGACTTGTGAAATGCTGACCGGAAAGCTGCCGTTCAATGGTCGAACCCAACAGGAGTTGATGATCGCCCGGCTCAAGGGCGATCCGGCGCCGCTGCGCCAAATCAGACAGGATTTAGTATTCTCTCAAGCATTGGAGCGGGTGTTGCTCAAGGCACTGCAGCGGAATGCGGATGATCGCTACCAAACTGCGCTGGAATATGCTGAAGCGGTCGGTCGTGCCGTGAATGAACAACCTGGCGGCGCCGATGACGCGCGGCCGTTCAAAGGATTTGGACGCCGAGGATGAGAATACGCGAATTGGCGATCGTCGCGCTGGCTACGGCAGCGCGTCTTGGAGCGCAGCAAGTGCGACCGTACCAGCCGGCGTTCGACGTTTCGGATTACACGATCGCGATCGACGTTCCAGATACGGGAAGTTTCATTCGAGCGCACGCGACGATTTCGCTCGCGCGAGTGCAGGCCGCGGATACGCTGATGCTCGACCTTCTCGACCTCGATGTGCGAGGCGTCAGCGTCGACGGGAAGACTGTGAGGTTCGGGCGAACGCCGGAGAAAATCGCGATTCCGCTGCCGCGCAAGTCGGGTAAAGCTCCCGAGTATCGCGTCGAGATCGCGTACGAAGGTGCAGTGAAGGACGGTCTCATTGCGCGGGCCGACAGCGCGGGGCGATGGACGTATTTCGGCGACAACTGGCCGAATCGCGCGCGGCATTGGATTCCGAGCATCGATCATCCGAGCGACAAGGCGACGGTGACGTGGCGAGTGACGACCTCGCCCGCGAAGACGGTCATCGCGAATGGAAAGCTCGTGTCGTCGAAACCGGTGCGCGTCGGCAGTATCGACCGACAAGAGACTGTCTGGCGCGAGTCGAAGCGCATTCCCGTCTATCTCATGGTCATTGCGGTCGCTCCGCTCGTCGAGGTCGACCTCGGCGATACGGCCTGTGGGCTCGCGGATCAGCAGCGATGCGTTCCGCAGGCGGTGTTCGTCGCTCCGGAGCAGCGCGCTGGAATGCCCGGGCCGTTCGCGCGGGTTGGTGAGATGGTCCAGATGTTCGCGAGCATGGTCGGTCCGTTTCCGTACGAGAAGCTCGACCATCTGCAGTCATCGACGCGATTCGGCGGAATGGAAAACGCGAGCGCGATCTTCTACGCCGACCGACCGTTTCGCACGAATACCGTCAACGAGGGAACGATCGCGCACGAGACGGCACATCAGTGGTTCGGTGACGCGGTTACCGAGCGTGAGTGGCCGCATGTGTGGTTGTCGGAAGGATTCGCGACATACTTCGCCGCGCTGTGGACGCGTGCCGCGCATGGCGACAGCGCGTTTCGATCCGAGATGGATCGCACTCGAGCGACGATTCTCGCCGACACGATCTCGGTCTCGAAGCGGCCGGTGATCGATACGATCGAAAGCAATTTGCTCGCGCTGCTCAATCGAAACAGCTACGAGAAAGGCGGCTTCTTCCTGCACATGCTTCGAGCGCAGGTCGGGGAGCGGGCGTTCTTCGACGCGTTGCGGAACTACTACGCGAAGCATCGCCATGCGACCGCGTTGACGGATGATCTTCGCGCGGAGATGGAGGCGACGTCGAAACAAAACTTGGCGGCCTTCTTCGACCAGTGGTTGCGGCGGCCCGGGTATCCGGAGATCAATGCGACGTGGACGTACGATGCCGCGGCTCGCGAGGTCGTCATCGGCGTGACGCAGGGTAGTCGATTTGGGTCGTTCAAGTTTCCTCTGACGGTTGCGGTCGTCGATTCAGCGGGGACCGCGCATCGTGCGACGTCGGAAGTCCTGGCGGTTGGCGACGGTGCGCAGCGGATCCGGATTCCGTCGCCCACGAGGCCTGTTCGCGTCGTGCTCGACCCGGATGTCGCGCTTCTCGCACGACTGACGCTGGTGGAGCAATGATTCTTTGCAAGACACGAGGGGTCGCGGTCTTTGCGGCGTTGACGGTTCCCATGGTTGCGAGCGCGCAGAGCTCGCGCGCGGATTCGCTGCTCAATGCGGGCTCGCTGCAGCGCGCCGAATCACTGTATTACGCCGCCGCCCAAGCGCATCCGCGCGATCCGGCGTCGCGCTGGGCCCTCGGGAAGTATCTCGTATCGCGCGGGGCGCCACGGGTTGGCATGACGCTTCTGGAGGAGGCGATTCAGTTTGGCGGCGATGCCGCGAGAATCGGCGCGGACCTCGCGCCGGTCTATTTATCGCTTGGCGAGTATCAGAAGCTCAGCGCAATGCGTGCCGCCCCCATCTCGAACACGGAACGCGAGCGCGCACGGTGGCTCGTGTCGCATCCGTCCAAGCTCATCGCGCCGGATTCGTCAACGACAGTTCCGTATAATAAGTCAAATGAGTCTTCTGGAATTGGCTCACTAACGATACGGGTCAACGGCCGGACTCTCGACGCAGCGGTCTCGACGCGCATTCACGGAATCGTCGTCTCGGAGACGAGCGCGGTCGCGAAGCGCCTGCGTGTGTTCAGCGCGCCGGGCAACAGCCGTTCGTCATCCGTGCCCGCCGTCGCGGATTCAATCGGAATCGGCGGGTACTCGATGACCGCGTTTCCAGTGAGCATCGCGTCGCTTCCGGCGAAGGAGCAGGCGACGATCGGGATCGACGTGCTCGCGCGCTTTGCTCCGACGTTCGATCCGCGCTCGGACAAGGCAACCCTTCACGTCTCCGGAACTGTTCCGAAAGTGTCGGGCGTTGGCGCTCAATTCCCGACCTTGATGACGACGAGCGATCTCCGCGCGCTTCAAGGCGGTGCTTGGGTCTCCGTCGATCAAGGTTCGATCGCCAACATGCTCTCGACGCGACGCTGGACGTTCGACGCCAAGCGAGGGCAGCTGACGATCGAGCGTTAGCGAAGCGGCCGTTTGCCGTGGTGCCGCATTTCCACCATCAAGCAGCGGTCTTGGACGACATCGATCCCTGCCCGCGCGAGCTGCTCCGCGGCCGCTTGATTCGAGATTCCAAGCTGCATCCATACTGACTTCGGCTTCTTCGCCAGAATGTCAGGCACGTGTGGCAGGACGTCTCGCGACCGACGAAAGACGTTGACCATGTCGACGTCGCCGGGAATCGCCGCCACGGTTCGATATACCGGATGGCCGAGTATCTCAGTCACTTCCGGATAGTAGACCGGCACTGGAACGATCTCGAAGCCGGCGCGCTGCGCGTATTCCGGAACGAAATGAGCCGGTTGATCGGGATCGATCTTGATTCCGAGCACGGCAATGCGATGCGTCGCTTCGATCAAACGACCAATCGCGTCATCGTCATCGATCAGGTGTTGTCGCCAGTCAGAGTCAGCGCTCATGAGTTGTCCGCTCTTCAAGGATCGTACGCGACTTAGGTGACGTGACTTTCAGGGTCTACTAACTTTCACGTCGCTCAAAACGCTTCTTGGAGATTGTTTGCAATGCGAATGCTCGTTCTTGGTGCTGGTTTGCAGGGGTGCGCGTGCGCGTACGATCTGCTGCAGGATAAAGAGGTCACGGAAGTTCGGCTCGCCGATGTCCAGATCGGGCATCTGCCGGAGTTTCTCGCGCCCTATTCGGGCCCGCGACTGATCCCGACGACGCTCGACGTCCGCGACCACGAAGCCGTGCTTGGCGCGATGCGCCAGTGCGACGCCGTCATGAGCGCCATTCCATACTATTTCAATTTTGACATGGCGCGCCTCGCCGTCGAGGCCGGCGTTCATTTCTGCGATCTCGGCGGCAACACGGAGATCGTGTTCAAGCAAAAAGAGCTCGACGCGAAAGCAAAGCAGAAGAACATCACCATCGTTCCGGACTGCGGGCTGGCGCCGGGCATGGTGAACATCCTCGCGCAATATGGCATCGAGCAGCTCGACTCGGTCGATTCGGTGAAGATCTTCGTCGGCGGATTGCCCCAGCAGCCCGAGCCTCCGCTCAACTACATGCTCGTGTATTCGCTCGAGGGCGCGCTCGATTACTACACGACGTTGTCGTGGGTGCTGCGTAAGGGTAAGCGCACGCAGGTGAAAGCGCTGTCAGAGCGCGAGCCGGTGACGTTCGACTCGCTCGGCACACTCGAAGCGTTTCACACGGCCGGTGGCCTGTCGACGATGGCGTTCCGCTACGAAGACAAGGTTCCAACGATGGAATACAAGACGCTTCGCTATCCAGGACACGCCGCGTTGATGGAAGACATTCGTTCGATGGGTCTTTTGAGCCTCGATCCCGTCGACGTGAAAGGCACGAAGGTCGTTCCGCGCGACGCGTTCATCGCCAGCGTCATGCCGAAGCTGCATAAACCGAAAGGCCGTGATCTCGTCGCGCTCCGCGTCGTGGTCAGCGGAAAGAAGAATGGCGCCACGGCATCGAAATCGTTCGAGCTCGTCGACAAGTACGACGAGAAGCACGAGATCAGCGCGATGATGCGAACGACGGGCTACTCGCTCTCGATCACGGGACTGATGCAGGTCCGCGGTCAGGTCACTCCGCCGGGCGTCCACACGCCGGACGAGTGCATGCCGCCGGCTCAATACATCGCTGAGCTGAGAAAACGCGGGATCGAGATCAAAGAATCGTAGTTTTACGTCATCCCGAGGAGCGAAGCGACGAGGGATCGCTTTCCGCGCGAGGCCGTTGAACTGCCTTGGCTGGAGAGCGATCCCTCGCTGCGCTCGGGATGACGGAAGGGCGCTCGGGATGACGGAAGGGCGCTCGGGATGACCGAAGGGCGCTCGGGATGACGGAAGGGCGCTCGGGATGACGTCGGTCCTACTCGCGAACGAACTCCGCCATCGTTGCGCCGATCTGATCCATCGCGGTCTTCGCGTTCCATCGATCAGACCCGTTGTAGATCAGCGAGAACGCGAGGACTTCACCGTTCTTTGCCGTCACATAGCCGCCGAGCGCGGCGACCGTGTTCGTGGTGCCGGTTTTCGCGTGAAGATTTCCGCGCGACGGCGTGCCCTTGCCATGACGCTTCAGCGTGCCCGATTCGCCTTCGACCGGGAGTGCGGCGTGGAACGCCGGCCCCCACTGCGCCCCGTGGACATAGCCGAGTAGTTGGACCATCGAGCGTGGCGTGACGCGGTCGAGCTGCGAAAGGCCGCTGCCGTCGGCGACGTCGACGACCGTCGGAGCGGTACCAACTTTCTTCGATAAGAAAGTTCTCAAGTTCGCGAGGCCGGTCTCCGCCGAACCAATCTGCGTCGACGAATGCGCCGACGCGCGGAACAGTAGCTCGGCGACGACGTTGATGCTCTCGCGATCCATCTCGCCGATGATCTGAGCGAGCGGCGGCGACGACAGCGCGGCCACTTCGTTCGCCATCGCCGGCGTCGGAGCGAGACGCGTCTGTCCGTCGATCTTCACGCCTTCTGCCTGAAGCGCGGCGCGGAGCGCACCGGTCGTGAACATCGCCGGGTTGTCGACGACGAGCGAATACTTGAGCGGACTAGAGCCTGAGCCGACGCTACCGCGTACGGTGATAACGTTGTCGCGGCGCGTTGCGCTGATTCTTCCGCCTTTTCCTCCGACGACCTTCACCGATGCATCGATCGTGAGCGCGGTCGTCGCAGGTTCGAGGGTCACCGACGCCTTGTTGCCCTCGGGCTTCACGACGACCCACACGAGATTCTCGTTGAGCGACAACGCCGAGACGCGCGCGGCGTAAGCGGCGCCGAGGTAGCTCGTCTTCCAACCGTCGGGAACGAGCTTGTCGTCGAACGCGGTCGCGTCGCCGATGATGTCGCCGCGAATGTGCTTCACGCCCGTCGCGACGATCTGCTTTGCGAGGACGTCCATCGGATCCTGGTCATGCCAGAAACGCGAGCCGAGGGACGGGTCGCCTACGCCACGGAGGTATAGGTTGCCTGCGAGCGTGCCATCCGGGCCGACCGGACCATCGCGGAGCACTGGCGTACGGAACGTGAAGTCGGGACCAAACCGATCGAGTGCGACGGCCGACGTGTACATCTTCATCGTCGATGCCGGCTGCAGCATCGCGTCGGGATTTTGCTCGTACAGCGTGTCGCCGCGCGTGAGCGAGACGATGATCGCGCCCCACTCACCGCTGCGCGTGTGCGTCGCCAGGGCGGTGCCGACCGCGTCGGACAACGCGCTCGCACCATGCGGCGCGGTCCACGTGAGGCGCGACGGAGCAGCCGGCTTGCGGACAACTTTGCGACTTGTGGTCGGCTTTTTCGGCGAGCGCTTCGGCGCCGGCTTGATCGATTCGCGCGCGGTCGCCGGTTGGAAATAGTGCGTCGGCGATGCAGCTTCAGCCGCAGCAGCCGGCCGAGCACTGCCGATGATCAGCATCAGAAAAGCGACTCGGCTGGCGGTGCCGAGTCGCGGCAAAAACGAGTTCATCATGTCAGAGCAAATGGGCAACAATGGGACCGACGTCAGACTTTGAAGAAGATTTTCTTTTGATAGAGCACCGACAGAATTCCGAACCAGAACAAGACGAACGTTATAGCGAATGCGAGCGAGGCGTTGACCGGCTCGAGCCATGACGCGAAGAGCGTTTGGTAGATTCCCGCCTCGAGCGGGATCTTCTTGCCGTCGTACGTGACGGTGAAGATCGAGTAGATGCAGCGTGCCATCACGCCCGATCCGACGAACGCCACCATGGGGTTCATTCCATAAATGACGAACGGTTTCGTCCACTTACGAATGTTCTGAACGTCCACGACCCACATGACCGTCGCGAGCGCGACGCACGCCATGCCGGCGCAGAAGACGACGTAGGAGCTGGTCCACAAACTCTTGTTGATGGGGAAGGCCCAGTTCCACATCATCCCCATCATCATTGCGATCGAACCGATCGCGAACAGTCCGTTGATTCGTTCGGTCAGTGAACGACGCGTGCCGATCCACTGTCCCGCGAGATTGCCGAGCATCGCGGTGCCGATCGCGGGAATCGTGGAGAAGATGCCCTCCGGATCCCACGTCACGCTGCTGACCCACGTGTGGTTGCCGAGACCGAAGCGCGTCCAGTCGAGAAGGAGGCGATCCCACCATGCGGCCATCGTGCGAGCAGGGTCGCCCAACATCAACTGACCCATCGCGCCCGAGTCCGGCACTGGCAACACCGTCATCGCGAACCAGTAGCCGTACAGCAGTACGACGATCGTCGCGACCTGGCGCTTCAAACTTTTTCCCTGGCTCAACAGCGCGCCAAGCATGTACGCGAGACCGATCCGCTGCAGCACCCCCATGATGCGCCAGTGATAGAGCCGATCGATGACGCGTTGGATGAACGTCGGGTCGGCGACACCGGTGATGTTGCCCCAGGTGAAATACGGAAAACCGTTCACCAAGAAGCCAAGGAGGAAAATCAGCGCTCCTCGGCGAATGATTTGTCTGCGGATCGCGGCTTCGTCGTCACCGCGCGCACGGCGCGAAGTGAGCGAGAGATGCGTCGTGACGCCGGCGATGAAGAGGAAGAACGGGAAGATCAGGTCGGTCGGCGTCCATCCATTCCACGGCGCGTGCTCGAGTGGCGGATAGATCGCGCTCCATGTCCCCGGGTCGTTGACGAGGAGCATTCCAGCGATGGTCATCCCTCGGAAGACGTCGAGGGAGAGGAGACGCTCTTTCGGCTGCTTCGGGACCGGCGCCTTTACCGGCGCAGGCGCGTCGACCGGGGCGCGATGGAGTATCTCGTCGAGCTCAATGCTCGAGCCTGGAACGGTTGTGCTCACGGAGACCGTCCTTGCGGGGAGGCTATATCGTCTGGATGCGACGCTCGTGCCGTCTCATCGACGAGTATAGTACCTCATGCGTTCCGAAATGATACGGGCGACGGGCGACGGGCGACGGCAACGACGGCCTGCGGAAGCCCAGGTTCACGCGGAGGCGCGGAGAACACCAGGACTACAGTTCCAAAAGAAAAAGCCGCAGTTCCGTAGTCCTCTGCGGCTCTTGGTTCACCTCTGCGTCCTCTGTGTCAATCGGTTCGTCGTTCGCAGTGCCGCCATGCGAGTCAGCCCGCTGTCCAGCCCACCTGCGCCGCAGCCGCGGACTCCGCTCCGTCACGCTGCTGCCAGCGGAAAAAGACGATTGAGATAATCGTGTAGAAGAACAACCCGCCCGGGATCCACATGATCAGTCCGCCCATCATCTGGTCGTTCATCGGACTGATCCCCCAAATCCGCGGCGCGATGGCATACATCGGATAAAGCACCGTATCTGCGTAGCAGATATAGACCGACACGATCGCCATCGGGATGCTCATCAAGAACAGGTAGAGCATCTGTCCCGGGTAACTGAGTCGTGGCAGCTCGGGCAGCGGGCTCAGAATCGGCCACCACATCAGCACCGATGCCACGAGGAACATCAGGTGCTGGACGATATGCACCGGATGGTGTGCCAGCGCGTAATTGTACGCGGGCGGCAGGTGCCACGCCGCGACCACGACATTGAAGATCGCGAAGCAGTGCGTCGGCTTGGTCAGCCACTTGGCGAGTGACAAGACCCACGGGTATTTGAGCGCCGGGCGGAGCAGCTCGCCGGGCGTGCCCATGATAATCAAGGGCGCGACAACGAGTGCGAGCATGAGGTGCTGCACCATGTGCGCGCTGAACAAATACGAGTCGCTCAGGTCATGCAACCAACCATTGAGTGAGAAGAACATCACGAGCAGCGCGACGTAAAATGCGGCACGTCGCTCGGTTCCTTCGACTCGTCGTCTCCATTCGTACAACAAAATCAGCCCGACGATGCCGATCACAGTGCTGATGTGCACGGTGACGGTCGTCGGGCTGATTTGCGCGCCCGTGTGCAGCAGCGCGGCGGCTAACACCATCAGAGTTACACCGGCTTCGGGTGATTCGAGAACAGGAAGAGCAAGGCGATGAGCGTACACATCGCGATGATCAACGGACCAGTAAACAACGCCTTGAACAATTTATGGTCGTACTTGAGGTGCATGTAGAAGAGTACGACAATCGCGAACTTCACGGCCGACATCAGGAGCAGCGCCGGAACGAACATCGTCGACTGGGCGAACGGTGTGTAGTACACCCAGACCTCGACGACGGTGATCAGCGTGAGGATGAGGGCGACCCACTTGTACTCTCTCCAGGTCGGATGCTCGTGCATTTCACCCATGGCGTGGATGTCGATCTCCGGATTCGTGTGCTTGAAATCTTCGTCATTCATTGATCGCAGCTCCGAATCGCTTATTTGATGAGGTAAACGAGCGTGAAGATCGCGATCCACACGACGTCGACGAAGTGCCAATACAGCGCGCAGATGTCGACAAGCAGCGCGTCTTTCGGGCCAAGTCCGCGCTTGATATCGATTGCGAGCAAGGTCGCCAGCCAAAGCACACCGGCAGACACGTGCGCGCCGTGGAAGCCAGTGAGGGTAAAGAACGACGATCCGAACAAGTTCGTTCTGATCGTCAGGCCTTCGTGTACGAACGACGTGAACTCGTAGGCCTGGCAGCCGAGGAACGTTATGCCCATCACGATCGTGGCGATGAGCCACGTCTTGGATGAGCCGAGAATCCCCTCGTAGCCCGGCTTGCCCCTGTTCTCGACGGCGGCGAGTGCAAGCACCATCGCCAGCGACGACATCAGCAGGACGAACGTCGAGAACGACGTCACCGGAATGTTGAGGATCGCGTTGAGATGCGTCGCGCACTTCGGCGGATCGCAGGCCTCGTGCGGAAACGGACCGACGACGCTGCGTCCCTTGTAGACGAGGTACGTCGAGATGAGTGAAGCGAAGAGCATGCACTCCGACCCGATGAACGCCCAGATCGCGATCTTGCGGTGATCGAGACCGGTGCTTGTCGGCGGATGAGCGTGCGAAGCGACGGCAGTGGACATTGGAGAGAGGAATCCGGGGCTAGTGATGATGATCCGGCTCGAGCGGCGACGTCAGCCAGGCGTAGAGGAAGCCCGTCATCGCTGCCGCGCAGACGATGATGAGTGAGATCGAGAGCTTCAGCTTGTCCTCGTGAATGAACAGCAGGCTGCCGAACATCAACGTCATGAATAGCGCGACGAACAACGGCTTGATCGTCGGATAAGGCATCGGAATTCCGAGCTCCTCCGCTGTCTTCAGATCGATCTTCGTCGACGCCTGCCTCGCGTGCGGGTTGACGCCGCCTTCAGGCGTCCCGGCGCTCATGCCATCCTGAAGATTTCCGACTTTCCGTCCGGCCATTGCAACGTCGCTGTGCTCATCGCCCTCGCGCGTGTGTGGCACGTCGCGCGTGAGTTCGGGCGACTTCATGTCCCACAACGGATAACGCGACGTCACCGTCGGGATCGTCTCGAAGTTGTAGTCGGGCGGCGGCGACGGGATCGACCACTCGAGGGAGGGAGCGCCCCACGGATCATTGCCCGCGACTTCGCCATTCTTGCGGCTCGACCAGATGTTCCAGAAGCCGATGATGACGCCGATCGCCTGAATGTACGCGCCGTACGAGCTGAGGAGGTTGTAGATCTCCCAGCCCTGTCCAGCATCATACGTCGCAATGCGTCGCGGCATACCGTAGAGACCGGACCAGTGCATCGGCATGAACGTGAGGTTGACGCCGATGAACGTGATCCAGAAATGCCAGTTGCCCGTCTTCTCGCTGAGGAGACGGCCCGTGATCTTCGGGAAGTAGTAATAGATGCCGCCCCACAGGCCCATCAGCGAGCCGGCGACGAGCACGTAGTGGAAGTGCGCGACGATGAAGTAGGAGTCGGTCTGCTGGAGGTCGGCCGGCGGCGACGCGTGCATGACGCCCGAGATACCACCGATCGTGAACAGCGCGACGAGCGCGATCGCGAACTTCATCGCGACGGTGAAGCGAAGGTTGCCGCCCCACATTGTGAAG
>Ga0207661_10001606_pt1 | contig 15376 bp, 17 predicted proteins | sample KBSC713LmetaG_FD_184337 | JGI IMG/M metagenome (GOLD analysis project Ga0207661, IMG submission 184337) | Corn rhizosphere microbial communities from Kellogg Biological Station, Michigan, USA - KBS C7.1-3L metaG (SPAdes) (version 2) | ecosystem: Host-associated > Plants > Roots > Rhizosphere ...
CCTGCGCTCGCAGCTCTCGCTCACCTTCACCACCGAGGACATCGTCGAGGGGGTCACCGCCTTCTTCGAGAAACGCGACCCGCAGTGGAAAGGACGCTGAGGCCCCTATGGCGACCGAGGAGAAGTCCCCCAACCTGCTCCCGGGCACGGCGCCGCTGGCCGACCTGACCGCGCAGCTGCACGAGCGCCGGGCGAAGGCGAAGCTGGGCGGCGGCGAGGAGAAGATCGCCAAGCAGCACGACCGCGGCAAGCTAACCGCCCGTGAGCGGATTGACCTTCTCGTCGACGAGGGGACCTTCGTCGAGATGGGCGTCCACGGCCGCCCCCACTTCGCCCAGCGGGCGATGGACGGCGTCGAGGCGCCCGCCGACGGCGTCGTCACCGGCTGGGGGGACGTCGACGGCCGCGCCACCTGCATCGCCGCCTACGACTTCACCGTGATGGCCGGCTCGATGGGGATGACCGGGGAGCTCAAGGTCACCCGCCTGCGGGAGATGGCGCTGAGCAAGCGGATGCCGTTCGTCTGGCTGCTCGACAGCGCCGGCGCCCGCATCCAGGAGGCGGCGGGCTCGCTCTTCGCCGGCTCCGGCCACCTCTTCCGCGAGGAGGTCGAAATGTCGGGCGTGATCCCGATGGTGGCGGCGATGATGGGGCCCTGCGCCGCCGGCACCGCCTACATCCCGGCGCTCTCGGACTTCGTGCCGATGGTCTCCGGTCAGGGGGCGATGGCACTCGCCGGGCCGCACCTGACCAAAGCCGTGACCGGCGAGGAGATCTCGATGGAGGACCTCGGCGGTGCCAAGGTCCACTGCCGCAAGTCGGGGGTGGGGGACCTCGAGGTGGCCGACGACGAGGAGTGCATCGCCTCGGTCCGCAAGTACCTCTCCTACTTCCCGGGCAACTGCGAGGAGCGGCCGCCGGTCATCGACGTCTCCGACCCGATCGAGCGAGCCTCCGAGAAGCTGATGGAGATCGTCCCGGAGTCGCCGCGGCAGCCCTACGACATGTACGACGTGATCCGCGAGATCGTCGACGACGGCGACTGGTTCGACCTGAAGCCGAAGTTCGCCAAGAACGTGATCACCTGCTTCGCCCGCTTCGGCGGCCAGCCGGCCGGGATCGTCGCCAACCAGCCCAAGCAGCTGGCCGGGACCCTCGACAACGACTCCGCCGACAAGGCCGCCCGCTTCATCAACCTCTGCGACGCCTTCAACATCCCGCTCGTCTTCCTCCAGGACGTCCCCGGCTTCATGGTCGGCTCGAAGGTCGAGCACGCCGGGATCATCCGCCACGGCGCGAAGATGCTCTACGCGGTCAGCCGCGCCACCGTGCCGAAGGTGACCGTCGTCGTCCGCAAGGCCTACGGCGCCGGCTACTACGTGATGTGCGGCAAGGCCTACGAGCCGGACCTGATCGTCGCCTGGCCCGGGGCGGAGATCTCGGTGATGGGAGCCGAGGGCGCGGTCGAAATCATCGGCCGCTCGGCGATCGAGGCCTCCGACGATCCGGAGGCGACCAAGGAGGCGATGCTGAACGCGGTCCGCCAGCAGATCGACCCCTACATCGCCGCCGGCAACGCCGTCATCGACGACATCATCGATCCGCGCGAGACCCGGCCGACGATCGCGAAAGCGCTGCAAATGGCGCGGAACAAGCGGGTCGAGAAGCCGAAGAAACGACACGGGGTGATGCCGGTATGAGCAGCTTCAGCGATCCGGTGATCATCAGCTGCTCGATCAGCGGCGTGATCGCCAACCGCGACCAGTGCCCGGCGATCCCCTACACGCCGGAGGAGTACGCGGCGGAGGCGCGGCGCGCGGTCGACGAGGGCGCCTCGCAGATCCACATCCACGCCCGCAAACCCGACGGCACCCCGTCCTACGAGGTCGAGGACTTCCAGGCGATCACCGAGGCGATCCTGGCCGAGGTCGGCGACGTGATCGTCAACTACTCGACCGGGGCGATCGGGATCCCGATCGAGAAGCGGATCGAGTACCTGCGCGCCTGCAAGCCCGACGTCGCGGCGCTGAACATGAGCTCGATGAACTACGCCAAGTACTCCAAGCGCCGCAAGGACTTCGTCTTCAAGGCGGTCTTCGAGAACAGCTTCGACACGATCATCGAGTTCCTCACCGCGATGAAAGAGCTGGGGATCAAGCCCGAGCACGAGTGCTTCGACTCCGGCCACGTTGCCAACCTCGACCCGCTGGTCGACATGGGGCTGCTGGAGCCGCCGCTGCAGATCTCGCTGGTGATGGGGGTGACCGGCGGCATCCGCCCGACCCCGCGCAACGTCACCCTGATGTCCGACCAGATCCCCGGCGGGCCGGAGGGGCCGAACCAGTGGCAGGTGATCGGGATCTCCCGCGACCAGTGGAAGCTGCTCGCCTCCTCGCTGGTCCTCGGCGGCAACGTCCGCGCCGGGGTCGAGGACAACCTCTACCTGCCGAACGGGGAGATGTGCCGCTCCAACGGCGAGCTGATCGCGAAGGCGCGGCAGATGGCCGAAGACGTCGGCCGTCGCGCCGCCAGCGTCGCCGAGGCGCGGGAGCTGCTGGGCGTCTCCAAACGGGCAGCGGCCTAGGCGGACCGCCCGATGGCGGATCTCCCCCTCTCAGACGTCAAGGTCCTCGACCTCACCCGCCTGCTGCCGGGCGGCTTCTGCTCGCTGTTGCTCGCCGACCTCGGCGCCGAGGTGCTGAAGGTCGAGGACACCGGCATGGGCGACTACATCCGCTGGGCGCCGCCCTACTACGGGACCGACGAGCAGCAGGCGCTGGGGACGCGCTCCTCGCTCTACCTCTCGCTCAACCGCGGCAAGCGCTCGGTCCGGCTCGACCTCAAGCAGGAGCGGGGGAGGGAGGCGCTGCTGCGCCTCGTCGCCGCCCACGACGTCGTCCTCGACGGCTTCCGCCCCGGCGTCCTCGACAAGCTCGGCGCCGGCTACGAGCGGATGCGCGAGGCGAACCCGCGGGTCGTCTACTGCGCGATCACCGGCTACGGCCAGGACGGCCCCTACGCGCAGCGGGCGGGGCACGACATGAACTACCTCGGCCTCGTCGGCCTGCTCGGGCTGACCGGCGCCAAGGACGGCCCGCCGGTGCAGTCGGCGGGCCAGATCGCTGACCTGGGCGGCGGCGCCCTGATGGCCGCCTTCGGGACGATGGCGGCGCTGCACGAGCGCGAGCGCTCCGGCGAGGGGCAGATGGTCGACGTCTCGATGGCCGACGGTGCCCTCTCCTGGCTGGCGATGGTCGCCGGCCGCTACTTCTGCGACGAGGAGGTGCCGCGGCGCGGCGAGCAGATGCTCGCCGGGGGCATCGTCTGTTACCTCCCCTACGAGGCCGCCGACGGCTGGGTCACCTGCGGTGCGTTGGAGCCGAAGTTCTGGGCCGCCTTCTGCGAGGGCGTCGACCGCCCCGACCTGGTCGAGAAGCAGTTCGAGGCGCCAGGGTCCGAGGCGTGGCAGGAGGTTGCCGCCGTCTTCCGCTCCCGCACCCGGGCCGAGTGGAAGGCCTTCAACGACGAGCGCGACTGCTGCATCGAGCCGGTCCTCGACCTCGACGAGGCGCTCGACTCCGAGCTGGTGCGGGAGCGGGGGATGGTGGTCGAGGTCGAGCAGCCCGAGCTGGGCAGGGTGCGCCAGCTAGGCAACCCGCTGAAGCTCTCGCGCACCCCCGCCGATCCCACCCGCCCGGCCCCAGCCTTCGGCGAGCACACCGAGGAGGTCCTGCGCGAGGCCGGTTACGCCGTCGAGGAGGTCGCGGCGATGATCGAGTCCGGCGCCGCCGCCGGCCCCGCCGCGGCACCGCAGGGGGAGTTCCGCGCATGAGCGCCAACGGCACCAACCGCCGACGGGCCGAAAATACCCCTATAGGGAGGGAAATCGTCCCGTCGGCGGAGAACGGCCTGCTGCGGATGCGCGAGCTGGCCGAGGCTTCCGGGGTCCCCGGGCCGACGATCAAGCACTACCTGCGCGAGGGCCTGCTGCCGGAGCCGGTCAAGACCAGCCGCAACATGGCCTACTACCCGCCCGAGTTCGTCGACCGGATCAAGCTGATCAAGCGCCTGCAGGAGGAGCGCTACCTGCCGCTGAAGGCGATCAAGAACGTCCTCGACGAGGACCCCGACCGGGCCGAAGCGATGCTCGCTCTGGGCGACCAGATCCTCGACCGCGCCCTCGCCGGCGAGCGCTCCCGCACCAGCGCCGCCGAGGTCCGCAAGCGCTACGGCCTCCCGAAGGAGGTCCTCGACCGCCTCGCCGAGCTCGAGGTGCTGACCCCCAACAGCCGCGGCTACTCGCCGTCCGACGTGACGATCATCGAGGCGATCAGCCGCTTCCGCGCCGGCGGCTACGACGAGCAGATCGGCTTCACCGTCTACGACACCCTCCGCTACAAGACCGCCCTGGAAGAGCTGGTCCGGCTCGAGGTCGACGTGGTGATGGAACGCCTCGCCGGCGAGGTGCCGCCCGAGCGCGTGGTCGAGATGCTCGAAGCCGGCGCCCAGCCGCTGAAGGACCTGATCGCGGCCCTGCACACGAAGCTGATGGTCGCCGAGCTCGAGCGGCGCCGTTAAGAACGCGGCTTCGCCGCCGCCTCCGGCCCGATCAGGGCCCGCTCCTCCTCGATGTCCATCAGCAGCGTCGTCGCTCCGCACTCGCGGGCGACCCGCTCGGCCTCCTCGAAGGCCTCGGCGACCCCGTCGGCTCCGGCCGCCGCCCGTGCCCGCGCCAGGGTCAGCATCGCCACCGGGTAGGCCCACAGCATCGCCCGCTCGCGGCAGATCCGAGCCGCCTCCTCGGCCACCTCGAGCCCCTCCTCCTCGCGGCCGACCGAGACCAGGGCCCGCGCCCGCAGCTGTCCGCGCCAGCCCTCCATCTCGCCGCCCGAGTCCATCGCCTCGCGGTAGAGCCGCTCGGACTCTTCGACCGACTCCAGAGCCCCCTCGAATTCCTCGGCGATCAGCTGCGCCCAGGCGAGGTTGGAGAGGGCGAGACTGCGGGAGAAGACGTCGCCGAGGCGGTCGGTCAGCTCGACGTTGCGGCGGGCGATCGCCAGCGCCGCCTCCGGGTCGCGGCGGATCAGCAGGCTGGCGAGGTTGCTGCGGATCCAGCTCGCCGTCTCGGGGTCGTCCTCGTCGAGGGCGATCTTCAGCGCCCGCTCGAAAAGGTCCTCGGCCTCCTCGAATTCGAGCTTCTCGCGCCGGACCATGCCCTTGCCCATCAGCCCCCAGGCGATCGGGCTGCCGAGGACGATCCCGGCACCGACGCTGCCGTCGTCGCCGACGATCTCCAGCATCTCGTCGAGGATCCGCTCGAAGCCCTCGAAGTCGGCGTTGCAGAGGTAGGCGTAGGCGCCGGCGCCGCGCACAGCCGCCCGCAGGTGGCGGTCGCCGGAGCGGTCGGCCAGCTCCACGGTCTCGCGCACGGCCACGAGCCAGTCCGGCCCGTAGTGGTCGAGCCCGGGCCGCACCGCGGTCGCCACCTTCAGCAGCGCCAGCGAGTGCAGGTCCTCGTTGCGGGTCGCGATCTCCTCCGCCTCGCCGGCCAGCCGCTCCTGCTCGGAGCGGCTCATCCCGATCCGCCACGCGTACTGCAGCTGCAGCAGCCGCGAGTGGACGGCCAGCGCCGCCGTCTCTTCTTCCTCGGGCAGCTCGGCGACCAGCTCCATCACCTGGCGCCAGAGCCGCAGGGCGTCATGGGGGCGGCTGTGGCCGGCCCAGTGGGCGGCGCGGGCCGACCAGCGGGCCGCCTCGAGCGTCTCGTCGCCCTGGCGCAGGTGGTCGGCGATCAGGGCCGAGAGCTCGTCGTAGCGCTCCGGCGCCTCCAGCTCGATCAGCGCTTGCGCCGCGGCGGCGTGGGTCGCGGCCCGCTGCTCGGCCAGCTGGGTGCCGTAGGCGACCTCGCGGGTGAGCGGGTGGCGGAAGGCGAGCAGCCGCTCGGGGTAGAGCTGCGCTTCGTAGAGGAAGCCGCCCTCGACCAGCGAGCGCAGCGCCCGCTCCATCTCCTCGGGGTCGAGGCCGGCCGCCATCGCCAGGGCCTCCTCGCCCACCTCCTTGCCGAGGACGGAGGCGACCTGCAGCAGCTGCTTGGAATCGCCGTCGAGGCGGTCGATCCGCGCCGCCAGGACCGCTTGCACGGTCACCGGCACCCCGGCGTCCTCGATCGGGCGGGCGAGGCGGTAGGCGCCGCGCTCGCCCTCCAGGTAGCCGGCCTCGGCCAGCTCGCGGACGATCTCCTCGATGAAGAACGGGTTGCCGCCGGTGCGCTCGTGGATCGGCTCGTCGAGGCCGTCGAGCGAAGGGTCCTCACCGGCGAGGTCGCGCAGCAGCTCCCGCGTGTCCTCGCGCCGCAGCGGTGCCAGCTCCAGCGCCTCGAAGCACTCCGAGGCGGCCCAGGGCGGCGTGTACTCGGGCCTGTAGTTGAAGAGGACCAGCGTCCTCGTCCCGCCGAACCCCTCGATCAGCCCGCTCAGCATCGCCTGGCTGCCCTCGTCGACCCAATGCAGGTCCTCGAAGACGAGCAGCAGGGTCTGCCGGCGGGAAGGCTTGCCTACGAGGCGGCAGAGGACTTCGGCGAGCGAGCGCTGCCGCGCCTCCGGGCTCATCTGCGGGACCGGGCGCTCGGGGTCGGGGACGCCGAGGAAGTCGAACATCAGCGGCAGGTCCTCGGCGAAGGCGGGGTCGAGCAGCAGCGAGCGGCCGGCGATCTTCTCCCGCGCCTGCTGCTCGGGCTCGTTGTCGGCGATGCCGAAGAAGGAGCGCAGCATCTGCAGGATCGGCATGAAGGGGATCGACTTGCCGTGGGCCTGGCCCTGCGCCTGGAAGACCTCGACGCCCTCGCTGCGGCAGCGCTCGAGGAACTCGAGGTAGAGGCGGCTCTTGCCGATCCCCGGCTCGGCGACGACCCCGACCGCGGCCGCCTCGCCGGCGTTGGCCCGGCCCAGTGCCTCCTCCAGCCGTGCCAGCTCGCGCTCGCGGCCGACGAAGCGGGAGAAGCCGCGCTCCCGGGCGAGGTCGAGGCGCGAGCGCGCCTCGCCCACACCCTCCAGCTCGAAGACCTGGACCGGCCGGCTCGCGCCCTTGATCTCGAACTCGCCGAGGTCGCGGAGGTCGAGGTAGCCGCGGGCGAGCTTGGCGGCGTGCTCGGTCAGGTAGGCCTTGCCCGGCTCGGCCAGAGCCTCCATCCGCTGGGCGAGGCCGACGGTGTGGCCGATCGCGGTGTAGGAGCCGCCGCCCTCGCCGATCGCTCCGGCGACGACCTCGCCGGAGTTGATCCCGATCCGGGTCGAGAAGTTGAGCCCCTTGGCGCGGCGCAGCTCGGCCGCGTACTCGGCGACGTCGTCGAGCATCTGCAGAGCGGCGTAACAGGCCCGCCGCGCGTGGTCCTCGTGGGCGACCGGGGCGCCGAAGATCGCCATGATCCCGTCGCCGGTGAACTTGTCGACGGTCCCCTCGAAGCGGGTCACCGTGTCGGCGAGGATCGAGAAGAAGCGCTGCATGATCTTGCGCCACTCCTCCGGATCCTCCTGCTCCGCGAGGTCCATCGAGCCGCTGACGTCGGCGAACAGGACAGTCACCTGCTTGCGCTCGGCATCGTCCTTGCTGGTCTCGTGCACGACGGCACAAAGGTTACGCGGTCACCCGCGTGACCAAGCGTCGCATCCGATTCTCGCCCCAGCGGACTGTGGTCAGACTCGGATGCGCTTCCGCAGCATGACGATCGTCCTGACAAGCTCCGCACGGACGCGGTCGGGTTCGTAGCGGACCTCGTAATGGGTGAAACGCAAGGGCGTCATCCCCGCCATCACGTGGGCCCGGTCGCGGCGGGCGTCTCGGAGCTGCGCCGATGGGGTGCGGTGATAGCGGAGGCCGTCCGTCTCCACGACGAGCCCGAGGTCGGGCCAGAAGAAGTCGACCTCGAACCCGTTCACGCGCTGTTTGGTCAGGGGGATCGAGAGCCTCGCCGCCCTGACGATGCGGCGGAAGTAGATCTCCAAGTCGGAGTCGGAGAGGCGGAAGAAGAGCCTGTCGAGCAGCTGGCGCAGGGGACGGACCCCTGGGCTGCCGCCAAAGCGCTCGAGGTCTTCTCGCAGCGCTTGGGGATCGATCAGGTCGCGCTTGTCGGCGTTATTCACCGCTCGCTCGAGTGAGACGGCGTCGAGCTCGGTCGCAAGGTCGACGAGCGTCTGCACCGGCGAGGTGACGGGGATGTCGTCTCGGAGCACGATGTCATCGGGCGCCAGGCTCGGCCGGCCGCGAAACCGCACTCCGGGCCCCCGCAGTTCGCAGCGGCGGCGAACACTGATCTCGATCCACTCGCCTTCCTCGCCGATCCCCCACAGCGCCGCCGCGCTGCGATGGCTCACGGCCGCACCGTCCCCGCCCGCCAGAACCGCCGCCATCCACCGCCTCCTCTGGCTGAGCGCCGGCCAGCCGACGGCGTAGACGCCGCGGCTCACCGGAAAGAGCCGCCCCCGTGCCACCCGATGTTCGATCGACCGCCGTCCGAAGCCCAGCCCCAGCAACTGCCGGCGGGTGACGATGCCGTGCTGCCTCGCCGCCAGCTCCCAGGCTCGTCTGCTTCGCGTATCCGGTTCTTGCCCCATCCTGGTGTGTCAAGAATCGGAAGCGGTGCTCTCTCCCCGGCCGACGCCTGAGAAGCCCGCGTTTTGCGCAACGTCATGGGCCCACGACCGCTCCTATGTAGCCTCGGGGGATGCGTACGGTCCTCGTCACCGGAGCCTCGACCGGGATCGGCCGCGCCACTGCGCTGCGGCTTGACGGCTCCGGATGGCGGGTCTTCGCAGGGGTTCGCAAGCCCGAGGACGGGGAGAGCCTGCGGGGGGAGGCGTCTGAGCAGCTGACCCCGGTCATCCTCGACGTCACCGAGCCCGAGCAGATCGCCGCCGCGGCCGCGCAGGTCGAGCGCGAGAGCCCGGACGGGCTCGACGGGCTGGTCAACAACGCCGGGGTCGCCGTGCCGGGCCCGCTGGAGACGATTCCGCTCGAGGACCTGCGCCACCAGCTCGAGGTCAACCTCGTCGCCTACGTGGCGGTGACGCAGGCGATGCTGCCGCAGATCCGCAAGGCCGAAGGGCGGATCGTCTTCCTCGCCTCGATCGGCGGGCGCATCGCCTTTCCCTTCGGCGGTCCCTATCACGCCTCCAAGTTCGCGACCGAGGCGATCGGCGACGTCTTCCGCCAGGAGCTGCGGCCGTGGGGGATCGAGGTGGCGATCATCGAGCCCGGCTCGATCGACACGCCGATCTGGGGACGCGGCCAGGACAAGGCCGAAGAGATCGAAGCCAAGTCGCCGCAGACGAACCTGCTCTACGGTGCCGCGCTCGAGAAGTTCAAGAAGGTGATCGAGGACACCGCCGAACGGGGGATCCCGCCGGAGAAGGTGGCGAAGGCGATCGCCCACGCGCTGGAATCGAGCCGGCCGAAGACGCGCTACCTGGTCGGCCTCGACGCCCAGGTTCAGGCCCGGATCCAGCCTTTCATCCCGACTCGGCTCTTCGACCGCATCGTCGCCCGCCAGCTCAACCTCTAGAGCCGCCAAGGCGCCCCGAGCGCTCATATACTGGGGCCAGCCGATTGACTGGTCAATCAACGAAGGGCACGCGTGCGCGCAGCTGCGGTACAGCTGAACTCCAACAGGGACAAGGACAGGAACCTGGCGACGGCCGAGCGCCTGGTGCGCGCCGCTGCCGCCGACGGGGCTGAATTCGTCGCCCTGCCGGAGAAGTGGAACCTGCTCGGCGGCGGGGAGGAACTCGTCGCCGGCGCCGAGCCGCTCGACGGCCCCAGCCTCAGCGCCGCCCGCGGCTGGGCGCGCGACCTCGGCATCCATCTGCTCGCCGGCAGCATCTCCGAGCGCGGGGGCGAGGGGGAGAAGGCCTCGAACACCTCGGTCCTGATCGACCCGCAGGGCGAGGACCTCGCGGTCTACCGCAAGATCCACATGTTCGACGTCGAAGCCGGCGGCGTCTCCTACCGCGAGTCGGAGTTCGAGCGCCCCGGTGCCGAACCGGTCGTCGCCCAGGTCGGCGAGCTCACCGCCGGCCTCACCGTCTGTTACGACCTCCGCTTCCCCGAGCTCTTCCGCATCCTCGCCCTCCGCGGCGCGCGGCTGATCGCCGTCCCCTCGGCCTTCACCCTCGCCACCGGCCGCGACCACTGGGAAGTGCTGCTGCGGGCGCGGGCGATCGAGAACCAGCTCTTCGTCCTCGCCCCGAACCAGGTCGGCGAGGCGCCGCCCCACTACAGCTCCTTCGGCCGCTCGCTGATCGTCGACCCCTGGGGCGTCGTCCTCGCCACGGCACCCGACGAGGAGTGCTTCGTCGCCGCCGAGCTCGACTTCGCCGCCCTGGAGCGGGTGCGCGAGCAACTGCCTTCGCTTGCCAACCGCCAGCCGGGCGCCTACGCCTGGCCGCAACCGCAGGAGGACCGCAGCTGATGGCGCAGGCGCCCCCCGCCGACAAACGCCGCCTCATCCTCGACGCCGCGATCCGCGTCTTCGCCCGCCAGGGCTTCCACGCGACCCGCGTCTCCGACATCGCCGACGAGGCCGGTGTCGCCTACGGGCTCGTCTACCACTACTTCAAATCCAAGGACGAGGTCCTGAACGAACTCTTCGTCGAGCGCTGGTCGCTGCTGCTGGCGGCGATCGAGGAGGCCGACAAGACCGCCGCCCGCCCGCGCGAGAAGCTGGGTGCGGTTGCGACCTTCATCTTCGACTCCTACCGCCACGACCCGGAGCTGATGAAGGTGATCATCGTCGAGGTGACGCGGGCGGCGAATTCGTTCGGCAAGACCCACCTCGAGCAGATCCAGCGCGCGTACGAGTCGATCGCCAAGATCGTCGCCGACGGCCAGGCCAGCGGCGCCTTCCGCGGCGACGTGGCGCCGATGTTCGCCTCGATGTCCTTCTACGGGGCGATCGAGCAGCTGCTCTCCGGCTGGATCTTCGGCACGATCCCGGCCTCCGACGCCGACTTCGACCAGGCGCGGGATCTTCTTGTCACCACCATCTGCGACGGCCTCGAGCCCCGCGGATAGGGTTTACTCCTCAACTCGCATGGGGAAGGACTTGAGCTAGTGGACAACGAGCTGGTCAAACGTCTCGTCTGGAGCGGCATCCTTGCCGGGACCGGCGCGCTCGCGAGCATCGTCGCTGCGCGTGCCGCCTCGCTGATCTACCGCCGAATCTACAACGAGGACCCGCCCGAGTAGGAGCCAGCGATGCAGGAGCCACCCGTCAACCCGCCCCCGATCCCGCCCACGGGACCGCCGCCTCCGCCCGAGCAGCGCTCGATCGCCGACCTCGTCGTCGAGGTCTCCGAGAACGCCTCGACGCTGGTCCGCGAGGAGATCGAGCTCGCCAAGGCCGAGGTCTCCGAGAAAGTCAGCAAGCTCGCGCGCGGGGCCGGCATCGGCATCGCGGCCGGGGTCTTCGCCTTCCTGGCGCTGATCATGATCCTGCACGGGATCGCCTGGGTGCTGGGCGAAGAACTCTTCAGCGGCAACATCTGGGCCGGCTACTTCGTCACCGCCGCGATCTTCCTCCTGCTCGCCGCCCTGGCCGGCTGGATCGCCTCGAAAGCGCTGAAAGCGGGGGCGCCGCCGGTGCCCGAGCAGGCGATCGAAGAGGCGAAGCTGACCAAGGAGATGCTGGAAAGGGAGAGCTCTTCGTGACCACCGGTGCCCCGGGCCGCTCCCCGGCCGAGATCCGCCGCGACATCGACCTCAAGCGCCGCCAGCTCGGCACCTCGGTCGACGCCCTGCGCGGCCGCGTCAACGAACTGACCGACTGGCGCCGCCAGGTCGAGGACCACAAACAGCAGCTGATCGTCGGCGCCGCCGCGGTCGGGTTCTTCATCGGCGCCCGAGCCATGCTCCGGCGCCGCAAGAACCGCTAGCCGCGCCCTAAGCGATCAGCTCGGTGCGGACGGAGCCGACGCCGAGCAGTCCCGGGCCAACGTGGGCGCCGAGGACGGGGCCGACCTCGGAGATGAAGGCGGGCTCGCAGCCGAAGATCTCGTAGCAGTCTTCGATCATCACATCGGCGGTCTCTTTGTCCTGGATGTACTGGACGACCCAACCGTCGGCGCCGGACTCGTGCCGCTGGCGCATGTAGCCGCGCAGCCGCTCCAGCGAGCGGGCGCGGGTGCGGACCCGCTCGATCGGGGTGATCTCCTCTTCGAGGGTGAGGATCGGCTTGATCTTCAGGGCGCTGCCGATCCAGGCGCGGGCGCCGCCGATGCGGCCGCCGCGGCGCAGGTACTCGAGGGTGTCGATCGCGAACCACATCTTCAGGTCCTCGCGGGTCTCCTCGGCGCGGGCGATCGTCCCCGCCGCGTCGGCGCCGGCCCTGGCCGCCGAGGCGGCACCGAGCGCGCAGAGCCCCATGCCGCCGGCGGCCGAGCGCGAGTCCAGCAGGTGCAGTCGCTCGCCGCCCTTGCCCTCCTCGATCAGCCGCTCGCGGGCCTGGCCGGCGGCCTCGAAGGTGCCGGAGATGCCGGCGGAGATATGGATCGAGACGACTTCCCGCCCTTCGGCGAGCAGCGGCTCATAGACCTCGAGGAAGTCGCCGATCGAGGGCTGGGAGGTGGTGGCGCCGCTCTCGGAGGCGCGCAGCCGCTCGTAGAACTCGTCGAAGTCGGAGATCTCCCACTCCCGTTCCTGCTGCCCGTCGACCGTGACGTAGAGGCTGATCTCCTTGATTCCCCGCTCGACCAGAAGCTCGGTCGGCAGGTAGCAGGTCGTGTCGCAGACGACCGCGGTCTCGGCAGGCGAGCTCACAAGGCGATTCTAGACGCGGAGACCAACCGGACCGACCGCCGTATCCCGCTACACTTTGTGAAGTGACCGATACGCCCAACGCCGCGATCACCTTGACCGACAAAGCCGCCGAGAAGATCGGCGAGCTGCTGGGGTCTCAGCCCGACGGTGCCGAGCAGGCGCTGCGGGTCGCCGTCCGCGGCGGCGGTTGCTCGGGCTTCCAGTACGCGCTCGCCTTCGACAAGGCCAAGGAGGACGACAACGTCTTCGAGGTCGACGGCGTCGCCGTCATCGTCGACAAGGTCAGCATGCAGTTCGTCTTCGGCTCCGAGGTCGACTACGTGGAAGGCCTGCAGGGCGCCGGCTTCCAGGTCAACAACCCGAACGTGGTTGCGGCCTGCGGCTGCGGTTCGTCCTTTCAGGTCAAAGACGATGCGGCCGAGCAAGCCGCTGCCGTCTAGCCCGCCGGACTCGATCTATTCGATCTGCAGCGGCGGCGACTGGGCCGGCGGTGCGGCTTGGACTTCGGCCTGCTCCGGCTGCTCGACGCCGAGGGCTTCGGCCAGCTCGCCGGACTCGAACATCTCCTCGATGATGTCGCAGCCGCCGAGCAGCTCGCCGTTGACGTAGAGCTGGGGGAAGGTCTGCCAGTCGGCGATCTCCGCCGTCACTTCGCGCAGCGGCTGCAGCGCGGGGAGGACGTCGATCGCGCCGTAGTCGACGTCGACCTGGTCCAGCACCTGGACCACCCGCATCGAGAAGCCGCAGCGCGGCATGTCCGGGGTCCCTTTCATGAACAGCAGGACCGGGTTGGCGGCAATCAGCTCTTCGATTTTGCTCTTCAGCTCTGGGTCGACCATGAAGAGCATTGTAGGGAGGGCGAAGCCCCGGCTAGAGCTTCGTGATGATCAGGCCGGCGAGGCCCATGAAGCCGGTCATCATGATCACCACGAGAGTGAGGAACCCCGCGATCATCGTGTGCTGGAGTCCGTCTACCCGACTGCTCAAGTCGCCGACTCGCTGGCTCAGCTCGTCGAGGCGCGAGTCGACGCTTGCCTTGAAGTCGTCGAGGCGGGAGTCAGTCCAGGTGGATCTCAACCTCATGGCCTCCAGCGTAGAAGGAAAATGCGCACGTGTGGTGCGCATAAGTGTAACTTTTTGTCCTAGGAGATGCGATCTAGGTGCGAACGCTCGTCTTGACCGACAGGGCGTGAATCGTGCCGTCGTCGAAGCGCTCCTTGACCGCCGCCTTGACGAGGCGGTGCTGGTCGATCCGGGAGAGGCCGTCGAACTGGGGGGCGCTGACCGTCGCCCGCAGATGGTCGCCGGTGCCGGTTTCGTCGATCACCTCGACCTCGGCGCCCGGCAGGGCGACCGCGATCATCCCCTCCAGCTCGGCGAGGTCGGCGGGCACTAGCCGGTGGCGGAGGGCTCGCCGAGGGTCTCGAGCATCTCCTCGACCCGGACGAACTTGACCCGGGGGCGGCCGTGGGGCTCGCCGCGGCCGACCTCGGCCTGGTTGATCGCCTGCCAGTCCTCGAAGGAGACGTAGCGGATGCCCTTCTGGCCCAGCAGGTCCTCGACCGCGGCGGGGTCGGCGTTCTCGGGGCTGAGCAGGGTGCCCGACTCGACGTCGGCGAAGAGGTGCTGGACGGTCTCCAGGGCGTCTTTCTTGTTGGTCCCGATCACGCCCGAGGGGCCGCGCTTGATCCAGCCGGCGGTGTAGTGGCCGACCTTGTGGCCGGAGTCGTGGGAGTCGAGGATGCGGCCGCCTTCGTTGAGGATCAGGCCGCGCTTCTCGTCGAAAGGCACGCCCTCGATCGGGACGCCGGTGTAGCCGACCGAGCGCAGGACCAGCCCGCACTCCAGCTCTTCGCGCTCGCCGGTGTCCTTGGCACGCAGCGCTCCGCCTTCCTCGACCAGCTGGTTGCGGCCGATCACGATCGATTCGACCTTGCCGTCGCCCTTGATCTCGACCGGCGAGGCGAGGAAGCGGAGGACGATCCGCTGCTTCTTGCCCTCCGGCTGGCGCTCGGAGAACTCCTTCAGCGTCTCGTAGTTGACTTTGGTCGTCTTGTCGGCCTCGTCGGACTCGACAAAGCTTTTGCTGGCCGGGTCGAGCTCGACCTCGGAGGGGTCGACGACGACGTCGGCGTCCTCCATCTCGCCGAGCTCCTTGATCTCGGGGTTGGTGAAGGCGGCCTGGACGGGGCCGCGGCGGCCGAGGACGACGATCTCGCGGATCTGCTTGCGGTCCAGCGCCTCGATCGCGTGGTCGGCGGTGTCGGTCTGGCGCAGCTCGTGGTCGGTCAGGGCCAGCATCCGGGCGACGTCCATCGCCACGTTGCCGTTGCCGATCACCACGGCGCGCTCGCAGGAGAGGTCGAACTCGCGATCGGCGTAGTCGGGGTGGGCGTTGTACCAGCCGACGAAGGAGGTGGCGGCATGGCTGCCGGACAGGTCCTCGCCGGGGATTCCGAGCTGGCGATCGGTCTCGCAGCCGACCGTGAAGACGATCGCGTGGTAGAGCCGCTCCAGCTCCTCGACCTCGACGTCGTGGCCGATCTTGACGTTGCCGAAGAAGCGGAAG
>Ga0207661_10001607_pt1 | contig 15374 bp, 14 predicted proteins | sample KBSC713LmetaG_FD_184337 | JGI IMG/M metagenome (GOLD analysis project Ga0207661, IMG submission 184337) | Corn rhizosphere microbial communities from Kellogg Biological Station, Michigan, USA - KBS C7.1-3L metaG (SPAdes) (version 2) | ecosystem: Host-associated > Plants > Roots > Rhizosphere ...
CCATCCTGCCGACCGCCGCCAAGGTGCTCGACGGGCCTCCCGTCGACGAGGTCCTCGTCGCCCGGGACGAGCTGGCCAATCTGGTCTGGGGCATCGAGAAGGCGATCCCGCTGCCCTCCGGAGCGCGGGCGCACGGTGCCGAGGCGGCCTACGAGACGCTCGCCTACTTCACCGCCGACTATGTGCGGCGCAACGGGCACGAGCCGACCCCGCCGCCCGGTGCCGAGGGCGCGCACCTCCGGTACCGCGTGATGACCACCGTGCCGGAGAACTGGATCCCGTTCATCCCAGTCCACCTCGATGGCGACGTCCGCGAGACCCAACTGCAGCGGGCGTCGATGCCGCGTACCTTCGACGGCGACACCGCGCCGTCGACGCCGGTGCACCCGCGCACCTGGCTGCTGCGCCAGGGCCTCGACGGCGGGGCGCAGCAGCCGTACTTCCTCTACGAAGAGGAGGTGTCGCGGGCGGGGGTACGGGTGACCCGGGCGTTCCGCCGCACCCGGTGGCGCGACGGCCGGGTCTGGGTGTGGCTGGGCGCCCGCAAGCAGACCGGCCGCGGCGAGGGCTCCAGCGGGCTTGCCTTCGACGGCCTGCTCGACCTGCCGTAGCCCTCGCGCTCGCACACGGCCTTTCGAACATCGACATCGCCACCGCACTGCGTATCGCACCGAGCAGCGTCAAGTCCCACATCGGCCACCTGCTGTCCAAACTCAACGTCAGCGGCAGGCTCCAGCTCGTCGTCTTCGCCTACGAGAGCGGTCTCATCCGACCGCCAGGGCACTGATCACTCCACTGTGGACATGCACAGGCAGCCCAGCGTCGCGTCGTACTCGGCGATCAGCAGCGGCTGCCCCGAGGCGTACTCCTCCGCCAGCTCCCACCACACACCCGTGTACGGGCGGCCGGGCGAAGCCCTCCGCACGGAGTCCACCGTGGACAGCTCGACCGACGCGAGCCCGGCACCGAGGACCGCTGTCTTCGCCGGGCAACCAGCCAGCACGCTGAAGGCCTCTTCCAGGCTCACGCCCGGTACCTGCCGGATCGTCGCCACCCGCCCCGGACCCGACGCGGCACAGAGCAGGGCGACCGCGAAGTGACCGTCCGGTACGGCGGCCGGCGCGGCGGGCTCGTAGTGCAGCACCGACTGCTCCACGACGATGAGCAGCCCCCGCCGGCGTTCGTCGCCACCCAGGTACTCCCGGACCAGGCGCAGGCCGGTGAACCCCGCGGCGGCCCCCTGGTCGCAGACGGCGAAGGCGAGCGGGTTGCCGGGCAGGATGTGGCTGAGGTACGTCGCCGTCGCCCGTCCCGGCCGGATGTCGGGGATGGCGTAGGCGAGCACCACCACGTCCACCGGCTCGTCGGGCGCCACGGCCGCGGCCATCTCGCCGTACGAGTGCCCGTTGGCCGAGGCGAACAGGTTCTCCCGCAGCACCGTCCCGTATGGACGGACCAGGTCCGACAGGTACTCGTGCAGCCGCGCCCGGCGGTCCGGGTCACCGGTGGACGCGGCCGGTCCGGTGAACGCCCGGCGCACCACCCGCCGGATGCTCAACGGTGCGTCGGCCGGTACCGGCGGCCCGGAGGTGAACACCTCACTCCTCGCCGAGCAGGTGCCCGGCCACGAAGCTGGCGAGGGTACCCACCGTCCGGAAGTCGTCCCGGTCGATGTCCTCGACGTTGATCTGGATCTCGAGCGCGTCCTCCAGCTCCAGCATCAGCTCCAGCGTGCTGGACGAGCTGAGGCCCAGGTCCTCCATGAGGCGGGTGTCCTCGGTCGCCACGGCCAGCTCGCCCCGGGTGACCCGGGGAAGCACGGTGCAGATGGTGGTGACGACCTGCTCCCGCGTGACGGTGTCGAGTGGTGTGGTCATGGTCTCTCCCTCAATGCTCGAAAACCATCGCGGAAAAGGTCGCACCGAGTCCGGCACCGGCCGCCGCGACAAGGTAGTGGTCGCCGGGCCGCAGCAGGTTTCGCGCGCACGCGGTCTCGTAGTTGACGAACGCGTCCGCGCAGAACACGTGCCCGGTCAGCGGCACGTTGTCCAGCAGCACGCGCGACGCGGGGAAGGCGATCCGGAGGCACAACCGTTGCCAGGCAAGGATGTTCACGTTGTGCGGCAGGATCAGGCCGATCTGCTCCAGCCGCAGCCCGGCCCGGTCGACGGCGGCGAGGATGGTCTCGGCGAGCGCCGACGGGTACTCGTCCTGGAACCCGGCCGGGTCCGTCGACAGCTCGTCGTCGAACTCGCCGCGCTGGTTCACGGCGTACGCGAGCAGCCGGTCCCGTGGGCCGTCCGCGCTGGCGAGGCAGGCCGCGGCTCCCTCGCCGAACAGCGAGCTCCCGGGCACCAGTTGGGCGTCGCGGGTGAAGGCCTTCTCGCCGGTGAGGATGAGCGCGAGCGCGTCCGGCTCGCCGCCGGAGGCGAGCAGCCGCCCGGCGACGTCGAGGGCGAGCAGGCCGGTGGCGCAGGCATGGTGGGTCACCGTGAACGCCAGGGCGTCGTCCAGCCCGAGCGCGCGAGACACCTCGTGCACCGGGTTCACCGGGTACGGCACGACAACCGGGAAGGTACGCGCGTGCAGCACGTACCGTACCCGGTGCTCGCTGCCGCGCAGCGCGTCCAAGCGGCGGGCGGCCGCGAGCAGCAGGTCCACAAGGGACACTCCGGGTGCCCGGCACACGTCGGCCAGCTCGTGGAAGCGCCGGAACACCCGGACCTCCATCGTGGACAGTCCGAGCTCGTCGCCGAGCCGTTCGACCGGCACCCGCTGCTCCGGCAGGTACGTGGCGACCGCCTCGATCGCGGTCATGCCGTACCCCCGCACAGCGCGGCGTCGACGGCCACCGCCTCCATCCCGCGGCAGAGCGCCTCGATGTCACCCGGGGCCAGGTACCGGGTGTCCGCGTTGAGCGTCAACTCCATCGTCCCCGGCACGTTCTCGATGTGCACGAAGAGCCGCTCCCACGGATCGTCCTGCTGTCGCAGGGGGACGAAGCTGGTGTCGGGCAGCGCCGCGCGTATCTCGCCGGGTTCCGGTGCGGGGCCACGGGTGCCGGCCCCGCCGAAGGGCCGCCGGTCGTTGAAGTAGCACGACAGGTCGATCTCCACGCCCCGCTCCCGGCCGATCCGCTCGACCAGCTCGTCGACCCGCAGCGGGTCGTAGTACGCGTGCCGGTACGCCGCGAGGGTCCGCTGCGCGGCGTGGGTGACCGCCTCGTCCAGGGTGAGACCGGCGACGTCGATCACGCACAACCCGCCCTGGTTCACCGGGCTGACCGACTCGGCGAGGCTGCGCCGGAACCGGTTGCTGACCACGAGCTGGACGACCACCGGGTTGATGCCGGTGACCCGGGTCAGCGCCATCGCGAACACGGCGAGCATGACGGGCGAGGCGTCCGCGCCGGTACGCGCGCCGAGCGCCCGCGCCGCGAGGTGCAGCGCCGGGGAGGCGAACAGGTACTGCCAGTGCCGGGGCGCCCGCTCGTCACCCGAGGTGTCGAAGCGCCGGGGCGCGATGGTGCGCAGCAGGTTCTCCCAGTACCGCAGGGCCCGCTGGTTCTCCCGGACGCCCGCCGGTGAGCGCTGCCAGCACGCCTGCTCCATGGGCTGCATCGCGGCCGGGGGAGCCTTCGCGGGCAGGGTGGCCGGGTCCCGCCCGCCGCTCTCCCCGGCCAGTACCATGGCGCCGAAGCCGTCGGTGACCAGATGTGACATCACGTCCACCCGGTGGGTGAGCGCGCCACACTGCCGGATGACGGCGGCGCGCAGCGGCCAGTCCCGTTCGAAGTCGAACTCGCCGTCGAAGTAACACTGCCTCACCTGCTCGGCCACTGCCGCCGCATCGGCGTCGGCGTCAGCGTCCACAATGTCCAGCGCGACCTCGCCGGAGTCCGCGACGACCTGCCGGGTCCGGCCGCCGGGCCCGATCAGTAGCCGGGTGCGCAGGCTCTGGTACCGGCTCATCGAGTACCGCAGATCCGCCGCGACCTGGTCGATGGTGGTTCCCGCGGGCAGCGGCTGGGCCGCGCCGATCGGCAGCCAGCTGTGCTGCGCCCGCATGGCCGACCAGATCTCCTGCTGCCCCCAGCTCAGCTCCTCAATGCCGGATCCCTCACCACTGAAGGGAACGAGGATGCGCTCAGCCACGTGGCGCAGTGTATGTCGACTGTGGGCGGTGGGCCTTGACTCCCGGTGGAGGAACGACGCAACCCTCCTCGACTCCCGGTCGAGGAAGACCATGAAGCGCCAGGTCAGCGCGGGTCACCCCGGTTCACCTGGGCTTGTTGGGTTGGCTCGCCGGACCGTAGCCTGTCCGCGTCAAAGCCAACCACCGGCGCGGCCGGCGGTACGGACGTGGAGGCGCGGGGAATGAAGCTCGCCCGGGACACCTGGTTGATTTTCCAACGACAGATGACTCTGACCCTGCGCTCACCGTCCTGGATCTTCTTCGGCTTGGCGCAGCCGATAACCTACCTGCTGCTGTTCACGCCGTTCCTGAAGCCTGCGCTGGCTTCGATGGGCGCGACGAGCTACGCCGACGCGTACCGCATCTACGTGCCGGGGCTGCTCGTGGTGACCTGCCTCTACGGCGGGCTGTTCACCGGCTTCGGGCTGCTGGCCGACCTTCGCGGCGGCATCATCCAGCGGTGCCGGGTGACGCCGATCAGCCGGACCGCGCTGGTGCTCGGGCGGGTCCTTCGCGACGTGGCCATCCTGCTCGTGCAGGCGGTGATCATCACCCTGTTCGCGCTGCCCTTCGGGCTCAGGTTGAGCCTCGTCGAGATGGTGCTGGCGGCGGTGCTGCTGGTGCTGATCGCGCTGATGACGACGGCCATCTCGTACGACGTCACCCTGTTGGTGCGCAACGAGGGCGCCCTGGGCCCGATGATCAACACCGTGGGCCAGCCGGTCGCGCTGCTCGCCGGCGTGCTGCTGCCGTTGGCACTCGCGCCGCACTGGATGCAGCTCGTCGCGGACTGGAACCCGTTCTCGTGGGCGACCGCCGGCATGCGGGCGTTGTTCAACGGAAACGTCGGCGACTCGGCCGTGTGGCTGGGGATGCTGATGGTGGCCGCGCTCGCGGGGCTGACCCTGCTGTGGTCCGGGCGGCTGTTCAGCCGCACGATCAGCTAGGAGGAGACATGGCGCGCAACCTGCGGGCGGTGCTCGCCGCGGACCCCGAACTGGGTACCGGGAACGTGCTGATGAAGCTGCGCGAGCACGGCGCCGAGCCGGCCGGGCCCGGCCTCACCTTCGACGTCGACGTCGACGGCCACCCGGCATGGGCTCCGCTGAGCCTCGGCACGCTGACCGAGCGCGTCGCGGCGCGGGCGAGCTGGCTGCACGAGCACGGCATCAGGCCGCGTGACCCGGTCGCGGTCTACGTCACCTCCTCCGCCGACTGCCTGCTGAGCTTTCTCGCGCTGGCCTGGCTCGGGGCCATCCCCGCGCTGATGAACGGCAACATGCCCGGTGACATCGCGGTCGAGTTCATCCGCCGGCTGCGGGCCGTCGGGGTACTCGCCGACGCGACGCACCGCGCGCACCTCGCCGGGCACGACCTGGGCCTCGCGGGCTTCAGTGGACTGTCCATCGTGGACGTCGCCGAGCCCGGGACCGGCGATCCGTCACGGGCGCCCGAGCACTACCGGCACCACACGGACGACCCGGTCGTCATCACGCACTCCTCGGGTACCACCCGGATGCCCGCCGCGGTGGTGCATTCACACGGCAGCCTGTTCGCCGCGGTGCGGCTGATCCGGCTCGCCGAGGCCCGGCCGTACGGCGCGGTACGCGAGCTGTCCGTGCTGCCGGCCGCGCACGCCGCCGGCATCATCGTCATCAACCAGGCCCTGTGCAACCGTTACGAGTTGCTCTACCTGTCCGCGCAGGGCGGCGAGTTCGCGCGCAGCGGTGCCACGGTGCTCGACGCCATCGAGCGGTGGCGGCCGACCGGCGTGTACGGGTTCGCGGTCACCTGGGCCGAGCTGGCGCGCCACGACCTGTCCCAGCGCGACCTCGGCTCGGTGAAGAACTGGTTCAACACCGGCGACTGCGCGCACGAGCCGCACATCCGCCGGCTGGTCGCGGTGGGCAGCCACGAGACGTACACGCCGAACGGTCCGGTGCGCGTCCCGGGGTCGAAGTTCGTCGACGGCATCGGCTCCACGGAAATGGGCCACTCGGCGTTCCGCGTCTTCCACGGGCCGGACACCGAGCGGTACGGCAGGTGCGTCGGCAAGCCGTACCCCTTCGCCGAGGTGGCACTCCTCGACCTGGCAACCGGTGAGCAGGTACCGGTGGGCGCGGTCGGGCATGTCGGGCTGCGGTCGCCGACCCTGGCGCTGGGCTACTGGAACGACTCGGTGAACACCTATCGCACCCGCTTCGCCGGGTACTACCTCACCGGCGACCTGATGTACCGCGACGAGGAGGACTACTACTACCACGTGGACCGGGCGGTGGACGCGGTCGAACTGGGCGGCGGCGACTGGCTGTACACGGCGCAGGCCGAGGAGCGGATCCTGGTCCGCTGTCCGGAGGTCCGCGACTGCACGGTGGTGGCCGGCCGTGACGAGGCCCTGCCGGTCACCGATGTGCTGTTGATTCTCGGTGGCGGGGCGGATCCTCAGGTCGACCGGACCGCCCGCGTACGGGAGGCTCTGGGCGAGCGGGTCGGCGCGACGGTCAGGCGCGTGGTGGTCGTCTCCGACGACGACCTTGTCATCGGACCGACGGGGAAGGTGCGGAAGTTCCTGATGCGCCAGCGCCATCTGGCTGGCACATCGACGGCTGGAGTGGGGGCGACTGCTGGCTAGGTGCGACTGTTGGCTGGGTGCGACGGCTAGCGCAGCAGGGTGACCTGGTCGAGCAGCTGAGCGAGCCCATCGTTGCGGGGCGCCACGTCGAGGGCCGGAGCGTCGGCGAGGATGGCCTGCTGGAGGATATGGAGGCGTTTGGAGGGTTCGAGGCCGAGCTCGTCGGCCATGGTACGGCGCAACTGCTGGAAGACGCCGAGTGCCTCCTGGCGGCGGCCACTGCGGTGTAGCGCCACCATGAACTGGGCGTGCAGGTTCTCGTGGAGGCGGTGTTCGGCGAGCATGCCGGACAGCTCGGACAGCACCTCCTGATGACGGCCGAGGCGCAGCCGAGCCTCGATGCCCTGCTCCACTGTGGTCAGACGGGACTCGTTGAGCCGTTTGATCTGCGGTTGCAGCAGCGAGCCGGCGCGCACATCGGCGAGGGCCGGACCGCGCCACTGGTCCTTCGCCGCGGTGAGCAACTCGGCGGCGGAGGTGTTGTCGCCGACCGCGAGTGCACGCCGGCCCAGGGTCGTGAGCTGCTGGTAGCGGTGCAGGTCGAAGGTCTCGCCGGCGCAGCGGAACAGGTACCCGCCGGGGGTGGTGACGAGGATGGTCTTGGCGACCATGCCGGGCGTGGTGGCCAGGGCGACGGCGAACAGCTTGCGCAGGTGCACGATGTAGGTCTGCAGGGTGGTGTGGGCGCTGGCCGGCGGGTCGTCCTGCCAGAGCTCTTGAATGAGCGCGGGTACCGGCACGGACTGGTCTGCCTGGAGGAGGAGAAGCGCCAACGCGGACCGGGGTTTGGGTGCGGTGGGTGTCGCAGCGGACCCTCCACAAAAGATCGTCAATGGCCCTAAGACATTAATTTCCATAGCACATCCTGAATGTAAAACGGCTCTGGGCGGGAGCGCTCCCAACGTACCCTGTGTGCCGAAGCTAATCCATGGGTTACGCGCACCGCAATGTCGGTTCACCGCAATACGGAAAAGCCACCAGATGAACGTAGTTCGGCCCGGACCGAGTGATTTCCGACGTAATATCCTGCGCACTGGCCGACCGCAACCGACTACCATGCCGATTTCGAAAACTCCATTACCAGCACCGGAACAGTGACGACCGGGCGGGTCGCCGAGCCCAGCGGTCCGACCGCTTGCGGCCGTCCCCCAACTGGTGATAATGGGGGCCACGCCGGCCAAGGTCCGCTCGCGGGGACATTGACGATCGCTAGAAGACCGGCTGACGGATACTCGCGGATTGTCCGGCGTCTTCTTTAGTTCGGAATCCTTGTCGCTCTATGTGACGTCGTATTCCAGACATTTACCAAGGAAGATGGTCGCGGCGGCCGGTCGCCGGGCCGGCCGAACGCACGTTGCGTGGTGGGGTGCCCGATCATACGAAGGATCGAGTGCGTTGACCGGTCTTTGCCAGTGCTGTTAGCGTCCGGCACCGCGGCATTGGAGAATCGGTTGTCCTGTGGGGGCAGTTGTGCTCGACGGCAATTGGGTAGACGAGTACTTGACCGCTGGGCCGAGCGGCGCGGTTTGCCTGGAGTTCGATGAGCCGCTTTCCCGTGCCGACCTGCGCCGCCGGGTCGCCGCCCGGGCGGACGAACTGAGCGCGAGCGGTCTGCGCGCCGGTGGCGCGGTGAGCCTCCGGCTCCCGCCGGGCCCGACCTACGTGGTCAACCTGCTGGCCGCGTGGCGGGTCGGAGCCCAGGTGTCCCTGCTCGACCACCGGCTCACCCAGCACGAGGTGGACCAGGCGCTGCGCCGCATCCGGCCGCAGCTGATCGTGTCCACATCGGACGGTCCCGTCGGGCCGCTGCGGGGGCACGCCACCACGACCGCGGTCACCACCGCGTATCCCGGCCGGGCGGCGGAGACCAGGCACGCCCTGCTGCAGCTCAGCTCCGGCTCCACCGGACCGTCCAAAGTGGTCGGACGTACCGTCGAGAGCCTGATCGCGGAGGTCGAGCGGTACCAACGGATCGACGGCGTACCGCTGCCCGGTGAGCGGGTGGTCCTGGTCGCGTCGATGGTGCACGTGCTGGGTCTGGTCGGTGGCCTGCTCTACGCCCTGCACACCGGCGTGCGACTGGTGGCGCCCCGCTTCGTGTCGGCGGACACCATCCTCGCCGCGGTCGCCGGCGGCGACGAACCCGCCACCGTCATCGGCGTCCCCTTCCACCTGGAGATGCTCACCACCGGGGCCGCAGCGGCGCGACCGCCCCAGCTGAAGCGGATGACCGTCGGCGGGGAACTGGTGCGCCCGCGGCTACGGCAGGCCTTCACCGACCGGTACGGGGTGCCGCTGGGCAACATGTACGGCATGACCGAGGTCGGCGTCATCGCGACCGACCTTTTCGGGGCGCACCGCCCGGCGTTGGCTCCCGCACCCGGCATCGCCGTACGGGAGGAGGACGGCCAGGTACTGGTGGCCACCGAGGCGACCCCCTACGTCGGACTGAGCGACCCGAGTCGGTGGGTGGACGGCTGGCTGTACACAAAGGACGCCGGAACCGTCGACGCGGACAGCGGCCTGGTGACCATCCACGGCCGGCTCGACTCTCAGGTCTCCGTGGGCGGGCTGAAGGTGGACCTGACCGAGGTGGAGCAGGCGATCGCCGCGTTGCCGGGCGTCGTCGAGGTGGTGGTGGTGCACGACCGCGCCATCGAGGCGTTCGTGGTGCTCGATGACCCGGACGGTGCGGCCCAGTTGCGGGTGGCGCTGGCCGAGCGGCTCGCGCCGTACAAGCGTCCCCGGCGGGTGAACGTGGTCGCCCGGCTGCCCCGTACCGCCACCGGCAAGCTCGTGCGCAACCCCAGCGCGCTCGCCGAAGTCGACCGCCTGCCCGTGCAGGCAACCAGCGGATGAGGAGAGAGATGTCCGAGGAAGTTATCGCGTTCACGCTCGGGGCGCTGCAAGAGATGAACTTCGACACCGACGGGGCGGACGCGCGGACCGTGCTCGGGCCGGCCGGCATCGACCTCGACTCGCTCGCCGTGGCCGAACTGGCGCTGCGCCTGGAGGACAAGTACGGGATCAAGTTCGCGCCCGAGGACATGGAGGTCGTGACCGTCAAGACCCTCGGCCAACTCGCCTCCGACGTGGCCACCCGCGCCCACCGTCCGGTGGCCCGGTGAGCCCATTGGCTCGCACCGCGAGGGTGACCGGCATCGGCCTGGTCACCCCGCTCGGCACGGACACCGGCGAGTTCTTCGACGCGCTGTGCGGTAGAACGCTGGCTGAGCGCCGCTCCGACAAGCTCCGCGGCGGTGGCCCGCCGGGCGGGGGCGGCCCGCCGGGGGTGTGCCGCCCGCCGGCGGAGCATCCGATGGACGGCATCGTGGAGGTGGCCGGGTTCGCGCCGGACATCGACCCGATGCGGTTGCTGCCGCCGACCGAGGCACGCGGCGTGGACAGGTTCGTCCTGATGGCGATGGCCGCCGGGGACGCGGCCCTCGCGGACGCGGGGATCGTGGTGGGCCGCGACGTGGACCCGGCGCGTACCGCCGTGGTGGTGGGCGGCGGCTTCGGCGGTCTGACCCTGTTCGAGGCCCATGCGGTGGCCCGTCACGAGCGTGGCCGTACCGCGGTCAGCCCAACCCTGCTCGCCGGCATGCTGCCCAACATGGCGTCGGCCCGCATCGCCATCCGGCACGGCATCCGCGGCTTCAGCTCGGCGGTCGCGGCCGCCTGTGCCTCCGGCGCGTACGCCGTGGCCGAGGCGTTGCGACTGATCCGCGAGGGCCTGGCCGATGTGGTACTGGCCGGTGGCGCCGAGGCGCCGCTGCTGCCCACCGCGGCGACCGCCTTCCGCAACGCCCGTGCGCTCGCCTACGGCTGGGCCGACCCGGCGGAGGCGAGCCGCCCGTTCGACCTTCGCCGCAACGGTTTTGTGCTGAGCGAGGGCGCCGGCGTACTGGTCGTGGAGCGCCCCGAGCACGCCGCCGCGCGTGGCCGGGCCGGGTACGCCGAGCTTGTCGGCTGGGGCGTGTCGACCGATGCGTACCATCCGATGGTCCCCCGCGCCGACGGCTCCGGCGTCGCCGAGTCGATCCGGCTCGCGCTGGCCGACGCCGACCTCGGCCCCGCGGACGTGGACTACGTCAACGCGCACGCCACGGGTACCAAACTCGGCGACGCGGCCGAGGCGCGCGCCATCCGGGCGGTCTTCGGCGCCGACGCGCCCGCGGTCAGCTCGACCAAGGCGGTGACCGGCCACCTGCTGGCCGCGTCCGGAGCGGTGGAGGCGGCGGCCACCGCGCTGGCAGTCCACAGTGGACTCGTACCGCCCACGCACAACCTGGACGAGCCGGATCCGGAGTGCGATCTCGACCACGTCCGCAAGGCGGCCAGGCAGGTACCGGTACGGGCGGCGCTCTCCGGTTCCTTCGCGTTCGGCGGGCACAACGTGAGCCTGCTGCTCACCCGTACCGGAGGTCCATGATGGACATACACGCCATCGACCATGTCGAGTTCTATGTCGAAGACGCTCAGCGCAGCGCGCTCTACCTCTCCGCCGCCTTCGGCTTCCGTTGCTACGGCAAGGGCGGGCCGCTGACCGGTCTGCCCGACCAGCGATCGGTGCTGCTCGGGCAGGGCGGCATCCGGCTGCTGCTCACCTCGGGACTGACCGCCGGGCACCCGGCGACCCGGTTCGTACGCCAGCACGGCGACGGGGTGGCCTGCGTGGCGCTGCGTACCGACGACGCCGCCGCGGCGGTCGCCGAGGCGGCGGAGCGGGGCGCGCGGGTGGTGGCGCCGCCACGGGTGTGGCGCTCGGCCGACGCAGAGGTGGTCACCGGTACCGTCTCCGGCCCCGGCGACCTGACGCACCGGTTCGTCGAGCGGCGCTCGCCGTCCGCGGAGTTCGCCGCCGTCGACTTCCTGCCGGGCGCGATCGAGGCGTTCGAACAGGACGGCGCCGCGGGGGAGCAGCTGCTCGAGGTCGTCGACCACGTCGCGCTCTGCGTCGACAGCGCGGAGCTCGCCAGCACGGTCCGCGAGTACGAGGAGGTCCTCGGGTTCCGCGAGATCTTCCGGGAGCGGGTCGAGGTGGGCGACCAGGCGATGGACTCCCACGTGGTGCAGAGCGCCTCGCGGGCGATGACGGTCACCATCGTCGCCCCCGATCCGCAGACCCGCGACGGACAGCTCAACGACTTCCTGCGCGCGTACGCCGGCTGCGGCGTCCAGCATCTGGCGTTGAGTACGAGCGACATCGCGACCGCGGTAGACGTGTTCACCGAGCGCGGTGTGGGCTTCCTGCGGGCACCCGACGGCTACTACGACAGCGTCGCGTCCCGGCTCGGCGCGCTGCGACTGCCGGTGGAGACGCTCATGGCCGCCAACATCCTGGTCGACCGCGACCACTGGGGTGACCTGTTCCAGATCTTCGCCGAGCCCGCGGTGCCGCGCCGGACGTTCTTCTTCGAGCTGATCGAACGGCACGGCGCGCTGACCTTCGGCAGCAACAACATCAAGGCCCTGTACGAGGCCAAGGAGCGTGCCCGGGCCGTGCAGGCCAGGTCCTGAGCCACGAGCGGTAGGAGTGACATGCTGACAACCGGGTTCGCCGGTACCGAGCAGGAGCAGGCGCTGCTGCCGACCGACGAGGACGTCGCCGGGTACGCCGAGCACGGCTGGTACCTGTCCAAGAAGCTGTTCACCGACGCGGAGGTGGATCGGCTGCTCGCCGCGAGCGAAGCCTTCTATGCGGGCGCGCGCGACCGGCGGTTGCCGCTGCGGCCGCAGACGCTGGCCTACTGGGAGCCGTCCGACGGCGAGGTGCAGCGGCACAACGACTACGTCCACTACGAGAGCGACGAGATCGCGGCGATCCTGCGCAAGCCGATCATCGGCGCGGTGGCGGCCCGGCTGGCCGGTACCGCGGAGATCCGGCTCTTCCAGTCCACCCTCATCTACAAGCCGCCCCGACCGGATGAACCGTCCAATGTGGTGCCCTGGCACTTCGACCGGCACTACTGGCAGACCTGTACCTCCGATCGCATGCTCACCGCCTTCATCCCGTTCCACGACTGCGACGAGCAGATGGGCACCATCACCATGGTGGACGGCAGCCACCTGTGGAAGGAGCTGCCCGCCGGCGACGGCGTCACCCGGCACTTCGCCCACCGCGACCCGGCCGAGCTGGAGCGGATGCTGCACGAGAACGCCCGCTACAACGACCGGGAGGTGGTGAAGCTGCCCATCACCATCCCCAAGGGACACCTGAGCTTCCACCACTGCCGCATCTACCACGGCAGCGGCCCCAACCTCTCCGACCGGCCACGCCGGGCCGTCTCGCTGCACCTGCAGGACGGCGAGAACCGGTACCGGGCGGCGAGCCTGTCCGACGGCACCACCGTCCGGTACAACCACGACCACCTCGTCCGCCGCACGCCCGAGGGCGTACCGGACTACGCCGACCCGGACTACTGCCCGGTCATCTGGCGAGCCCATGGTGGCTGAGCCGCCCCGCCCGGATCCCGTCGCCCTGTACCGGACCATGCGGCTGATCCGCCGCTTCGAGGAACGCGCGGTCGAACTGGCCCGGTCCGGTGAGATCGGCAGCGGGGTGCACGCCTGCATCGGGCAGGAGGCGGTGGCTGCCGGGGTCTGCGCGGCGCTGCGCCCCGACGACATCATCCTGAGCAACCACCGCGGGCACGGTCACCTGCTGGCCAAGGGCAGCGAACCGGGCCGCCTGATGGCCGAGTTGACCGGGCGGGTGACCGGGGTGTCCCGGGGCCGGTCCGGCTCGTTCCACCCCGCCGACTTCGGCGCCGGCGTCTACGGTGCCAGCGGTACGGTCGGCCACGGCGCGGCGATCGCCACCGGTATCGCGTTCGCCCTCGCCCGGCAGGGCGGCGACCGGGTGGCGGTCAGCTTCTTCGGCGACGGCGCGGTGAACCAGGGCGCGATGCTCGAGTCGCTCAACCTGGCCTCCCTGTGGCGGGTACCCGCGGTCTTCGTCTGCGAGAACAACCTCTACGCCACGACGCTGCCGGTACGGACCGCGGTCGCCGGGTCCATCGTGGCGCGCGCCCAGGCGTTCGACATCCCGTCGTCCACTGTGGACGGAATGGACCCGGACGCGGTGTACGACGCCGCCGCGGCGGCCGTGGCCCGGGCCCGGGCCGGCGACGGCCCGACCTTCCTGGAGCTGCTCACGTACCGGTTCGAGGGGCACCACACGTTCGAGTACCGGACCCAGCCGCAGTACCGCGACCAGGAGGAGATCGACCGGTGGCGCGACCGCGACCCGGTGCCACGCCAGGCGGAGCGCATCCCGGCGCAGGCCCGGGGGCTGGTCGACGAAGAGGTCGAGGCGCTGGTCGAGGAGGCGGTACGGTTCGCCCTGGACAGTCCGCGGCCGGATCCGGTGGATGTGCTCGACTACCTGTACGCCAACCGGATACCGCTACGCGCTGGAGTGGCCGATGCCTAACATGTCCTACACCAAGGCGTTGAACCGGGCGCTCGGCGAGGAGATGGGCAGCGACCCGCTGGTGCTGGTGCTCGGTGAGGACATCAACCTGGCGCTGAACAACGTGACGACCGGGTTGCTGGACCTCTTCGGGCCGGAGCGGGTGCTGGAGACACCCCTGTCGGAGCAGGGCTTCACGGGCTTCGCGACCGGGGCGGCGCTGGCGGGAATGCGGCCGGTCGTCGAGTACCAGATCCCGTTCCTCACGCTGCTGGTGCTCGAGCAGATCTACAACCAGGCGAACCGGTACTCGCTGATCACCGGCGGCCAGGCCAGGGTGCCGGTGACGTACCTGTTGCCGGCGACCGGCTGGCGGCCCGGTTGGGGCGCGCAGCACTCGGACCAGCCGTACGGCATCTTCGCCCACACCGGAGTGAAGACGGTGCTGCCGGCGACGCCGAGCGACGCGTACGGGCTGTTCCTGTCCGCCATCCGGGACGACGACCCGGTGGTGCTCCTCGCGCCCCTACCCGCGCTGGGGCTGCGGGAGAACGTGGTCTACGCGGAACTGGCCCCGATACCGCTGGGCGTGGGCCGGGTGCACCGGGTCGGCGACGACGTCACGGTGGTGGCGACCGGGCACCTGGTGCATGACGCGCTCGCGGTCGCCGAGCAACTCACCGACGAGGTGTCGGTGGAGGTCTTCGACCCGCGCACCATCTACCCGTTCGACTGGGCGGGGCTGGCCGCGTCGCTGGAGAAGACCGGTCGGCTGGTGGTCTTCGACGACACCACCCGGTTCTGCGGCCTGGGCGCGGAGATCCTGGCCACCGCGGTGGAGCAGATGCGGCTGGTCGCCCCGCCGCGGCGGGTCACCAGGCCGGACAGCGCGGTGGTGATCGGCTGTGAGCGGGCGCTGGACCTCGCGGTGCAGCCCAGCCGGGAGCAGCTTGCGTCGGCGATCGAGACGGTGGCCAAGAGCTGACGCCTCTTGCGTCAGGCCTCCTCGGCGAGCGCCGCCAGGCGGCGGGCCGCCTCGCCCGCCCCACCCGCCGCGGTGAACGAGGCCCGGATCGCGCCCGCCGCGGCCCGATAGGCGTGGTCGTCCAGCACCGCGTACAGCGCGGCGCG
>Ga0207661_10001612_pt1 | contig 15360 bp, 13 predicted proteins | sample KBSC713LmetaG_FD_184337 | JGI IMG/M metagenome (GOLD analysis project Ga0207661, IMG submission 184337) | Corn rhizosphere microbial communities from Kellogg Biological Station, Michigan, USA - KBS C7.1-3L metaG (SPAdes) (version 2) | ecosystem: Host-associated > Plants > Roots > Rhizosphere ...
GCGGCGTCGTGATCGCGGGCGGCGACCAGAAAATCGATCATCGCAACCTGAACGAGCGGGTTTTGTTCGCGTGGCAGCGATGCGAGCACGCCGGAGCGCACGAGCGGCTGGTTGGCGTGCGGGTAGAGCGCGTCAAGCGCGGACAGGCGGACGTTGACGCTCGGGTCAAGTGCGAGCGCCCCGATCAAATTGGAGAGAATTTTTTGGTCGGGATTTTTCTGGTCGAGTGAAGCCAGCACGGTCTGGAGCCGCTCGCTGGTGGAGCGCTGCTGCAGCAATGAAACCGCGATGCTCTGATCGATGGACTCGAGTTTCTTGCGCACTTCGGCGAGTTCGCGCTTCATCGTGGCGTTTTCCGCGCTGACTGGAGCTGCGGCTGGCGCAGAGTAACGCATGCCAAACTGGAACGCGCCGATCGCGATCGCGATTGCGGTGGTAGCGGAAAGAATCCAGCGCCAGAGCGAAAGCCGCCCGGCGTGGCGGCGGCGGACGACCGCGGCGCGAATGCTGGCGGCGGAATTCTTTTCCTCCTCGAGCATGGCGTAGAAATTGGCGCGGAGACGCGGGCCGGGTTTTGCCGCGGGCAGCTGGTCGAGAGCGGCGAGAGTTTGGGCGAGCGACGAATATTCGCGCTGGCAGTCCGGGCAGGAGGCGAGATGCGCGCGAACATCGCCCGTATCCGCTTCAACGAGACGGCCATCGAGCAATTCGGCGAAACGATCCTGGGCTTGGGAACAGTTCATGAGCAGTGAGGAATTGAAAGTTGCGTTGCAAGTGCTGCGACCGGGTCAGGCCCGGCCCTGGCGCTGGAGAGAAAAGTAGATGTCGCGCAACTGGCGCAGGGCCCGGTGCGCGCGGACCTTCGCGGCACCGGCCGAGCATTCCAGAATCGAGGCGACCTCGGCGAACGAGAGTTCCTGGAAGCGGCTCAACAGGAGAACCTCGCGATCGTCGCGGTCGAGCTGGTTGAGCGCGACGTGGAGCAGAGCGTGTTCGTCGCGCATCGTCGCGTTGTCGCGGGCCAGTGGCGCGCTGTCGGGATGATCGTTTAAGTTTTGCGGATCAGTCGGGGCCGGCGCGGCCGATGCTTTTCGAAAATGATCGGCGGCGCAGCGGCGGGCGAGATGGTACATCCACGCGGTAAAGCTGCCGTCATCGCGGTAGGTATGCCGGTATTTGAGCATGCGCTGGAACACGATTTGGGCGATGTCTTCGGCGGCGTTGCGGTCGCCGGTGAATTTCGCGAGAAAACCGAAGAGCGGCCCATGATGGCGCTCGAACAGTTCGCCCAGCGCGTCGAGTTCGCCGTCGCGGACGGCGAGCATCAAGTCGTGATCGGAAAGCGGATCGGCGGTGGTTTCCACGGCGTAGTCGCGGGCTTCGTTTTCAACCACGAATGGAGACGGATGGACACGAATTTCTGGATAGTCGGCGATCATCGCGGTGGGAAAGCATGGCGGGTTCTTGGGTGGTAAAACCGGCTGGGGCCGGAATGGTTACCGGAAATTTCGCAAAGGGCCGGCTGGGCCGTTGCGGCCTGCGCGCAATCTCTCGCCAACGGAGCCCGTTTCGATCAAACATCGCCGCCCATGAGCTTCAAAGCGGTTCTCAAATCCATCCTCTTCCTCGGCCTGTTGTTCGTGATGCTTTATGTGGGCATGAACAATCCGCAACAGATTGATTTTCAATTTCCGGTCGCCGGGACGACGGCGAAACAACCGATTCACGCTCCGGCCGCGATCATCTATTTCGGTGTTTTCGCGGTCGGGGTGCTCGCCGGGACGTTGCTTCACAGCGGCAAGGCTGGGCGAAAGAGCGGCGGGGGAAGAGAAAAATAGCAATCGGCCTTTCCGCGCGACGATCGCGGCGCGGGCTCTGGTATCTCGACGCGGTTTAGCGCTTTGGCGCGAGCTCGCGAATCAACCAGGTGACGCGGTCGCCGGCGACCTCGGAGGTGTGCAAATCGTGACCGGCGTCGTACAGCGCAGTCTGTTTTCTCGGAAGCGCGGCGGCGTAAAATTCAGCCGCAGCGGCCGGCGAAACAAATTGGTCATGGGCCGCGAATTGAAAGAATACCGTGGCCGGCGCGAGTTGCGGCACGAAGTTCACCGGATCAAGCGTTGCGATCTGCGCGCGGTAGGCGGGCAGGTCTTTCGGTTGGCGTGAAAACAAAAACCAATCGATGAAGTGCGGCGTGCCGGACATGAAGACGTAAGTTTTTGCACGGTGATCGACCGCGCCCATGACCACGCCGTACATCGCGCCGAAATCGTGCCCGACGTAGGCGATGCGCTGTGGATCGACTCCGGGTTGAGCGATCAAAACGTCCATCGCTCGCCGCAGCTCGACGACTTGCTGAATCGACCGGGCATAGTCTTCTTCCGGCACGCGGCGCTCATACCATTTCGGTTCCGCCCACATCGCTTCAACCAGAAGTGAAACGACGCCCTGCCCGGCGAGCGCAACCGCTTCGACCAGAAATTCACTGCGATTTGTCGTGAGCGGATTCCCAAGCCAGTGGGTGTAGAGAACTCCGGGGACCGAATTTCCGCCGGCCGCCGGGGTCACGAGGTACGCCTTCACCGGCGTTTTCACGCCGACAAATGTGATATCGCGGACCACTGCGCCATCGCGCGTTTCACGCGTGATCTCGCGCACGTCGAGCGGAGCTGAGCGGTCGTAGTCGAAGAGGTTTGCGGAAGCCGTGGCGGCGGAGGCGCGCGCGGCGGAGGTGAAGAGAAACGCGATAACCAACACCGCGCAACGAACCGTGGATCTCATGCGAACGAGAACACGGAAACGACACGAAGATGTCGACATCGTCGTGAATTAACGCACCGCAATCCGCGAATCATCCCAGCCGCTGCAACACTTCGGCTGCGAGCGCGCGGAAAGCTTCGGTGCCGGGCGCGGAGCTGTCGTAGAGCACGACGGGCTTCGCGTCCATCGGCGCTTCGCTGATGGTGATGTTTTCCGGGATCACGGTTTTGAAAAAGTGCAGTTTCTTGAACCCTTTTTCGTCGGGCAGCCGAGCCATCGTTTCCTGGTGAAAATTCACATGGCCGCGCACGCGCGAGAAGACGACGCCAAGGCAGCGAATCTTGAACTCCAATTCTTCCTTGAGGAAATCGAGGCGGTCCAGCAACAGCCCGAGACCGATCGAGGAAAGGAAATCGGGTTGCATCGGCACGAGAAACCAGTCGCTCGCATAAAGTGCGTTCTGCGTCGCGGTCTGGAGATTCGGCGGGCAGTCGCAGAGGATCACGTCGTAATCTTCGATGACTTTGGCGAGTTTGCGCGTGAAGATGCGTTCGCGACCGGGACGGGCGGCAAGGTCGAGATCGATGAACGTGAGCTTCAAGTGGCTCGGCACGAGGTCGAGACCCGGGATTTCCGGAACCACGTCGCGGACGATGCACTGCTGCAGCCTGGAATGGTCGTCGTCGCGTTTACGTTTCGCATCGAGTTCGAATACGTCAGCCATCGTGCCGTTTTCGTCGGCCCATTTTTCCCACATTTTCTCGGGCATGAGGCTGAGCGACGCGTTCGTTTGCGGATCGAGATCGACGAGAAGCACGCGCTTGGCGTGATCACGGGCGAGATGGGCGGCGAGATTGACGGCGAGCGTGGTTTTGCCGACGCCGCCCTTCATATTAACGAGCGAGATGACCGTGGCTTGGGGCATGATGCAGCGGGGTGCGGGAGAGACAGCACAAAGCGTGACGTGTGCCACCCGGCACGCAATCTTCGGCCGGGCCGACTTGGTTACATTTGTGCGCGCCGAAGATTGTCGCACACGATCGCCGCGGCGACGGCCGCGTTGAGCGATTCGGCGCCGCCGTAACGAGGAACGCTCACGCATTGAGTGACGCGCGATTTGGTGGCGGCCGAAAGACCGTGACCTTCGCTGCCGATAACGATGACGGCATCACCGAGCGGATCGAGCGAGTGCACATCGGCGCCGCGAAGATCGCAGCCGAGGATGGGAATTTTGAGACCTGAAAGGGCGGCAACGAGGTCTGAGCGGTACGTGCGAACGCGTGCGAACGAACCCATGCTGGCGTTGATTACTTTCTGGTTAAACACGTCCGCGCAGTCGGGAGAAAGCAGGACGCGGTCGAGTGCGAACCAATCCGCAATTCGGAGCAAGGTGCCGACGTTGCCGGCGTCCTGGACGCCATCGAGCGCCAGTGTGAGTCCGTGGTCGAGCGCGCCATCGGGCAAATTTTCGCGACGGATTCGACCGATGGCGAGAACGCTGGATGGAGTAGGGAAATGGCTGATACGGGCCATTTCGGCCGCCGTGACCGACGTGATTTGCACTTCGCCTCCGGACGAAACGTCATGGGCGACCGGCGGTGCAACCTCCGACTCGAGGTGACCGGACGCGGTGGGCGACGCGCTTGAATGCCGGGTCCGACCATCGATCCAGTCGGCCGTAGCGTAGATTTCCTCGAAGGGAAAATTTGCGGCGAGGAGCTCGCCGACGACCTTTTCGCCCTCGACGACGAATCGACCCAGCGTCTCGCGATGTTTTTTTTCGCGCAGCGAACGCAGGCGCTGGATCGCGGCTTTGGTGAGCATGAGAGAGCTTTGCTGGCGGCGATCCGCGGGCGCAAGAATTGTAGAAGAAGCGTTATGCTGCGACCCGGCGGGCTCCAAGCTCGCGCGCGCCGGCGAGCCGCCGGCCAAACAAAAAGTCGCGGCGTAAAGTCGCTGGTACAGGTTGCGCTGCTGACATGGATTCCCCCATGGTTGGCGCTTTATGAGTAACCGACTGAACTGGGGAATCATTGCCACGGGTGTCATCGCGCGCGCGTTCGCGCGTGGCGTGGCGCATTCGCGAAACGGCCGGATTGTCGCGGTGGGCAGTCGCTCGGAGGAAACCGCCCACGCGTTCGCCCGTGAGTTTCACGTTTCGCGGGCGTATGGCAGCTACGAGGCATTACTCACCGACCCGGAAGTTCACGCGGTGTACATCGCGACTCCGCATCCGCAACACGTCGAGTGGGTCGTCAAGGCCGCGCAGGCTGGCAAACACGTGCTTTGCGAAAAACCGATCGGCCTGACGCTGGCGGAGGCGGTCACGGCGGTTCAGGCGTGTCGTGCTCACAACGTGCTTTTGATGGAGGCGTTCATGTATCGCTGCCATCCGCAAACGGCGAAGGTCGTCGAACTCGTCCGCAGCGGTGCGATTGGACGGGTGCGGCTCATCCAGGCGGCGTTTGGATATTCGGCGAAGTTCGATGCGAAGAATCGTTTCTTCAGCAGGGAACTCGGCGGCGGGGGCATTCTCGATGTCGGATGTTATCCGGTTTCATTTTCCCGGCTCATCGCCGGCGCGGCGATCGGCGAGGCGTTTGCCGAGCCGGTTGCGGTCAGCGGCGCGGTTGAGCTGCATCCGGAAACGGGCGTGGATATTTGTGCGGCGGCGACGCTCAAATTCGCGAGCGGAATTGTGGCGCAGGTTTCGACGAGCATTGCGGTGACGCAGGACAACTCGGCGCGCGTTTACGGGTCGGAGGGCTGGCTCCACGTGCCCGAACCGTGGATACCGGCGCGCGAGAGCGGCGCGGTAAAATTTGTTTTGCACCGCGCGGCGAGTTCGGCGCCGGAGGAGATTGTCGTGAAGACCGACGAGTGGCTCTACGGGATCGAAGCGGACGCGTTTGCGACCGCGCTGACCGCCGGCCAGCGCGACGTGCCGCCGATGAGCACGGCCGACACCCTGGGCAACATGGCTGCGCTCGACGCGTGGCGCGGGTGCGAGGTTCGCTCGTAAATTTTCGAACAACGGAAGAAGGAAATCACAAACTCCGCTGCGAAACCGACCCGCCAAGAAGTTCGCGGGCAAATCCCGTCAGCGGTTTCATTCTGAAAACGGTTCTCTATTTTCGATCGGGAATGCGATCCGGCACCTTTCAACGTTTTCTCGGGCTCACCCGTCCGCATCGGTGGCGAATCACGCTCGGCGTCGTGCTCATCCTCCTCGCGTCTTTGCTCACGCTGCCGGCGCCGTGGATCTTCAAGCTGATCATCGACGAAGCGCTCCCGCGCCGCGACCTGCGGCAGCTCGGATGGTTGCTCGTCGCGTTCACCGCGCTGTTTCTCCTGCGCGGCTGGCTGACGATGGTGCGCAATCGCGTCCTGCAATTCACCGCGATGCGCATCGTCTGCGATCTGCGCATCGCGCTCTTCGCGCATTTGCAGACTCTGTCATTGCGTTATTTCGACGCCAATCAGACCGGCAAAGTCATCTCGCGCATCACGCAGGACACCAACGAAGTTTACCAGCTCACGAACGGTTTTCTGATCAATCTCATCGCCGATTCCGTGACCGTGCTCGGCGTGCTCGGTTTTCTTTTCTGGGTCGAGTGGCGGCTCGCGCTCGCGGTCACGCTCGTGCTCCCGCTGTTCGCGATCAATTATCTCCACAATCGCCGCCGCATGCGCGAGGAGAGTCGGGTCCATCGCGACAACTGGGACCAGGTCGTCGGCTTCCTTCACGAGCGCGTGGCCGCCGCGCGGGTCGTGAAATCGTTCACGCGCGAAGCGGCCGAGACCAGTGCGTTCGCAAGCGGGATCAACGCCGATTATTTCAACTACTCGAGTATTGTCATGCGCAATACGCGGCTGTCGGTCGTCGCCGATCTGCTCGGCTCGGTCGGCGCGTTGATCGTGCTCGGCTGCGGCGGCTGGCTCGTCGTCCAAGGCGCGATGCAGGTGGGCACGCTGGTGGCGTTCAATGCCTATATCGTTTTTGTTTTCCCCCCGATCGTCCGGTTCGTCGATCTCGCGGCGGTTTTTCAGCGCGCAAACACGGCGCTCGAAAACATGTGGACGCTGCTGGATACGCAGCCGGAGATCATCGATCGCGCGGGCGTTTCCGTTTTGCCGCCGATTCGCGGCGAGGTTGAATTTCGCCACGTGAGTTTCGACTACGAACTCGAACCGCCCGGTCAGGGACGGCTGCGCACGCTTACGGACGTCGACTTTTGCATTTCTGCCGGTCAGGTCGTGGCGATCGTCGGTCCGAGCGGCTCCGGCAAGAGCACGATCGTCAATCTCGTCGCTCGTTTCTACGATGCCGCGTCCGGTTCCGTGCGGATCGATGGCCGGGACGTCCGCGAAGTCACGGTCGAATCACTGCGGCGTCAGATCGGAATCGTGCTGCAGGAAAACGTGCTTTTTTCCGGCACGCTCGAGGACAACATCAAGTATGGCCGAGCGGAAGCCACGGCGGCGGAAATTCAGGCGGCGGCGATCGCGGCGAACGCGCACGAGTTCATCGAGAAGCTGCCGGACGGCTACGCCACGGTGGTCGGTGAACGTGGCGCCAAACTTTCCGGCGGCCAGCGCCAGCGAATCGCGATCGCGCGCGCGATTTTGCGCGATCCGCGCATTCTGATTTTCGATGAAGCCACGAGCGCGCTCGACACTCAATCGGAGCGGCTGATTCAGCAGGCGATGGAGCGACTCATGAAAGGCCGCACGGCGTTCATCATCGCGCACCGGCTTTCGACGATTCAGAATGCCGACGTGATCCTTGTGATGGATCAAGGCCGGCTCGCGGAAAAAGGCACCCACGCCGAATTGCTCGCGATTGGCGGACTCTACGCGCGGCTGCACGCGTTGCAGTTTCAGGAAACAGCGTAGGATGGCTTGGGCGGCTGCCTGACGGTCCGGGAACGTTCTCGACGCGATTGCGCGAGTGCGCGATCATTGCGGCCAGCTTCGTTTATCAGCGACGCTTTTGCGAACCTCCGAACCATGCGTCCCTTCAGCAGTGCTTCGTTTGGGCGAGCGTGCCGGTGGGCGCTGCTCGCGGTGACGCCGGCATTGTTCGCCCGAGCGTCGGCGCCGGACGATCCCGAAAAGGACCTCGTGAAACTGCCACCGTTCATCGTCGAGGCGAACCGGGAGGGTCCGATTTGGCAGTATGCGCAAATGCCGGGTTTCGAAATTCTCTCCCGGTGTTACGAGGCGAAATCGCGCGCACTCGCGAGAGCGTACTTCCAGGCGCACCGCCTGCACACGGCGCTCCTGCCGGAGCGGTTTTTGATGCGGTTCGACGTGCCGACCAAGCTCATCTTCTACGACGAAAATCTCTGGCCGCTCGAAAGACAGGAAGCGGTCGCGGCGATGTTGCGGGCGCTGCCGATGCTGCCCGAAAAACTCCGCAATGATGCAGGCGCGCCATCAGCGTTCGACCGGCTCCGGGATCCGGACCCGTTGTTCAGCCGGGCGTTGGCGAGAGGAGGTGACGCCGCTGACTCGGGCCGGCCGGTGCAGCCGGTGGCGAAACCGATCTCGACCTTTTTCACCGACATGCGGCTGACCGATGAGGACGCCGTGATAATCTTCGCGCTCGTACCGGAAGGATACAACCAGGTCTTCGCGACATTTTTGCGGCCGACCTATCTGGCGAAATTGCTCGGCGGCCGCACGCCCACATTGCCGCCATGGTTCGTCGGTGCGTTTCTCGACCTCTACGGACGACTGGTCATCGGAGATGATACGTTGACGCTCGCGCCGATGGTTTTGGGTTCGGCCGAAGCGACCACGGCGGCGCAGGAGAATCCTGAAAGCGTAGTTCGCTCGTTTCGTCCGTTACTGGAACTTTTTGCAACGGATGCCCAGAGTCGCATGACGGCGGGCGATGGTGGCGATCGCGTCGCCGCGATGGAATTGTTGCTCTTCGTGCGATGGGCGCTCGACCCGGCGGGCGGAAGTCGGCGCGAGGCTTTTTTAACGTTTGTGGAACAGTCCTGCACGCATCCCGCCACCGAGAAAACCTTTCGCGATTGTTTTGGCCGGAGTTCCGCCGAGGTGCTCGAGACGGTGGCGGCGTACCTGCCGCACGCGCTGCGGCACGACGTGACCTGGCACGCGCAGCCGATCGAGATTCCGGAGTTTAGTTTCGGTCCGGCGACCGCCGGCCAGATCGCCCGAATCAGGGGAGATTGGGAGCGGCTCGAGACGGCTTATGTGCGGAGGACGTCGCCGGAGCTTGAAGAAAAATACTTCACGAAAGCGCAGCGCACCCTGCAACACGCTTATGAAAATAATGAACGCGATCCGCGGCTGCTGGCGGTCTTGGGGCTCTGCGAACTGGATGCCGGGAAAGCGACTGAGGCGCGGACGTACTTGGAGGCAGCGGCAGAGGGAGCGGTGGTTCGGCCGCGCGTGTATTTGGAACTGGCGCGATTGCGGCTCGGGCAGGAACTCGCCACCGCGCGTGACGAGAAGCTCTCGCGGGCCGAGGCGATGGGGTTGCTGGCCCTTCTGTCGACTGCGCGGAACCAGGCGCCCGCGCTCGAGGGCGTCTATGGTTTGACGGCGGAGATTTGGGAACAATGCGCGGACGCTCCCGAAGCGGACGATCGCGCCGTTTTGGCGGAAGGGCTGAGGCTTTTTCCTCGCAGCGCGGAGCTGGCCTATCGGACCGCGAAACTGTATTTGCGAGAAGGCCGCAAAGCCGAAGCCGCGACGATTGTCGAGACGGCGTGGCAGCGGGGTGCGGAAGGCTCGTATTTCGAACGCCTCAGCGCGCTTCACGCATCGCTCACGACGGCGACCCGAGTACCGTGAGGTGATTCACAGCGCGAGCCGACGAGCGGTGCACGGCATAGTCGTGCTTCGAGAATTATTACTCCAGCGCCGAGAAGAACCGGTCGAACCTCGGCTTCAGCCAGTGATTGAGGTCGCCGGAGACGAACACGGCTTTCGCTTCGCCGACAATCGCATCGCGCGGTACAAAACCGAAAAAGCGCGAATCCTTGCTGTTGTCGCGATTGTCGCCCATCGCAAAATAACTCCCCACCGGAATCGTCAGCGGTCCGAAATTTCGCAACGCCGGCATGCGCGGGAGCACCATGATGGAGTGCGAACGATCCCCGAAATGTTCGCGCGCGAAAATGGCCGCGCGGCGGTCGCGATCCTCCATCTCCCGCACGCCGGCAGCAGTGGGAGCGAGCGGCGTGTATGCGGCAGGCGTGCCGTTCAGGAGGAGGATTTCTCCACGAAGTTCGATGGTGTCGCCGGGCAAACCGACGATGCGCTTGACGAGTCGGGTGCCATTGTCCGGTTCAAAACAAACGACAATATCACCGCGGGCCGGATCAGCCCAACGTGCAAGGTGCACCGTCGTGAACGGAATTTTCAAATCGTAGGCGAGCTTGTTGACGAACACGACGTCGCCCTCGAGCACCGTCGGTTTCATCGAACCGGTTGGCACCGGATTGATGTCGGCGATCGCCGATTTCGCCGCGGTGATGACCAGAACCGGAAGCACGAGCGGTCGCACCCACTCGGCCCAGAATCGACGTTTGGTGAATTTCGTTTTCATCTTGGTGGTTGCGGATATCTCAGGCACATCCGGCTCATTGCCGGGCCGCCGGCCCGCCGGCAATGCCGAGAGGATGAACGGTCCGAACCCTGCGCCGGATGGCACTTCCGTTCAAAGAATAGGCCGCAAGGCCGGATTGTTCCCGTGACGAGCGCAGCCCGCGAAATTTCGTTTGGCTTCACTCTGCAGCGGGAGAATAGTGAACGCATGTCAGTCCGCTTTTCCCTGCCCGCGTTTCGGCGGCTGTTCGATGAAATCGGTCCGGTCGACCAGATCGGCGTTGAAGAACGTGTGGCAAAATACACGACGCGCTCCATCAAGAAAAATTCGAAACTGTGGGGTTTGAAAACCGCGGTTTCGATGGTCGATCTCACCACGCTCGAGGGGAAAGATACTCCCGGCAAAGTCGCGTCGCTCTGCCGGAAGGCGCTCCGGCCTCACGACGATCCCGAAATTCCTCAGGTCGCCGCGGTTTGCGTTTATCCGGCGATGGTGCGGCATGCGCGCCGTGTGCTCGGATCGGATACGGCGGTGCGCATTGCGTCGGTGGCGACGTCTTTTCCTTCCGGGCAGGCGCCGCTCCGGACCCGGATCGGTGAAGTGAAAAGCGCGGTCGCGGATGGCGCGGACGAAATCGACATGGTCATCAATCGCGGAGCGTTTCTCGCCGGCGAATTCGATCGCGTGCAGGATGAGATTTCGGCCGTAAAAGAAGCCGGTGGCACGGCAACGCTCAAGGTCATCCTCGAAGTGAGCGAGCTGGAAACGTACGACAACGTCCGGGCGGCGTCGTTCATCGCGATGGAAGAATTGCGCGAAGGCGACTTCATCAAGACGAGCACCGGAAAGACCTCGCTCAACGCGACGCTCGGGAACAATCAGGTGATGATCGAGGCGATCCGTGATTTTTTTCTCGATACGGGCATCGCGATCAGCATGAAACCGGCGGGCGGCATTCGCACGGCCAAGCAGGCGCTGCAGTTCCTCATCGCGGTCAAGGAGACGCTCGGCGACGCGTGGTTGAACAATGCGCGCTACCGTTTCGGCGCGAGTTCGCTGCTGAACGATCTTCTGCGGCAAATCGAAAAAGAAAAAACCGGTGCGTACCAGGCGCCGTATTATTTCAGTGAAGCTGCGGAATCCTACTGAGCGCCGCGAATTACGCGAACCGACGCGAATGAATTAATTTCAAACTAATCCGCCCGGCTGGATTCGCGCTTGTTCGCGTGATTCGCGGGCCAAAAAAAATGTCCACGCTGGCTTCTGAAAAAAAGAAATCTTCCTCGCGCAACGGCCGCGCTGCGCCCGAGCTGATCTTTGGCGATCTCTGGGAATATGACCCATCGCCTGAAACTGCCGATCCGAAGCTCAAGTCGCGCTATGAGCTCTTCATCAACGGCGAGTTTGTCGCGCCAAAGTCCGGAAAATATTTCGATTCGATCAACCCGGCCAACGAACTGAAGCTGGCTGAAATCGCACTCGCGGGCGCAGCCGACGTCGAGGCTGCGTATCAAGCGGCGCAAAATGCGTTCGACAAAACCTGGAGCAAACTCGCGGGTCGCGAGCGTGCGAAATATCTGTTCCGCATCGCGCGGCTGCTTCAGGACCGCGCGCGCGAATTTGCCGTGGCGGAGACGCTCGACGGCGGGAAGCCGATCAAGGAATCGCGCGATTTCGACGTGCCGATGGCCGCGGCGCATTTTTTCTATCATGCCGGCTGGGCCGATAAACTCGAGTACGTGGCGCCCGGCGCTCGCGTGGCGCCGCTCGGCGTGGTGGGACAGGTTATCCCGTGGAATTTCCCGCTGTTGATGCTGGCGTGGAAAATTGCGCCGGCACTGGCGATGGGGAATTGCGTTGTGCTCAAACCCGCCGAGACGACGAGCATCACGTGTCTCAAGCTCGCCGAAATTATCCGCGATGCCGGTTTGCCGCCGGGCGTGGTGAATTTTGTCACCGGAGCGGGTGAAGTCGGCGCCGCGGTGATGGCGCATCCGCTCGCGGCCAAAGTGGCGTTCACCGGGTCGACGGAAGTCGGCAAGATCATCATGCGCTCGCTCGCCGGCAGCGGGAAAAAAATGACCATGGAGCTCGGCGGAAAGGCGGCGAACATCGTGTTTGACGATGCCCCGCTCGATCAGGCGGTGGAGGGAATCGTCAACGGGATTTTCTTTAATCAAGGCCATGTTTGTTGCGCGGGTTCGCGGCTTCTCGTTCACGAGCCAGTCGCGGATCAAGTGATCGCAAAATTGAAAAACCGCATCCGCGTGCTCCGCGTGGGCGATCCGATCGACAAGAATACGGACATCGGCGCGATCAATTCAAAAGAGCAATTACGCAAGATCACGGAGCTGGTGGACAGCGGAGTGAAGGAAGGCGCGGAGATTTTTCAACCCGCGTGTCGGCTGCCAACAAAAGGATTTTATTTTCGCCCGACGATTTTTTCCGACGTGACGATGAGCCACCGGATCGCGCGCGAAGAAATATTCGGGCCGGTGTTGAGCATCCTGACGTTTCGCACGGTCGACGAAGCCATCGAGAAAGCGAACAACACGGCGTACGGATTGAGCGCTGGCGTGTGGACGGACAAAGGTTCGCGTATTTTGAAAATGAGCACGGAGCTCAAAGCCGGAGTGGTTTGGGCGAACACCTACAACAAGTTCGACCCAACGTCTCCGTTTGGCGGTTACAAGGAAAGCGGCTTCGGCCGCGAAGGCGGCCGGCAGGGTCTTTTGGATTACGGCAAGCTGGCCTAAACGCTGCATCATGAATCGTCTGACCATCACGAAAACCCCGAAACCTTACGTTGGCGGTGCTTTCATTCGCTCCGAAAGCGGCCGTACGTTTTCGCTCCACGATGCGGCCGGAAATTTCTTCGCCAACATTCCGCAATGCACGCGGAAAGATTTGCGCAATGCCGTGGAGGCCGCTGCCAAAGCCGGCCCGGGCTGGGCGAAGCGCACCCCGTACAATCGCGGACAGATTCTTTACCGCCTCGGAGAGATGCTCGAAGCCCGCCGGCGGGAGATGATCGACTCGATGGTGCTTTTCGGCTGCGACAAAAATCGCGCGACGAAAGGCATGGAGATTTCCATCGACCGGTTGATTTACTACGCGGGCTGGGCGGACAAGTACGAACAAGTGCTGGGCAGCGTGAATCCGGTGGCGGCGCCGTATTTTAATTTCACCGTGACGGAGCCGATGGGCGTTGTCGGCCTGATCGCGCCCGATCGTCCGCCGCTGCTTCCCCTGATCTCGCTCCTCGCGCCGGCAATCGTGAGCGGCAACACCGTGGTGGCGCTCGCGTCGGAGCACATGCCGTATCCGGCGATCTTGTTCGGGGAAATGCTCGCGACGAGCGATCTGCCAGGCGGGGTGGTGAACATTCTCACCGGTTTTCGCAAGGAGCTCGTGCCGACGTTTGCGACGCACACCCATTTGCGCGCGATCGTCGCCGCAGTGAATGCGGACGATCGAAAGGCGCTCGCGCTCGGCGCCGCCGAGAGCGTGAAGCGCACCCGGTTTTTGGATGCGGCTGAAACCGACTGGTTCGCCGACAGCGCGCAGAATCTTTACGCGATTCGTGACACGCTCGAATTCAAGACGACGTGGCACCCGGTCGGAGCGTGAAAAACCGTTTGGGCGAACAAGATTCCGCGTGCCTGGGCAAGGACCTGCTGAGATTTCGGGTGCGCAAAAAGATCGTGTCCCGGTGAATTCAAACCCCGCCATCAGGAAGGGCCGACCGGGGGACGAACCTGCGCTGTCGATCGTCGGCCAGGCTTCTTTTCTCGAAGCGTTCGCCGGCGTGATCGACGGCCGGGATATTGTCGCGCACTGTCTGGAACAAAATTCGGTCGAGAAATATCGCGCGTGGTTGGCTGATCCGCACACGATTATCTGGCTGGCGGAGGTCGCGCCCGGCGGCGCGCCGATTGGCTACCTGGTTCTCACGGCGCCGGATCTTCCGGTTGCCGACATCGGACCGCGCGATTTGGAGGTGAAAAGGATTTATCTGCTGCATCGCTTTCAAGGCGCCGGAACCGGAGCGCGGCTGATGGAGGAGGCGCGGACGCACGCCTGCGCGGCTGGGATGCGCCGTTTACTGCTCGGAGTTTACGCGCAGAACGCGAAGGCGATTTTGTTCTACGAACGCCTCGGTTATTCGAAAGTGGGGACGAGGACATTTAAGGTGGGATCGAACGCGTATCACGATTTCGTGTTCGCGCTTCAGTTGTCGGAATAGTTGTTAAATAAATTTGCCCTCCGAGGCCGGACCCAACGAAGTTCGCGCTGCGTCGCGTGGCGCGTGTCGCTTTGTCAGAGCTCTCGGGTTTGCCCGGCTCCGAGCGGCGAAGCGATCGAGCCCCGCCAGAAGAAAGCGGAACTTTGGTGCATCCAGGGCTTTCCACAGTCGATATGTCGCGCTCACCCGCTTCAGGCATTTCTACGTCTTATGCGGCGGTGAGCGCGGTCCTCTTGGCGATGTGGGCGTATCCGGTTTTCGGGTTCGACGAGCGGACCGGCGTGCGGGAGGCAATCCGGGCGGGCCTGCCCAGCTACGATCCAAAGATTCGCGCGAGCCATTTTGCCCTGGTGGAAGCGCAATCCAAACCGAACGCGGACGCCGCCAAATCCTATGGGGTAAAGGAAGGCTCCACCGAGACCGCGGGCAGCGCGGCGCAGCCGGCCGAGGTGGTCACGCTTCCGCGACTAATCGTGCGGCCAACAGGCAACACGGAAAAACTGGAACCGGCGGTGCAGTTGCCGCGCTTGATGGTGCACCCGCCGGCGAACGACGTGAAGCCGGAGGAATTCGAAACGCCGGCGGCGCGTGATGCGCGACTCGTGAAAAAACATCTGACGGTATTCGATCGGATGATCCTGAACCGTTTTACACTGCCGCTGTTTGGGATTTCGAAGGAAGCGCGGGCGCGCAAAGCCGAAGCGATCGAACACAGCGCGAAAGCGCTGAACGAAATCGCCGCTCTCATCGACGTCACCGAAAGCGA
>Ga0207661_10001615_pt1 | contig 15334 bp, 13 predicted proteins | sample KBSC713LmetaG_FD_184337 | JGI IMG/M metagenome (GOLD analysis project Ga0207661, IMG submission 184337) | Corn rhizosphere microbial communities from Kellogg Biological Station, Michigan, USA - KBS C7.1-3L metaG (SPAdes) (version 2) | ecosystem: Host-associated > Plants > Roots > Rhizosphere ...
TGAGGCGCCAGGCTTTCCGGCAAGTTCTAAGGCAACCGGCTACTGGTTCCCGCGTCAGGAACGGGCACTTGCGACATCGATCTTCGATGCCGCGGCAAAATTCTCTAACGTGATCGGCGTACCGCTGGTGGCGTTGGCCGTGGTGCATTTCGGCTGGCGCTGGGGGTTTGGCATCACGGGCGCGCTGAGTTTCCTATATTTCCTTGCCTTCGTAATCGTCTACCGCGATCCCAGCCATCATCCGCGGCTGAGCGCGGAGGAGCGTGAATACATCCGCGCAGGCGGAGCCACGCCGGAAGGCCCGGCGCAGAGCGGCGAGGTCGCCATGCTCGGCTATCTCCTCCGAAATCGCAAGGTGTGGGGGTTGACCATCGGGTTCGCGGCTTATGGTTACTCGTTCTACCTGTTTCTGACCTGGCTGCCGAATTACCTCGTAGAGACCATGCACATGAGCATCCTGAAGTCCGCCGGCTACACCGCAATCCCCTGGGCTTGCGCCACGGTTGCGGACCTCGTCGTGGGCGGCTGGCTGATCGACCACCTAATCGCCCGGGGCTACAATGAAACGCCCGTACGCAAGACCGTGCTGGTCGGAGGCATGCTGCTCGGCCTCGCCGTTTTTGGTGCTACCCTTACTACCAGTCCCGTTTGGGCGGTCGTCTGGATCTCGATCGCGTTGAGCGGTCTGGCGGCGGCCGCACCAGTGGGCTGGTCGATCCCATCGCTGATCGCGCCGCGCGGCGGGACCGGAACGATCGGCGGGGTCATGAATTTTCTGAACAACCTGATGGGCGTCGTAGCACCGGTGACGACGGGATACATCGTCGGGCTTACGCATTCCTTCACTGGCGCATTCATGACTGCAGGTGTCGTTCTGATCGTCGGCATCGCCGCATACGTCTTCCTTCTGGGCGAATTGGATCCGATCCCGGATCCGCCGGTCAGAGGAATGGTCGATACGCCAGCTCGGGTTCAATGAACAATGACAACGCGCATTGCTTTTCTTCTGAGATTGCCGGGCGCGACGATGAAGGCAGCCGACGGCAATTTGCTAGCGCTTACGGGACTGGAAACAGACCAAACGGTCGCAACGACAGTCGACTTGATGTTGGCCGAAACCACATCAGAGTGATCTGACGATCCGAAAGGGAGAGAGATGATGAAACCGCGCGTAACGGAGGTTCTAAGTTGGTACGGCGCGGATAATCCGGGGACGCTGACCAATCTCGCCCGGCTATTGAACCATGGACGACTGGCGGGTACCGGGAAGCTAGTCATTTTGCCGGTGGACCAGGGCTTCGAACATGGTCCCGCGCGCTCCTTCGCCCCAAATCCCCCAGCGTACAATCCCCTCTATCACTTCGAGCTCGCGATCGAGGCGGGCTGCAACGCGTATGCTGCGCCGCTCGGCTTCCTGGAAGCGGGCGCCCGCGATTTCGCGGGAGAGATTCCGCTCATCCTCAAGACCAACGACAATGATGTATTGCGGGAGGAAAAAGATCCGAACCAGGCATTAACCGCCAGCGTGCAGGATGCGCTTCGCTTGGGTTGCTGCGCGGTTGGTTTCACGATTTATCCGGGATCGGCGCACCAACTCGAAATGTACGGACAGCTCCGTGCCTACGCCGAGGAGGCAAAGCGCAATGGGCTCGCGGTCGTCATCTGGTCCTATCCGCGCGGGTCGGGTCTGAGTAAGGAAGGCGAATCGGGGATCGACGTTGTCGGCTATGCCGTCCAGATCGCGGCTCAGCTCGGCGCCCACATCATCAAGGTAAAGCTGCCGACGGCCATATCGAGCAGGACGTCGCCCGCAAGGTGTTCGACGAGCAGCATATTCCCATTGCGACCGCGGCGGAGCGCGTCCGCCACATCGTTGATTGTGCGTTCGCCGGCCGGCGCATCGTCATCTTCTCCGGCGGCGCAGCGGTCTTCGACGATGACAAGCTGCTCAACGAGATCCGCGCAATCCATGCCGGCGGAGGGTTCGGTTCGATCATTGGCCGCAACTCATTTCAGCGCCCGAGGCAAGAGGCGCTCCGGATGCTTAGCGCGGTCATGGACATTTACGCGGGCGCCCCAGACCGGGATCAAACACATTGAGAGACAGGACTTCCAGAGATGCCGCGCAGCGCAGGTCGATCATTGTCGCTCCGTCGATCTTATCGGCGGATTTCGGACATCTTGCCAAGGAGGTTCGCGCTGTCGATGCGGCGGGAGCCGACTGGATCCATGTCGACGTCATGGACGGCCGCTTCGTGCCGAACATCACGATCGGACCAGTGATTGTGGAGGCCGTGCGACGGTCCACGCTGAAACCGCTCAATGTGCACCTGATGATCGTCGAGCCGGATCGCTATCTCGCGGCCTTCGCCAAGGCAGGGGCCGATCACCTTCTCGTCCAGGCAGAGCCGTCCGCCACGATCCATCTTCACCGAATCCTCTCGCAAATCCACGATCTCGGCAAGAAGGCGGGCGTGGTGCTCGATCCGGCCAGCCCGATCGAGCTGATCGAGTATGTCCTTCATCTCTGCGATGTCATTCTCATCATGAGGGTCAATCCCGGCTTCGGCGGCCAGAAATTCCTGCCGGAGATGCTGCCGAAGATCCGTCGATTGCGCCAACTTTGCGACACGCGCGGACTTGATCCTGTCATCGAAGTCGACGGCGGACAGAATTGTGAAAGCGCCGGACAAGCGATCGAAGCGGGCGCGAATGCCATCGTCGCGGGGTCTGCGATCTTCGGGTCGCGTGATTACGCTGCGGTGATCGCCGCTATTCGCGAGCCCAACAAATCGTCGGCGGGAAAGAGGTGCTTATGACGAGCCACTGCGAAACCAAATTGGAAATGCTTGCCGATCCAGAAGCTATGTCGCGCCGCGCCGCGGATTGGATGCTCGAATTGGCGAGGACGAAGGAGGGTGCGTTCACCGTGGCCTTGTCAGGCGGTTCAACGCCGCGGCTGCTCTATCAACTCCTGGCTGGATCGCCTTATCGCGACGAATTTCCGTGGTCTCGCACGCATTGGTTTTGGGGCGACGAACGCTTCGTCTCTCACGACGACACGCTGAGCAACTACCGCATGGTGCGCGAGGCGCTGCTATCGCGTGCGCCGATTCCGGCCATCAACGTTCATCCCATTCCTACGGAAGGAACGACTCCGGACAAAGCGGCGGCCGCCTATGAGCGCGAACTCAAATCCTTCTACGGGGCGGAGCAACTTGACCCAGCTCGGCCGCTCTTTGACGTGACTCTTCTCGGGTTAGGGCCGGATGGCCACACGGCCTCCCTCTTCCCTAACACTGCGGTGCTCGCCGAGCGCGACCGCTGGGTGGCCGCCGTCGTCGGCGCCAAATCCGAAGCGCGCATCACGCTGACCTATCCCGCACTGGAAGGCAGCCGAAACGCAGCCTTCCTGGTGACTGGGGAAGAAAAGCGCGCGGTGCTCGCCCGGTTTCGCCACGGCGACGACAGCCTGCCCGCGACACATCTTCATCCGACAGGCACGCTGTGGATCTTTGGTGACGCCGCTGCAATGGGGGCTGTCTCATGACGTTGCTGCAATCATGCGAACAGGACGGCGAGAAGCGCGCGGCGGCCGCGCGCGCCGTCGAGGAAGTTGAGGATGGTATGGTCCTCGGACTGGGTAGCGGATCGACCGCCGCATTCGCTGTCGAAGCCGTGGCAGCGCGCGTCGCGAAGGGCTTGCGAGTGGCCGCGATACCAAGCTCAGAGGCGACGGCCGCCTTGGCGCGGCAGTTCGGCTTGCCGCTCACCAGCTTTGTCAAACATCGCCGTATCGATGTCACCATCGACGGCGCCGACCAGGTCGAGCGCGGCACGCTCAACCTGATCAAGGGGCTCGGCGGCGCGCTACTGCGCGAAAAGATCGTGGCGAGCGCCAGTGATCGGATGATTGTCGTCGTCGACAAGACGAAGCTGGTAGATCGCTTAGGCCGAAGTACGCCACTCCCCGTCGAAACAGTCTCTTTTGGGTGGCAAACCACGCTCGACCGTCTGTCAGCGATCGGCTGCGAGCCGCGATTGCGCATGGCCGGCGACAAACCGTTCACGACGGACAGCGGCAACAACATCATCGATTGCATCATCGCTGAGATACCGGATCCTGCGGCGCTGGAAGCCCGTCTTTCTGCCACGGTCGGCGTTGTCGAGAGCGGTCTCTTCATCGGCTTGGCATCCAAGATTATCGTCGGCCGGTCGACCGGCGTGGAGGTCATCGAGAGATGAATGTCACTATTGCTGATCGGGCGCCGGCGCTCCAAAACGGCCCACGGGCCGTGGCGATGAATGCCGGTGGCACTGGGCTTGAGACGTCGGTTCGATCAAGCGGGTGTGGCCAACCGGATTCGTGCCGCCACGCCTCATCCGTGCCGGCCGAAGGTCCCGAATCGCGGCGAACGGCGATCGCGGAGCGCCAGCGAAATAGAATTCGGTCGCAACCGGCAAGCAGCGGCCTGCATGGAGAATACGATGTCAGACACGTTGTCGCCTGAACTTCTTCAAAAGATGGATGCCTACTGGCGTGCGGCAAACTACCTGACCGTTGGCCAGATATATCTGAAGGACAACCCTCTTCTTGAGGTTCCGCTTCGGTTGGAACATCTCAAAACGCGCCTGCTTGGACATTGGGGCACGACGACGGGATTGAATTTCATCTACGTCCATCTCAATCGCCTGATCAAGCTCAACGACCTGGACATGATCTGCATTATTGGTCCGGGTCATGGCGGCCCGGGCCTGGTGGCGCACACCTACCTGGAGGGATCCTATTCTGAGATCTATCCGAATATTGACCGTAGCCGGAACGGGATGCAGCGGTTGTTTCGCCAGTTCTCGTGGCCCTACGGCATTCCGAGTCACGTCGCGCCGGAAACGCCGGGATCAATCCATGAGGGCGGCGAGCTCGGTTATTCGCTGGCCCACGCTTATGGAGCCGCGTTCGACAATCCGGACTTGATCGTTGCCTGTATCGTCGGCGATGGCGAAGCCGAGACCGGTCCGCTGGCCGCGAGCTGGCACTCCAATAAATTCTTGAACCCGGCCCGCGACGGCGCGGTGCTGCCGATCCTCCACCTGAACGGGTTCAAGATCGCCAACCCCACCGTGCTTGCCAGAATCAGCCGACAGGAGCTGACCGATCTGCTGCACGGCTATGGCTACGAACCATTTTTTGTCGCGGGCGATGAGCCCGCCACTGTGCACGAGCTGCTCGCGACTGCGCTCGATCGCGTGCTTGCCGAGATCCGCCGCATTCAAGGCGCGGCGCGCTCGGCTTCAAAATCAGAAAACCCAGAGCGTCCGCGCTGGCCGATGATCGTGTTCCAGACCCCGAAGGGCTGGACGGGCCCCAAGTTCGTGGACGGCAAGCCAGTCGAGGGGACGTGGCGCGCCCATCAGGTGCCTATAGCTGACTTCAAGAATCCAGAGCACCTCAAGCAGCTAGAAGAATGGATGCGGAGCTACCGTCCACAAGAGTTGTTCGATGAAAATGGCAAGTTCCGAGAGGAACTCGCCGCGCTGGCGCCGACAGGCCGACGCCGCATGGGCACCAACCCGCACGCCAATGGAGGGGAGTTTCTGGTCCCGCTGTCGATGCCGCATTTCCGGGAATACGCTGTCGACGTCACCAGCCCGGGAGGCGCCAAGGCGGAGGACACTCGCGTTCTCGGCAGGTTTTTGCGTGACGTGATGAAGCTGAATATGGCCTCCCGGAACTTCCGGCTATTCGGGCCAGACGAGACGGCCTCGAACCGTCTCGACGCTGTCTACGAAGCCAGTCCCAAGGAGTGGATGGCCCGGGTTGAAGACGTTGACGTTGACCTCAGCCCCACCGGCCGTGTCATGGAAGTGCTGAGTGAGCACATGTGCGAGGGCTGGCTTGAAGGTTACCTGCTCACCGGGCGTCATGGCCTGTTCTCCTGCTACGAGGCCTTCATCCATATCGTCGACTCGATGTTCAATCAGCACGCCAAGTGGCTGAAGACGACCAGGGACATTCCTTGGCGGAAACCGATCGCTTCGCTCAACTATCTGCTGACCTCGCTGGTATGGCGGCAGGATCATAATGGATTTTCCCATCAAGATCCGGGCTTCATCGATCACGTTGCGAATAAAAGCTCCGACATCGTTCGGATCTATCTGGCGCCGGACGCCAATTGCCTGCTGTCCGTGGCCGATCACTGTCTCCGAAGCCGGGATTACGTGAACCTGATCATCGCCGGCAAGCAGCTGGAATGGCAGTGGCTCGATATCGATTCGGCCGCTCGTCATTGCGCTGCGGGGGTAGGTGTCTGGCCGTGGGCGAGCAATGATGCGGGCGACCCCGATGTGGTCATGGCGTGCGCCGGCAATGTGCCGACGCTCGAGGCACTCGCTGCGGTGACATTGCTGCGCGAGTACGTGCCGGATATTCGCATCCGCGTCGTCAACGTGGTCGATCTCATGACGCTGCAACCGCAGACGGAGCATCCACACGGACTTGAGGACCGGGATTTCGACGAGCTCTTCACTCGTGACAAGCCCGTGATATTCGCCTTCCATGGGTACCCGGGGATTATCCATCGGCTTACCTACCGGCGGCAAAATCACGACAACATCCATGTGCGCGGTTACATGGAAAAAGGAACCACGACCACGCCGTTCGACATGGTAGTGCTTAACAACCTCGACCGCTACCAACTTGCCTTTGACGCCATCCGGCGCATCCCGCGGCTGGTCGATCAGGTGCAAAAGGCGAGCGAGCACTATTGGACCATGATGGAGCGTCACAAGCTCTATGTCGGCGAGCATGGTGACGACATGCCGGAGGTGCGCGACTGGCGCTGGAGCTTGTGAGTTCGATCTTTCCGCCCGGTGCGACATGACAGACGCTGACCCAGAATCGACCATTCTCGCCCTGAACAGCGGCTCGTCCTCGCTCAAATTTGGATTGTACCGCGTCGGATCTGCACGGACCGACGTTCTGCTCTCCGGTGCGGCTGAGTCGGTCGGCGACAAGGCAGGTAAATTCTTCGCGCAGAACGCGCGCAACAATGTGTTGCTCTCTGAGGCCGTCTCCATTCCCAGCCAACGGGAGGCGATCAGTCGCATCGGAAGACTTCTCGCCGACTCGAAAATGCCGGCGCCTGTCGCGGTCGGGCATCGAATCGTGCACGGCGGACCGAGACTCCGACGCCATTGCCTCATTGATGATGAGACTCTACGGCAGCTTGAAGCGGCGAGGGCGTTCGCGCCGCTGCATATTCCATCGGCGCTTTCGGTCATCCGCTTCGCGCGGGAACACTTTCCTGCGGCGACGCAGGCGGCGTGCTTCGACACCGCCTTTCACGCCGAATTGGCGGAGGTCGCGCGGGTCCTTCCGATCCCCAGAGAACTCTGCAATCGGAAGGGATACAGCGCTACGGGTTTCATGGTCTGTCTTGCGAATCGATCGTGCGCCAACTTGCGGACGATCTGCCCAATCGTCTGATCATCGCCCATCTCGGCAATGGTGCAAGCGTCACCGCGGTCAAAGCCGGTAAATCGATCGACACGAGCATGGGATTGACCCCCAGCGGCGGCGTGATCATGAGCACGCGTAGCGGCGATCTTGATCCAGGCGTTCTGGTCTATCTGATGCGAGAGAAGAAGCTCGATGCGGCCATGCTCGAGGATTTGATCGATCGCCGTTCCGGCCTTCTGGGAATTTCGGGCGTTGGTGGCGACATGCGACGCCTTCACGAAGCCGCGTCCTCAAACACCGACGCGCGACTCGCTATTCAAATGTTCTGCTATTCCGTGCGTAAGCAGGTGGCCGCGATGATCGCTGCGCTTGACGGAGTCGACCTGGTCGTTTTCACGGGCGGCATCGGAGAAAATGATGAGGAAGTGCGCGCTGCGATCTGCCGCGGCTTATCCTGGATTGGTGCCGGTGTCGGTGCGGCTGGGAAGGTAGCGGCGAGCAATCACGATCCCACATCGCGCTCCTACGTGCGCGTGCTACCCTCGCAGGAGGACGAGCAGATCGCGCGCCATACTTGGGCCTTGTTGCCGAAAAGCCTGTCCTGACCCGGTCGCTCCCGACATGCAGCGCGGGTGTTCTTGATCGTAGCCACACACTGCGCAATGAGAGGTTGTTTTCGTCGACCTCCGGCGTCAGCATTACCTGACCGTCATCTGCGCCGCGGTTACTTGGATAAGGTGGACCAGCGGTGTCGGATAGACTCCGAGCGCGAACAGCATCAAGGTGAGCGCCACGAGCGTCGCGCTGCCGATCCTTGGCACGGTGCCAGCATAGGCAGCGGCGCCTTGGGGAGCGGGCGTGCAGATCGCGACGATAACTCGGAGATAGTAGAACAAGCCGACAATGCTGCCGACGATCAGAGCAATAACAGCCGGCCACATCGTGGCGCTAACCCCGGCAGCAATCGCATAAAACTTGCCAATAAAGCCCATGGTCAGTGGAATGCCGGCGAGCGATAGCAGCATCGCGGCAAACGCGCCGCCGAGCCATGGGCGCCGCCAGATCAAGCCGCGATACGCATCAAGATCCTCGATCTCCGCCACCGCGTTCGACGTGGAAAGCACCGTGATGATCCCGAACGCCCCTACGGTCATCACCGCATAGGCAACCAGATAATAGGTTACGGCCTCAATCCGCAGCGCGCCGCCCGCGAGAAAAGCGACCAGCAGATAACCCAGATGCGCGATCGACGAATAGGCCAGGATCCGCTTGATATTGTTCTGCAACAGGGCGAGCAGGTTGCCGACCAGGATCGACGCGATGGCGACGATCTCGATCATCATCGGCGCCGGACCGAAACTGTCGGCGTTGGCCGTGACGAAGTAGCGGAGCAGAAGGGCGAACATCGCGCCTTTGGAGACGACGGCGACAAAGGCTGCCACCGGAGCGGGCGCGCCCTCATAGACGTCAGGCGCCCACATGTGAAATGGCACGACCGACAGTTTGAATCCAATACCCGTGAAGATGAGCGCAAGACCTGTAAGCCAGTAAAGATCGGATGGAGCATCATTGACTGTAAGCAACGCCGCGATGCGGGAGAATTCCATCGAGCCCAGCCGGGCATAGATCAGAGCCATGCCGAACAACAGAAATGCCGAAGAGATGCCAGCCAAAATCAGGTATTTGATGCCCGCCTCCAGCGGCTTTCCGTGGTCGCGCGGATAGGCGATCAAGCCGAGCAGCGAGATGCTGAGTGTTTCCAGACCGAGGAAGAAGGATGCGAAGTGATTGCTGGCGACCAGCGCGACCGCGCCGAGTGTCGCCACGAGCACGAGCAGATAGAACTCCTCCGGCGGCTCGGTGCGCGCAGCGAGATAACCGTAGGCCAACAGCAGGACCGCGATGCTGGATGCGAAGATGAGCCCCATGTAGAAAAGCGCATAGCGGTCGATCACAAACAGCGGCGTAACCTGGCGCGGTGCCATGTCACTCGCTGGCCATATTGCGATCAGACAAAGGATGAGGCCTAGCAAGGAGAGCAGCGCGGTCAGCCGATGACTGCGGCAAAATGCAATTCCCAGCATCACGATCGTGACGGTTCCACCCAGAACGACGAACGGGAGAATAGCGGTGAGGTCGGTCCCGCTCATGGTTCACCTAGATGCGACTGGCGCTCTGACGCGACGCGCTGCAGATTGGCGAGAGCGGAACTGGCGGCATCAAAGACTGGCTGCGGATAGCACCCCAGCCAGATGAGGGCTACGATCATCGTCGCCATGACGAGCATGTGACGCGATGAGAAGTCGGCCAGCACGGTGCGGGCCGAGGGCTCACCATGAAAGACCCGCTGGACGAAGCTGAGAGCGTAGATGGTGGAGACCACCAGTCCCAGCGTTCCAGCGATCGCGAAGCCACTGGCGACGCGATAGGTGCCGAAAAGGACCAGGAATTCACCGACGAAATTTCCCAGTCCGGGCAGCCCAAGAGAAGCGATTGCGAAGAACAAGCCGACCGCGCCGATACGCGGCGCTGTCGACCACAACCCGCTCAGTTGCCGCATGTCGCGGGTATGAAGCCTCTCCTGGAGCGCGCCCACCAGTATGAAGAGGGCGCCGGTGCTCAGACCGTGCGCCAGCATCTGAACGATCGCACCCTGCAGCGCCAGCGCGTTTCCGGCATAGATACCGAGCACGACGAAGCCCAGATGGCTGATGCTGGTGTATGCGACCAGGCGTTTCATGTCGTCCTGGGCGAAGGCGAGCATCGCGCCATAGAGGATACCGATGACGCCGAGCGTCATCGCCACCGGCGCGAAGGTGGCCGACGCCGCGGGGAACAGCGGCACGGCGAAACGCAAAAGACCATAGGCGCCGGTCTTCAGCAGCAGACCGGCAAGGATGACGCTGCCGGCGGTCGGCGCTTCGGTGTGAGCATCGGCCAGCCAGGTATGGAAGGGCACGACGGGCAGCTTCACGGCGAAGGCCATGAAGAAGCCGAGCATGAGCCACATCTGGGTCGTCGGGCCGAGCTGCGTCTTGGCCAGCGCGAAATAGTCGAAGGTCAGCGTCCCCGTCTGGCGGTAGTTAATGAGGGCGAGCGCGACGATGGCGGCGAACATCAGCAACCCGCTTCCCTGGGTGAACAGGAAGAACTTGATTGCTGCGTAGATCCGCCGCTCATGCCCCCAGACGGCGATCAGGAAATACATGGGAACCAGCATCAATTCCCAGAAGAAGAAGAACAGGAAGAGGTCGAGCGCCAGAAAGACGCCGATGACGCCCGCCAAGGTCAACAAGAGATTGAAATGGAAGAAGCCCACGCGTTCGGTGATTTCGCTCCAGGAAGCGATCACCGACATGACGCCGAGCCCGAGGGTAAGGAGGATCAGCAACAGGCTGAGGCCATCCAGGCCGAGGTGAAGCCGGATGCCGAGTTGCGGGATCCAAGGCCAATCGATCTGAGCGAGCCATGTCCCGTTGAGGGTGACCGCAGCGCCGTAATGTGTCGCCCAAAGCGCCAGGATCAGCATGAGGTCGATCGCCAAACAGGCGAGCGACAGCCATCGCGACAATGCGCTGTTGCGACGCCCGCTGAACCCCGCGATCACCCCGCCAACAAGTGGTGTGAGAATGAGCCAGAGCAGGATCATGCGAACACCAGGATTGCGATAAGGACAACTGAGCCTGCCGTGATCCCCGCTGCGTATCGACGTACACGGCCGGTCTCGGATTCGCTGAGTTGCCGGTAGGCGACCCGGCTCAGCGAAGCTAGGCCGCCGTAGAAGCGATCGATGACATCGCCCTGGTCGATCCGAGAAATCCAGAGAAACGGGCGGACCAGCGCCCGGTCATACAGCCAGTCGAATCCCCAGTCGGTTTCCCAGAAGTGTTGCAGGGCGAGGCTCGCCGGCGACTGAACCAGTGCCTCCAGGAATGCGGGCCGCCGCCGGAACGAAATATAGGCGATGCCGACGCCGAGTATGGCGACCAGGGCAGCTATCGCGGAAAGCATGAGCTCAGAACTCGATCCCGCGGTAGCCATGGCAGGCGGGGTCGGCAGTGCAGATTGCATGAGCCGGGAAAAGGCTGGCACGTTGCCGAGATAGGGCGGGATTTCGACGAAGCCGCCAACCAACGCAAGGGCCGAGAGCACGACCAGCGGGATGGCGACGCGCCAGCCGGTCGGGCCGCTGGGTTCGAGCCCGACGGGACCGAAGAACACCACAAAGACGGCGCGGAAGATATAGATTGCTGTCAGCAAGGCGCCGATCAGCCCGGCAGACCATAACCAGGGCCCCAAGGCGCCGTCGGACCAGGCTTCCCAAAGGATCAGGTCCTTGCTGTAGAAGCCCGCGTCGATGAGCGGCAGCGCCGCGAGCGAGATGCTGCCAATAAGGAAGCTCCAGAAGGCGAGCGGCAACCGCTCCCGCAGCCCGCCCATCCTGAAAATATCGTGCTCCTCGCCGAGGCGCTGGACAACGACGCCGGCTGAGAGGAACAGCAGGGCCTTGAAAAAAGCATGTGTCATGAAATGGAAGATGGCGGCAGACCAGGCGCCAACCCCGAGCGCAAGGAACATGTAGCCGATCTGACTGATCGTCGAGTAGGCCAGGATGCGCTTCAAATCGGTTTGATTGAGCGCACTGAAGCCAGCCAGAAGCAGCGTCAGCGCGCCGATCACTGCGACGGCGGTTTGGACTGGTGGCGCCAGATCATAGAGAACATGCGTGCGGGCTATGAGATAGACGCCTGCCGTCACCATGGTCGCGGCATGAATGAGCGCACTGACCGGCGTTGGGCCGGCCATGGCGTCGGGCAGCCAGGTCTGTAGCGGCAATTGCGCAGATTTGCCTAGCGCGCCCCCGAGCAACAATGCTGCCGCCGCGATCGGCAGCGCCGATCCCACTGGCCAATGCACGACGGCTTGCTGCATCAGCGGCTGGATGTCGAGCGTGCCCAAATTGGTGAGGAGAACGAAGAGGCCGATCGCCATGGCCGTGTCGCCGACCCGGGTGACGATGAACGCCTTACGCGCGGCGAGCCCGTTGGCGGGATCGCGATACCAGAAGCCGATCAAGAGATAGCTGCAGAGGCCGACACCCTCCCAACCGAGATAGAGGAACAGCAGATTATCCGCCAGGACCAGCACCAGCATCGAGGCGACGAACAGGTTCATGTAGGCGAAGTAGCGGTTATACCCCTCGTCCGTGCTCATGAACTCGGCGGAGTAGAGGTGGATGAGAAAGCTGACGAAGGTGATGACCAACATCATCAAACCCGACAGCGCATCGAGATAGAAGCCGATATGCGGCGTGAAGCTGGAGACGGCGATCCAGGTCCAGACAACTTTGGTGTAGGGCTGTGGCGCGCCTAGGAAGGCGAACATGACGATCAGAGCGAGGAATGCCGAAATACCGACAGAGCCGACTCCAATGGTCGTGATCCAGCGCTTCGGCAGCAAGCCCGCGGTCACGAACAAGATGGCGAAGCCGAGAAGTGGGAAAGCCGGGATGAATGCCAGGAGGCTGAGCATATCAACCTCGCATCTTGTCCGCGGCATCGGCATCGAGCGTGCCGAGCCGCTGGTAAAGCCGCAGGATGAGCGCCAGGCCAACCGCGACTTCCGCTGCCGCCAACGCCAGAATGAGGATGAACATGACCTGACCATCGGCCTGTCCCCAGCGCGAGCCCGCAGCGATGAAAGCCAGCCCGGCGGCGTTCAGCATGATCTCGACCGACATCAACATGACGATCAGGTTGCGGCGCATCAGGACGCCGATCGTCCCGAGCGCGAACAGGACCATCGCTAGGAAGAGTGCGTGTTGCATCAAAACGACGCTCACCGCTACATCCTCCCGCGTTCGTCGGCCGCTTGCCGGTCCGTACGGCCGAGGTGGTAGGCGCCGACCAGTCCTGCGAGCAACAGCATGGATGCGAGCTCTACCGCGAGCAGGTAGGGACCAAAGAGCAGCGCGCCCACTTGCCGTGGCTCGCCCAGGGCGCCGCTCGCGGCGGCCACCGGATTGCGCCACAGCAAATAGACGAATTCGCCCAAAAGAATCGCGGCCAATCCGACCGGTCCGACCCAGATCCAGGGCGTCAGCCAGTGCCGCTCCTGTTGGATGGCAGCCCCTCCAGTATTGAGCATGATGAGCACAAAGACGAACAACACCATGATCGCACCGGCGTAGACGATGACTTCGAGAGCCGCCGCGAAGGGAGCGCCGAGAACATAGAAGACGATCGCCACCGCCAGGAACGAGATGACGAGGCAGAGCAGCGCATGCACCACGTTGAGATTGATAATCACCAACGCGGTGGCAACAACCGCAACAGCCGCAGCTATGTAGAAGGCGATCGTCATGGCGTTTTGAAGCGGCCCTCCCTTTCTTGCTGTTTCTCGACGTACGGAGGCGAATGCGAGCCGATCATGGGAGCAGACCCAGTGGGTCTGACGGCGGCTGTTCGCGCTCGGCCTCACCCTTGTCCTTGCCGCCGATCGCCTTGCCGGCAACGCGCCAGAAACTGTAGTCGGGATATTTGCCGGTGCCGCTGATCAGCAAATCCTCCTTCTCGTAGACAAGGTTGGGTCGTTCGTATTCGCTCATCTCGAAGTCGGGTGTGAGCTGGATTGCGTATGTCGGACAAGCCTCCTCACACCAGCCGCAAAAGATGTAGCGTGAGAAATTGATCCGAAAGAATTCCGGGTACCAGCGACCGTGCTCATCTTCTGTCTTCTGAAGCGCGATGCAGCCGACCGGACAGGCGACAGCGCACAGATTGCAGGCGACGCATCGTTCCTCGCCGTCGGGGTCGCGAGACAAGATGATGCGGCCGCGAAAGCGTGGCGGCAAATAGGGCTTCTGCTCTGGGTAAAGCACCGTCACCGGGCGGCGGAAGAGGTGGAGAAAGACGGTCCAGAGTGTTCGCAGATCGCTAACCATCGTTGTTCCTCTCCGGCCTCACGCGGCCCACAGCACGGCACCGGTGACAACGATATTCAGCAGGGCGAGAGGCAACATCACCTTCCAGCCATATGCCATGAGCTGATCGTAGCGCGGCCGCGGCAGCGCCGCGCGCAGCAGGATGAAAAAGCCAACAAAGAAGGTGAGCTTCACCAAGAACCACAGCAGCGGCGGCAACACCGGCCCCAGCCAGCCGCCCAGGAACAATGTCACGATCATCGCCGAGATGAGAACGATGCCGACGTACTCGCCGATGAAGAAAATGCCGAACTTCATCCCGGAATATTCGGTATGGAATCCGGCGATCAGTTCATTCTCCGCCTCGGGCAAATCGAACGGCAGGCGGTGAGTCTCGGCAATGCCCGCGATGAGGAAGATAACGAAACCCAAGAATTGCGGGACGATGTACCACAAGCCGCATTGGGACTGGACGATGTCTCTGAGGTCAAACGAACCGGCCATCAGGACGACGCCGACCAGTGACAGTCCCATGAAAACTTCGTAGCTCACCATTTGCGCCGCTGCTCGAACGCCGCCCATGAGCGAATACTTGTTGTTCGACGCCCAGCCCCCGAGCACGGTGCTGTAAACGGCGAGCGACGTCATCGCGAGAAAGAACAGCAGCCCGATATTGAGGCTGACCACGCCGACGCCGGGAGCGATGGGGATCACGGCGAACGCGATCAGCAGCGCGGCCATGACAATCATGGGTGCCAACACGAATACCGGGCGGTCCGCGAAAGGTGGGATCCAATCCTCTTTGAACAGGATCTTGATCATGTCGGCGACAACCTGAAAGGCGCCGAACGGACCGACCCGGTTCGGTCCGTAGCGGTCCTGGAAAAAGCCAAGCAGCCGCCGCTCGATCCAGGTCAGGTAAGCCGCGAACCCAACCAACGCGATCAGGATGC